>Ga0209518_1000812_pt1 | contig 38423 bp, 8 predicted proteins | sample RifGroB1_FD_183993 | JGI IMG/M metagenome (GOLD analysis project Ga0209518, IMG submission 183993) | Groundwater microbial communities from Rifle, Colorado, USA - Groundwater B1 (SPAdes) (version 2) | ecosystem: Environmental > Aquatic > Deep subsurface > Groundwater | place: Rifle, Colorado...
ATTTTCTATCGGCTTTAATCTGTGGCTCTACCGCGCGGAACCCACAACTACCATTGATCCCAATGACAATGCATTCCAATTTGCCCTTGTCGAGAGAACATATCAGATGTGGGATTACGCTTCGCGCGTTTGTCCACGTAATTTATTAATTATCAATTGTAAATTATCAATTCTTTCTGACCATTGGGTTCCCAACTGGGCCGAAGGGTACAATCTGCCGTACTACTATTCGCACGTCCCACAAATTTTCATCGTCGGATCATACAGACTTGTATCAAGTATCAAGTATCAGGTATCAGGTATTTTTTCTTTCATGACACTTTTTACCTATTATCATTGGGTTATTTATTTTCTTCTGTGTTTTTTCCCGCTCTCATTATTTCTTGCCTTTCGCATCCTAAAATTCCCGTGGTTTACTGCTGGGATTGCAGCACTCCTTGCATCACAAATTTCAACAGACGGGCTCTACGGCATTGACCAGTCGTCATTTTTATGGCGCGGATGGGGACTATCAAGCCAACTCTTTGCACTCATTTGGTTTCCACTGGCAATAGCATCGATCATCCAATTTGTAAAAACGTATCAAGTATCACGTATCAAGTATCAAGTATGGTTACCAGTATTTTTTCTTACGGCAACGACTACCGGACATCTGGGTATCGGCATGATGGCATTTTTAGCAATCCCCATTATTTGCCTGTCCCAAACACTTATGTCCATTTTAGAAAAACAGAGAATAATTCTTGAAGCATCCATTCAGGCAATAAAGCAGATAGTGCTCCTTGCTCTTCCACCGCTTATTATCTTGTCCTACTGGGTCATTCCAGCATTCCTTCACAATAATTTTCATAATATCTCTGTCTGGGATCCGGTGTGGAAATTTAATTCATATGGAGCAAAAGAAGTTATAACCATGTTTGTAAACGGACAACTGTTTGATTTTGGAAGATTTCCACTATTTACCATGCTTGTTATTATTGGATTGTATGTAACAATACAAAACGGGTTTTCTCTTGCTTTTCTTTTTCTTTTTTTCTTTTTGTTATTTTTTGGCCGCACGACCTGGGGAGGACTGCTCAATTTCATTCCTGGCATGAGCGAGTTTCATCAACATCGTTTCATTGTGGGCGTACACCTTACTGGATTATTTCTTGCTCCTCTTGGACTTGCATGGCTCTTAAACATCATAGCATCGTTACATCGTTACTTCGTAAGTTCATTACTTCGTTTATTTGTTTATTTGTTTATTGGCTTATTCGTTTATTGGCTTATTGTTTCACAAACTATAAAATATGCATCATACAACACCACGCTTATCCGACAGGCTAATGAACAATACTCAAAAGCAAAACCTGATTTTGATCTATTACTCACAACGCTTAAAAATCTCCAAAATTCAAATCCAGGGCGTGTCTATGCACTCCGAGGATCTGAAGGAAAAGCATTCGAAATCGCCTCGACCCCCTACTACATGCAATTATCAACGTACGGAATTCCAACGGTGCTCTGGCTACCAGAAACCTGGAGCATGAACTCTGATACGGAACAATTTTTCAGTGAAGACAATCAATCACACTATAATCTGTACAACATCCGCTATGTGGTAACTCCCCCAACAAAAAAACAGCAAACTTTCTGGAAACTTGTCACAGAGACTGAACACTGGAAGTTGTATACCGTTGAAACAGACGGGTATATCACAGTTGGTACCGCACCAAGTGTCGTAACAAGTAAAAAAACAGATCTCATCAATCTCGTTCATCTCTGGATCCAATCCGACTATCCAAAACAACAAATTCATCCTGAATTATCAGCAATACATACATCCCTTCCTCATTTTACTATGCTTGATCCCGTCACGTATCGCATTCCTGATGGCATAACGCACTCTCTTTTTCAAGATGTTCCCAGTTACGTAAGTCCATTAAGTAACTTAAGTGACTTAATAAAAATAACTTCTCAATCATCGGATGCCGATATGGTCTTTCGATCAACTGTAGAAATAAAAAAACACTGTCCCACTTGCGTCGTTATTCTCAAACAAACCTATCATCCAAATTGGAAAATCACTGTGAACGGCAAAAAAATACAAACGATAAACGTCTTCCCGTCCTTTATTGGTATACGACTGGAAATACCCGGGACATATGACATTACTTTTTCTTATTAAAACAATCTCTCTACTCTCTTGACACATTCTATTAACCGTGTACACTAAAAGAAGTATAGGAAATACTATGCCATCACGACCGTCTGCCAGAAAAAAATCAAAATCCCTCAATACGGTTATTTCTCCAGCTGGTATTGTTACCCTTCTTGTTATTATTGCGCTTATTTCCGGAGGGATATATCTTTCTTCCCGTCGAAAAGCGCCTACAAAAACAACGACAAGTATAGTAAAGCCAACACCAAAACCATATCCACTACCGCAAGGACCGCAAACATATCCTTTTAGCTATGGAAGCGCTGTCACAGGACCAAAACCATCCGAAGTTTTAATTAATCCCTATGATCCAAAGAAAGATGAAAAACAAACCTTCACCGTCAAAGCAAAATATGACAAACCCATCACCTATGCGGCTATTGATTTGGAAACAGATCATGGAGTAAAAACATATCCCATGCAGCGCATTTCCGGAATAGATACAGATGGCGTATGGGAAGTAACAATTACCACAATAGATACGCATGATTATATTTACAATGTTGGGTTAGATTTCCGTAGCAACACGATAAAAACATCAACAAAACCAGAATTGACGCTGCGCGCATATTGATATGAAACGACTTTCGATCATTCATTATTTTTTCATTATCATGATCAGTGCCGGAATATACACCATAGGATCACCCGTGTATGCAACTACCTGCAGTCAAACAAACTCCTCTGGAACATTTTCACAAACAACAGCTTGCTCATTTGCAACGTCTCTTCCTGGAGTTGATTATGGAACAGGATCAACAAATACTGCTGTTCTCAGTGTCTCCAACAGCACATTAACTGTCGCAACAGGAACTACCATTGCAACAGGAACAATCAGCATTGGGGCAAGTGGCATTGTGTCAATCGTCGGAACAGTCAAGCTGAATACCCCACTCTACTGGACAGATACTGATGGCGATACCTATGCAGCTGATCCGGCATCAACACCAGTGTCATTTACCGGAGGAACCGGAAAAGTACGAATGTCGCAATTAGCAAGCACTACAAATTATGATTGTAATGACGCAAGTGCATCAACCTATGCAAATCTTACGTGTTATCAAGACGCAGATGGTGATACCTATTATTCCACTTCCTCACACTCGGTCTGTGGCGGTGCAACCTGTGCAGCTGCTGGCGAATCTGCAACTGTAGGAACAGACTGTTGTGATACGGATAATAGAGCAAAACCAGGACAAACAACATATTATACAACCGCAAGAACAACCTGCGGCGGATATGACTTTAACTGCAATTCAAGCGAGGAACAACAGGAAACAGGAAATGTAATTCTTGGTACATGTACTAGCAACGGAAGTGCTTGTGTATTTGGTGGCGGTGGAAATGGCGGTTGGACAGGGAGTGTCCCAGGTTGCGGGAATTCGGCTGAATACCAGGATGGGGGTTGCTGTCCGTATAGTGCTGGTGATTGCCCCAGCGCAGGACAATATCCAAATTGTTCCGTTGGAGGCCAATATACTTCTAATCCAACACAGGCCTGTAGATAGCTCACGTGAAAAAAAACGCACTTATTCTGATTTTCTTTCTCCTTCTTACTATCGGGGTATGGTTTGGAGACGGAATTCAATCATCTATTGATACTGTCATGACTCTTGGAGTTCTGTGTATTGTTTTTATTCTCCCTTGGATAGCCCAAAAACAACGATCAATGAACCAGTGGCTTCTTGGTAGTGGTACAGCACTGTTGATATTTCTCGGAATTCACATATTTTTTTCTGATGATATCGCTATTTCCTTCTCTATGTGGATGCGTTATATAACCGGAACCCTTGTTTTCTGGATTTTCTACTCCTATACAGAAAAAAAACACCTCAAATTGTTTGTCCATGCACTTTGTATATTTGGTCTGTATATCCTCTTTGCATGGATATGTTTTCCAATCCTTCCTCACATATGGACGCAATATCTTCCTAAATTTCATCTCTTGCAATCTACCTCTGGACATTATTTAACAAGCATCCCTTTAGTCTTTACGTTTGCTCCCAGTTTTCTTTTGTGGATAAAAAAAAGGAAACGTATATATGGAATAATTTCTTTTTGTTTGTTTATTGGATCTCTCTGTACTTTCGCCCGGGCCACAATATTGATTGAACTTGGAATAGCATGCAGTATCGTTTTTCTTTATGGATTGAAGCAAAAAATACGTAGACCCGTGTGGATTTTTATGATTTTGATAGCAAGCGTCAGTATTGTGACTCTTTGGTTCACTTTTTCAGCACAGGGAACACAATTTTTGGGACGTTTTCAAAGTAAACAATCAAATCCTGCAATATCCAGAATTTGGTACTGGAACCAAGCTTTCAAAGCAATAGCTGATAAACCGCTTCTTGGACATGGTTTAGGAACATTTTTTATCCAATCTACACGCTTCCAATCAATGCCTATGACACAAAGCTGGTTTGCTCATAATAGTATTCTAGAACTGTTATCTGACATGGGGTTTATAGGAGCACTGCCAGTTATTGGATTTATTCTCGCTCTTTGCATACACATCGTAAAACAGCGCAAAAATCTTAAAACGGGTCGATTATATGGAGAAGCACTTATGATCGGAATTCTCTCCCTTTTTCTCTATAGTTGCATTGAGTATCCTTTTCATTTTTTTGTTATATTTCTGCTACTTTTGGCATCAATTGGCGTACTTGCTGGGACTTCTGAAAAAACACAACAACCGTATAGTTGGGAAAAATGGATCATAGGAGGTGTCTGTGGAATTCTCATGCTGGGAATGTTTATACAGTTTGTTGATACGCTCCTCTATCAATATCATCGTATCCCTTGCCCATATCTTCGGTATAACACAATTCAATCGTGTCTCATGCATAAAAAATACACAACACTTCCTTCAGCGATGTATCTTCAACAAGTAAAACGGCTGCATGTCCATAATCCAATTGTGCTGTATGCACTTGGATGGCAGTATGAAGATGTTCAAAAAGAACAACTTGCAGCATTACAGTATTTCAACGCGTTTTTATATGATCCATTCAATCCATATATCACCTACCGTTATCTGACAAGTGTGTTACTCACATCAAATGATTTAATTGGACAAGCGCTTACATTCATTGGTTGTCATCGATATCCCAACGGCATGTGCCAACAAATTAAACAGTTAGATCTTTCAGATATAAAGAATCGACCAACCTACCGAGAAATATTTACATTGGATTCAACACGGACTGTATTTCAGGATTATCCACTCATTTTATATAAACTTGGTCTTTTTGTTCTACCTACTGATCCACTCCGAACAAAGGCATTGTGGGAAACAATAAAAGACCTCTGGCCAACCTATGCCCCATTTTGGGCTGAACTATCAAGCTTAGAACAGTATAATTTTCATAACCCAGACCAAGCGCGTATGATTTTAATAAATTGTCTTCAGTATAAAGATGCACAAAAAGAATGCGAGATGCGTTTACAAGAAGAAATCTCTCTGCCAGGTTCCCTCTCTGACCCTATTACTAAATGGTGGCAATATACTATACCAAACTAAAATTCCCAGAAGAAGAAAGAAACATATCGTAAGAAGATGCTGTTTGAGTATTCGCACCATGAGACCCATACATGCATTATATGATACCTTTTGGTTTATTAAATGATTTAATATAGACGTATATTTCACTACTTACGGAACTCGTAGTACGTCCAATATCTTCCCCGCTATCACACTTCCTGCGGTCACGGGAAGTCCGTGATGGACAGAATAACTCCCTTCTCTTCCTATTATTTGAACACGTGATGGATCGGTTCGTGTATATCGTGCGATAAGTTCTATGTAGGTCCCTTCTGTTGATTCTCCTCGTTTTAATAACTCATTTTGAATCCATGGAATGATTTGTGAAAATGGAAATATTTCATCTACGCTCGGAAGCACAAAGTACCGTTCTATCCCAGTATCCTCTCCATGAGTTGGGTTTGCTTCAGCAATTTGACGCATCTGTTGAACCCTTGGTGTATCTCTGTGAAAAAATAAATCAGATACAAGCATGGGAACATTAATCCGAGCAACAATTCTATACAATAGTTCTCCAAGATATACCGTATTAATTAATTTTTGCCTCAGTGTTATCCCCCGAAATAACTCATTCATTTCTGGATCAGGTCGAATATTAAGAAGTCCTAAAGCTATTCTCCCGCCTTCCAAAAGTACTCGGAGACCGAATCGAAACGGATTCCCGCTCGCAATCTGACCTAAACCCGTTGATGATAAGAAAATTGCTCGCACACGGGGAACTCCGAGTGTTTTTAAATTCGTTGCAACGTGTTCAGTAATGCCAGCTCCTTCAGAAAATCCGATCACGGTCACCTCACTACTTGATAATACTGTTTGATCAAATTGTTGTAATGCACGTACAAGTAATGTTGCGTCGCGATCAAGATGTTGTGAAGGAGTATCACCATGAGGGATCTCTGGAAGCGCAAGCACAATAATTTTCGTGAACTGATCCGCTCCTTCCATTCCTAAGGCAAGTGTTAATGGATCAATAGTATCCAGTATTTGAGCAAATCCAGGCACAATCACCCCAACCTTCTCCCCTTCCCCAAGTAGAGGTTCACGAATCCGTACAGATGTTACTTTTGCTATTTCGTTTGCTCCTGCTGTTTGTACTGGAATTAAACGAATATTATTTGCATATTCAGTCCGTAATCGTTTTTCTTCTACATGAGTGTTTTTTTCATCATTTGCTGAAGATGTCCTCCAGTGAACGCCAAGCCGTGCCATTAAACTAGAAAATACAGTCACAACATCCGAATGAATACGTAATTCCTCTATCGCTGTATCAATTTCACGTTGTATGATCGCGTCATTTCCAGGAATAACACGATTTCGAATACCTCTTGGGATTTGTGGTAAAAGTGTATGACTTATCCAACTCAAAACATTACCCACCTACCCTCGTATCCATTGTTCAAATGGATTAATATATTGTGTGTTCATAAAAGGAACACTAGTAGCACTAGCTATTTTACTTTCTATATTATCTGATCGAAGCGCAGATAATACCGCTTGAACAACTTGTTCTGATATCGGTTTTAAGCCAAATTTTGTCGTTGTTGCATTAATATTGTCAACCATGGATTGAAGTGTTGTTTCAAATGGTTCAACTATTCCAGTTTTTGCTTGCTCTTCCAAAACCCCAAGCATCATTCGGTACAAATTTTGTGCTGCTAAACGCTCAGTCACATTGAGTGTTGTTGCGCGTTGCAATCGATAAAAACCAATACCAAATGGAATATGTGTCGGTTGAAATGCAGCAAATGCGGTTGGTTGCCCTGTCAAAAAGTCTGCTACTTGTGGGACAATAACTTTCCATGGTTTTCGCACAAGAAGCGCTTGGAGCATTCCGACATTTGACCGTACACAAACATTGGCAGCATAAACGCGTTCAATAAGACCAGCTGATCCTCCTCCACAGCCACCACTATCTACTCCTGGGATTCGTTCTACAAGTGCTTCTATCATATCAGGAGCACCTATTCTCGCAAGCGCTCTTCGTACGAGTTCATTAAATTGATCCGCTACAGACATAACCGGAAGACCGACATCAGCCATTGTCATTGGAGCAGGTACAGTAGTTATATCTATTTCTCCTGCACTTTCATGAATGAGTCTTTTATCACGATAGGTAAATATGACACCATCAATTTTGATCTTGGCTCCATCTTGAAGTAAATATACAGATCCTTGAGACAATGGTTCGTCTTCAATTTGAATTGGATATACTGGTTGTCCGATGTGTTGCACAGCACAGTGCCCATTACAACTAAATAGTACTCCGGTGAATAAAATTTTCCTTGTTTCTCTTGGAAACATCGCTTGTAGCTGATACATATCACGTCTAATCCGAGCTGTTTCTATTGCTGCTGGAAGGACGGATCGTTGGTAAACTAATTCTCGTATGTCATAATGAAGCCGATCAATTTTAAGTCCTTCCGCATCTCTTGGTTTCAGCGCACGATACGCAAGAATTTCATCGCGAAACTTCGTTAAACGAAGATAATATTGATCCATTTCCTCTTGGAATGTGACTGCTTGATCGAGTAGTCGATTCAACTCAACTGGATCATTCGTCGCATTGATCATATCTCGAAGCACCTCTGATTGTTCACGGTAGGATGTTCTCACTGTTTTTAGTTGTTTTCCTCGGACAAAAATATCCCCCACGGCACTAATAACTCTTCGTGAATCTGCATCCATTGTGGTAATACGAATCACATAATCAAGGTATTGTCTTGATTTTCCAAAAAGAAGTTTTGGTTTAAAATTCCCTTTCATACCAGGAATTTTAGTTAAATCATGCCGAATGCGCTCTCGTGGCTTAATACCAATAAATATACCTACTCGATCGCCATCAACATAGTTCCGTTGCATTGGTTCCGATACCTTCGGAGGAGTAATTGCTGCGCGTGGAAAAACACTATTAACAAGAAAAATCTGCATCGCAATATCTTTCTTCTTAAATCCTTCACTTTGTAAAAACAATCGAATTTCATTCGGTTTCATCATACGAAGTAATTTAATAATCACGATCTGTTGCATCAATCGTGATTGAAATGGTCCACCAAGTATTTTTCCGATATCAACACCATATGTTTTTGCGGTATCAATAATCAAATCAGCTTGAGGTATGTTTTGTTGAAATTCATAAGCACTTAACCCAAATCGAAATACTGCAAGCGGCACTCCAGCAACAACATTTGTTACAATTGCAGCTGGGATTCCCACCCCAGTTCCTGCCAAAACATAACTGACAGCCTGACTAATATCCACGGCTGTCTGCACCATATCCGCAAGCCCAGAAAGTTTTTGTGCGAGAACAATTCCATTGTGTCTGTTCACATGTTGTTGAAAATGTTTACTTGTATAAATTTCTGCGAAAGCATCCTGAACTCTTTGTAATGTTGTTTGATCAAATGTTTTTGATTCCATGGCAAATTCTAATTTGCTGATTATTTTTTCAAGTTCTTGTCGCTTATTGTCGACTTCTGGATCACTTGGATCTAATTCTGCTAATAATTTCTTCATTTCTTTAATCTTTTCGGGAATTGAATTTCGAAGATATGAATAGATATAATCAAGATCTGTGTGATAGATATATAGCGCATGATCTCCTTCAAGCCGCATTGCGGCATATTTTCCCGTGATAATACCTGACCAGATTTGTGCAGCGTCTGTTTTGAAAAGTCCAGTAATATCTTCTGCATCGATAGCTCGTACTCTGTCATTCATAAGCACCAATGACTCGGGATTTCCTAAGCTATCTCGATACCATGATGGCATAGGAACTGGTTGATACGTTAACGAACCATCGGTATTTCGAAGAAGATACGCTGTCATTCTCCCACTTTTTGTATCCCTAACTAAAACAAACAAAGATGAGCCTTTTTTAATTGTTTCTACTCCTTCCAGTTTTACCCCATGAACAAGTAATTCTCGATCAACGGTATTAGTAAGCTCAAACACCCCCTCTTCCCGTTTTGGAATAATAATTCCAAGAAGCGCTAATTCATCATCTTCAGATTCGCTATCAAATATCTGTTCTTCTGGTATTGTCGAAAAGGTTCCGGATTCAATATATGAAAGATGCTCTTCCAATGCGTATTGTTGATCTTCAAGTTCTTGAATGCGTTTTTCATATCGCTTGATTAACGCAGCCCTTTTTGATTGAAAGGGAGCGCTACTTATTTGATCAAACAATGATGAACGTAGATACAACAAGTTTTTACTTAATCGCTTAATAAGCCCCTCAACCATAACAATTCTTAATTTTGTCTTATCAACATCAAACGATTCATCAATAGTATTATATGTATCTTGTTGTTTGACATTTTTGTGATCGAGTGCCGCTTCAAATTCATCAACTTTCTTTGTGGCACTTTCCTCTGTGTGAGCTACCTTTTTTGCAACTTTTAGACCAACTTGTGCAGTTTTTCCTTTGGGATTAGAAATAACAGCAAATGTGTGAGTATCGGCAGTTATGGTTTGGATTTGTTGCCCAAATCCGATTCCCTTTGCTACAATTAACCTTGCCCCGGCGGGAATTGTTACTACCCCATCAATAGAGACAGCTGGCTTTTCTGTCCCAGCTGGATCTTCTTGAATGCTCCATGACATGGCTGGGTCTTCTATTTGAAGATGTGTGTATGCTACTTCATAAGATCCATCATCAAGGGGTGTCACACGAGTTACCTGAGCAGTTCCAAAATCAACGGCTTTTTCTGGTTGATCGTGCACTGTATCCTCTGTCCAATAGGCAATAACGCCTGATTCGGGCATTAAACGAATAAGCGTATTTAATCGAATAACTTCACTATTCAATTGTTCCATAACTCCTTCGGCTTCTTCGGGTGTAGTGGATTGAACTGAATCAACTCGAGAAGACATAAATCTATCAAATAGCTGCTGTCGTAATGAGCTACGGAGCTTATCAATTTCATCGACTGCTTCTTGTGCTTCTGCTTTTGTCATAAACACAGATGGTAAAGCTGAAATTTTTTGGATTGCTGTCCGAGCGGTAATAATAACAGGATCTGTTGTTTCTAATATTGCTATCCGTTTATCAACTTCTGCAAGCACTTGATCTATTTCAATTTGAACAGCTGTTAATTGTTCTTCTGTATGGACGCGTTTTGGTTCAATCTCAGTCTGACGTTCTTTTGGTAATTTTCGAATACCGCGCTCTGTTTTTTCAAACACTGTTTGTTGTTTGGTTAGACGAACTTCTAATTTTCCAATAGTTTTTCGGAGTTTTGTTGCCTCTTCAATAGTCAAAGTCTCTATATCTCGCTCACCAAGCGCTGCCTTTCCTTGTTCACGAATAGCACTCATTTCTCCGACAACTTCATAAAGTTCATTTTCTCGAACTATCCATGGTTGACCTGTGCTTGTTAATGCAAATGATCTTTTAGGTGCGCTCGCATCTTCATCGCTTGGTTTAGAAAAAAATCTCGCCTCGGTTACCGCTTCTCCGATTCCAGTCACTGCTCCATCAAGTTTCTGTTGTATTCTTCTACTCCGAGCGCCAAACAATGACATGATATTGGCTAATAACCCTGAAGCAATCTCTTGAGCTGTATCAAGCGATTCACTAGCGGTTCGAACATTCTCAACCGCTTGTTTTGCCTTATCCTCAGTTTCTTTTGACTTATCAAGTTGAGGTCGAAGTCCAGCAAGGCCAATTCCTATGCGTTCAACGAGTAATTGACTAATTCGTTGTAATTGACTTTCCAGTGCTGTTGATACACCACCAAGTGCTTTAATTTCATCATAATCTCCAAGAACTTGAACAGTCTTATCATTTACCTCCTGAAGACGTGCTATTTCCCTACCAGTTTCCACACGATCAGTTTCTGAAGAAATTGGTGTTTGAGATAATGTACGAACTACGTCTTCTAGTTCAACTGTTCTCCCTTGAAGTGTTATTGCACTTTTTCGTGCTTCTTCTAATTTTCCTCTCCTGGTTGATGCAGCTTTTCTGACACTCGTAAACGCGTCTGTTACTGACGAAGGGAGTAAACCTTGATCAACCGCTTCATCTGTTGCGCTTAAAACAGATTGTGTTTCTCTATCAAGCGCTGCTATAACATCTGGTAATGAAGCTAAATCACCAACTGTTCCAAGATGTTTTTCTACCACTTCGGCAAGTTGAGCAACTGCAATTTGCGCGGCATCTACGTTTGCCTTAATCTTTCTTGCATGGTCTCGACGAGCAATAACTGCTTTTCTTGCTGTTTCTAAAATTTGTTTTGCTTCTTGAGGCAAAGCTTCCTCCGGAACTCCTGCCAACTGTTTTTCAAGTCCAGCGAGTCGTTCTTCTTGAGCTGTTATATCAGCTATAGCTTCAACTGCGGTAGACTTATCTGATGTTAATAATACTTTTGCAACAGCTGCCTCTATTTCAACTGTTTGTTTCAATGCATTATTCGTTCTACGAAGTTCAGATATATGCGTTTTTGCTTCAGTAATACCCAATAATTGTTCCCCTCGTGGTGATACAATAAGAGTGCTTCCGATATCTTCCGATGCTAATTGTACCTCTTCAATACGTTGTTGAATTTGCTCTATTTGCGCTCCCACTTGACTAGACGCTTCCTGTGCTGATAAACCAGCAATTGGTCTATCTGGTGTTATCTCGAGTGCTGAGATTGCATTATCAAATATTGTTAATTGTCTACTTACCTTTGTCACTTCATCTAATTTAGCTGTTACCTCAGTTAGAACAGCAGGTGGTAAGTCCGTTCGATCAATAGCCATTAACTGTGCTTCAATTGCACGAATTCTATTTATTCGTTCATTAATAGCCGCATGAATATTTGGCGTATCTTCTGAAATTTTGGTAAGCTCTTTTGTTTCTTCAATGGTACCTAATGCATTCATCGCTACATCAGTTACTTGAGAGGCTCGAATTAGTTGATCACGCATTGAACTTGCTCGTACAACGTTCGTTGCAAGCTGATTTGCTTCTTGTTCAGTAAGAAGTCCTGCGTCAATTGCTCCAAGCTGATCTGTTGCCTCAGAAAGTTGTTGGAGTGCTCCAGCTAATGCTTCCCGGATTTGAGCAACTGGTGCTTGCATAGCACGAATTGATTGATACCAGGCAAATGTAATTTGTCTCTGAACCCGAGCTGCTTGTTCCTGTACTATTTGTGCTTTCTGTTCTCGTTGGTTTTGAAGAATAAGCGCATACACTTCCTCAATAGATTGGGCATCATATACAGCTTTTGGAGATAATCCCCAATACCGAATACCGTCAATTTTTGCCTGTTGAAGTTCACGATGAGCAGAAAGGAGAGCATCTAGGGTTAATTGTTCTTTTGGAACCACTTGAGGAGCTTGTACGACTGGTGTGATAGCTTCTCTTTGCGCTTGAGCTAGTGCTTTATCTTGTGCAATTCGTACTGCAATACGAATTGCTAACGCTTCTAACTGGGAAAATGATGTAATTGATTGTAATTCATGGTATTCAAATAGATTTACAAACTGCGCGAGATCATCTTTTGTTTCTTGTAAACTCTGTTGCGTTTGAAGAACAATTTCTTCTAATTCGGGAATCGTCAAATCAACAAATGATGACGGATCAATCGTGTTATCAACTGCAAGAATCTGCGCGAGGAGTTGTTGTTTTCGAAGAGAGATAACCGCTGTATACGCGAGTTTCCCAACCTCTGCAATGATGCTATCTTGTTCACTAGATGTTAACACTAAATCAGCTGCTGCGGCTTTTGATAGTCCCAATAATTTTACAATTGCATCTCTATTATTTTGGATAAATGCTGACTCATCAATACTTGTCAGATTCCATTCCGACAGATTCTCAATAGTTAATCGTCCAAGGGTTCGCTGAACGTTGCCCACAAGTATTCCCACACGACGGTACTGTTGGGGAGATAATCGAGTGAGTAACCGAAGCAATATTCCCCCCTGATCTAATAGTTGTTGGAATGCAGGATCAAGTTTTCGATCAGCAATTACTTTTTGTGCGTATGCGCGTGCTTCACGCTCTCCAGCACTCGTAATTACTTGTTGTGCTTGCAATCTGTAAGACGAAATAAAATTTCCAACAACGCCAAGATCAAGTTGAAGTTTATCTAAATCAACAGTTTGTCCTGTCAGAATCGAAACTTGCGCAGAAATTAGTTCTTCAAGTTCAGTTACTGACGTTTGTAACTGATCAAGCTCTTTTTGAATTTGATCTACTTCAACTTCTGCTTCTTGCTTATTTACGATATTTTGCGCCTGAGCGATGCGTATTCCTAATATTCGACGCGTTTCTTGAATTGTAAAAACACGAATTTGTAGTGTTGCAAGAGGTGATATTTTAAATGTATCTGCGTCAATTATCGGTTTACGATCTGGACGCATCTTTTCAACTGGAATTACTGATAATCTTCCTTGAGTAATCACTGTTCGTTGTCCTATCCGTACACCTTTGGTGATAAATACGCGATATCGATTTGTTGTAGTATATCCAATAACAACACCCTCTTCGGCTCCATTGACACCTCGAAGTACAACTGTTGCTCCTAATGCAAACACTGGTTTAAATGGAGCAAGTGGTGCAACTTCTTCTTCAGGAAGTGCTACACCTTCTTCCACACGAGATCGTGGTAATCGAATTTGTCCTTTCAAAGTCCCCTTTGTTACATTAACAACATAGAAACGACCTTGCGGTGTTGCACTTACTATAGTTCCCTCTCCTGTTGTTCCATCAGGGAGAATGACTGTTACTGGAGTATCTATTGGAATGATGATAATTTGAGGTACCTCAGGTACTATTTCCTCAGGAACAATCTCCTCTGGAATTATTTCTTCTGGAACTTTTTCCACGGGAACAACTGCCGGAACTTGTTTAGGTAATATGTGAATTTTATTTCCGTAAATACGTATTATGTAATTATCTCGTGTTGCTCCTTTATGCACCTCTACAACATTATTAAAGATGCGTTTATGTGCTGAGGTGGCGGTTCGATTAAATATGTTGAACGTGAAAAAATCAAACCAATCACGGCCAGCTATTTTCAGTCGATCTCTCAATCCAGCAACTACGTTACTGGTTATCGGTTTACTCTCAAAATAATTGATGACATTCTTTCTGCTTGTTTCAAAAAATCTTTGAAACGCCCAATTCATAATTCTTGGAGTAATGGCTTTTCGTGAATCAGCCAGTCCCGGATCAAGAAGAACAAGATGTTTTTGACCGTCTGCTCCATTTGCAAGAACAAGATTATCAGCGCCCCCAAGATCAAACTGTAATCCATATTGGGTGTATACACGATCAGCTAAATCAAAAAGATCCTTCGCTTCTTGGAGAAGTCTCTGTCGTTCTTCTTCACTTGTCCACCGATATTCAAATATTGGTGTAAATTTTAAAAAATCTGCGATAATAAGTGATCGATTAAGATTCCCTATGTGGAAAAAAGTGCTATTTGGAACAGCATATTTCAATCGTGGAAACCGTTCAGCAATTTCTTTTTGAAGCACAGTAAATCCAAGAACATACTCTTGTAAACAAGATAAAATACCAGCTTCGCAAGCGGAAAAATATCTTGAGTGTTCTCGTCGATTCATTTTAGCAACCTTTACTACAGATTTATTCTGTCCATTAATATCTGTATATTCCAAGGTTGTTCGATAAACAAAACTCTCAAATCCTGATCCTAACACCGCCACAGCTATAAATACGTGTTTTGTATTGATACCTGTTGTCCCATCAGGATTTTGCGTTGTCCAGGTTACTGTGTATTCATATCTCTTTTCATCTGATTCTGCTTTGTCATCACGACGACCAACTTCTGTTATTTGAACATCTTTTGGAATTTGTCCATTAAACAAATCTTCTAAAGTTACTGCATACACATGCATATATGTATCTGCAACTTCATGCCGTGCGTATGGAAGTTCTTTTATAAAAAAGAAGACTGAACGGAATATGCTTCGTAGTTTAAATCGACGAGGGGTCGTGGTTTTAATTATGGTATCTGCTAATTCTTGTGCACTAACATCAATATTAACTGGAATAAGACTTGCATTAATCTCACCAACAGCAATGGTATCTTGTGGTAATCCAATTGACGATGTTGGATTTTTCCTTTGAAAAATATCGCGAAACCATTGTCCGAACGTTCGTCTCGTAGGTTGTGTTTCTTGAGGCGCAACTGGACCTTTTACTACTGGTTTTTCGGCAGTAGTCGCAGCTGTTGGTCTGTTCCATTCAAAATAATCTATTTCCATGTCTCCTGTTGTCTTTTTTAAGACAAATCCATGCTTTGAATAAAATGCAAGTAATTTTTGTTCAGCTTCAGCAAATCCAGGTTTTCCAGATTCCACTTCCGTAGGTAATCCAAGAGGGCTGGCAAATAGCCATATTCTGTTCCACTTCTGATTTTGTAAATGTTGAACAAGTTTGGACCCAAATCCTTCTTTTTGGTATTTTGGATCAATAAGAAGAAGGTCAAGATGCGCAGTCGTTACAGATTCTTCTTCAACAATAGCAATCCCTCGGATAGTTCCATCTGAATGCATAATTTTGAAATAGGTTACATTTTTCCGTATTGCGCTTGGCCAATTTTTTCCTGGATTTTCTGAAACTATCTTTGCGCGAAATGCTTCCACTTCTTCGTACGTTGCAGGCGTCATAGCACCAGGAAGAACTGTCATATCTAGATTGGCTGGTTCTTCGATGAAGATACTTCCTAACACTTCGTTATCCACTTGCGCCTGATCATAACGATCAAGAATAGTTATTTGTGGTTCTTCAGCAGCAACGTGTATTGGAGCAGAAACACTCGGTGTAACTTTTACTCCTAATAATGGATTCATAAACCCAGTCAGAAGTGATAACGTCAGAGCTGCCACTAAATTCGGAAATAATGATGTAGCTACTGCTCCAAGAACAGTTGTTGCAAGTCCTTTTGCAAGGAGAAGCCATGGACTTACTGCAAGAAGAGATAGTCCAAGTGGTGGGAAGATGAGTGCACCAATGCCAATAAATATTCCTCCTGTTACAAGACCTAAAGCTCCAAGCGGAAGAGCAAGATATGGCTGTTGTGCAAAAAGTCGGACAACACGTCCAATGTCGTACAAAATAAACGGCGGGAAGAGTGCACGACTTAACGTATATCCAATTGACCGTGATAGATTTTGAGAAACAAACTGTACCCGTTGCCGTGGGGTTAAATCACGCATTGTTGTCTCGGGAACTGGAGAAATGTTAGCGATATTGTAAAAGAATCGACCAATAATATTCTTTGGCTGGGTATCCATGACACCCACAAACCATTTTTCAAATCTATTTCCATTGGATTTCCACTTTGCCCAATGATCAACTGTTCCAAAACGAATAGCGCTCCATGTTATAAACTTAGTAAGTTGTGCATTCCGCCAATTGGTAAATGCAATTTGGCGTCGTGCACCAGCAAGATTAACTTTCATCCGAGCATCAAACGTTCTTCCTCGCAGCGCACCGATAAGACCGCGATAATTATCGTTGTATGTTCCTGCAAACGCTGCTCCCTCAAGATAATTGGTAATACCAGGCATGGAAGAAGATGTAAGTTCAATATCAAAATGTATTCCCTTCTCTTTGGTTAATAAATATAAATGTAACGTTCCATCATCCTCTTGAAAGGCAACATAGGTGGATTGTCCGATTGTGAGTCTTGTTCCATCAGCAAGTGGCACTGGTGTAGATGGAAGCCTTGTCCGCCCATTCCGAGCGACATCGAGTACGACTGCCTCGACAATACCTTTTGCTGGATCCCGAAGAATAATGACTTGTCCTGGTGAGACAGTTGGATCATCTACCTTTCCATAATCTTCGTGACTTCCTAACAGTTCAAATGTCATGCCTGGTCGAAGCGCTGTTTGCCACGCACGAGGACTCTCAAGAAGTGTAACGACTGGCTGACCGGAGGGAGATGTTGAAGAGGATATACTCATAAGAGCAGCAATTACTCTTCTCATTTCATCAATAACTGGAAGTTCTAATGCAACAGGAAGCATTGGTTGAATGATTGCTTTTTGTGTTCTTCCAGTATTTTTTTGTTGTATCGCTTGACGAGCTTCAAGCAATGCACTCTTTGCATCAATTAATGATAATACGGTTCCATTAGTTGACCAAGGCTCTTCTTGTAATTTAGCTGTGGGGTAACGGAAAACATGTGCTTTGATAGTTGAAATACCAGCTGCTTTCGCTGCAGCGGTACGGTGTGTTCCACGAATGGTTTCATATACCCCGCCGCCTAAATCAAGAATCCAAATCGGATCAGGTTCTGGTTTACCATCAGGAGTCATTTCAAAATTAAATGTCCCATCACGCATTTGTTCAACAATAGTTAGCCAATCCTTTGAAAGCATTTTTCCGAATCTTCCCTCCTCCTCTCCCGCTCGATCGATAGTTCCCCATGAGGTAATTGCAGGTGCATCAAGAATTTGATCAACTGGAACATCTTCTGTGGTTTCGATCGCCCCTTCTGGGAGTGATCCATACCAACGATTTAAATTGAAACGAGGATTTTCAGTTTGACTATCTAAATACGCTTTTATTTTCGGCAATTGATCTTCATTTATTGGACCAGATTTGGGAGTTTGCCACGGTTGCTTCTGTTTTAGTACAGGTCCAGTTGCTTTATTATTTGCATTTATCGCCTCAAGTAAACTCTTTTCTATCGCAGCAATCTTAAGATTTAGTTCATCATACGAAAGATCAGTTGTTACAGATGCGAGTGTTGTAGTTATAAGTGGTTGTAATTGATTTTTAAGCTCTGTATATCGATCTACCAATCGTTGCTTTACTGCTTTTGTTATATCGTCAACTAATCGTTTCAATAACGCTATATCAGTCACCTGATCTATCTCTGCATCTGTTGGAACACTAGTAAACATTAGTCGTGTTTGAGCTAATACTGTTTTTACTTGTTCTCGCGCTACCTCTACCGTTTGATTCAGAAGTTCTGCATTATCAAACACGTCTTTCCCATCGATATCATGAATGAGAGTTAATCGTCCTTCTTTTCCTTTTCTCACGGTAAATTTCTCACCAGTAGTTATTGGTCCCAAAACCACCGTATCTCCTTCTGTTATACTCATGATCTGACCAAAAATAGGTTGTCCATTGACGAGTGTGCCATTAGCCGAATTCTGATCTACGATCAACAATGCACCATCTTTTAGCCGCGCTACCGATGCGTGCTCCCGGGAAACTGCGGTGTTAACACCTCTAACAATAAAACTATTTTTGTTTGATCTACCAATATGGACAATCGATTCAAGATTGGCCTTGAGAAATGCGAATCGTTGAGTGGTAATACCAAATAAATCTTCAATCTGTTTATCATAAATTGCCTGAACTTGATCTTTTTCAAATTCTAATTTTAGTAATTCATCAATCGCGTCTTGCTTACGGACTGCTTCTCTAGAATTCTTATCCACAATATCAGCAGAATAATCACCTACTCCGTCAAATAGCTCAGTACTTTTTAAATATGCCGATATGAATTTATGCAATCCATCTTCACCATAAAGCTTCGCAATAGCCCGAACCAAAAATGCACCGGTGGCATATGACCATTCATAAACGACCTTTTCCTGAACTGAATTAAGTTTACCCAATTCTTGAGCGGTAACCGCTATTGGTCTATTAAACCCATGATAATTTTCTGGTTTTAGTTGACCATGAGTGTAAACATCAACATTTACACCACCTTCTGGTACCACTTCGCTTCCTATATACACTGCAATTCCTTCATCAAATTCTGCCAATGGAGATGAGCCCAGTTGTTCATGAACAAATTCGTGAGCTATAATTGAACGAAAACTAACGAGATCAGCGTCAAAAGACAAAAGTAAAGCATTGTCAATCTTATCCGAATCACTTAATAATCTCCCTGTACCATACCCTCCACGAGGTGCTGCTTCTGGAGGAACAATTAATAATTCTGTTGGTAAGCCATTGTTATAAAACGTATTTACTTGACTCATAACAAAATATGCTTGTGCAACTATTTGCTGTGCAGAAGACAGTCCTACCGATGAATGGATTCGATTCTTGCTGATATGAAAAGTGAATATTTGACCAGTATCTGAGACGGCTTCCAACGTTTCGATTTCTCCGATTTTTGCTGGATCTAGTATTACGTCTTTATCCACACCAATTTTTGGTGTTCCATCAGGGTTTAAAAATTTTTGCATAATTTCTTGCGGAGTTTTTGATGAAGCTTTGATCGTAAATTTACCGTATGTTTTGCCATCTCGACTAATCCACACCCAATCTTTTTCGTTTACTTGTATAAGCGCATTGATAATCTGACGCTTTTGACCTTTAGGTAACAACGTTGTTTTACCGGTTACTGCATCTATAATAGTAAGTGGACTAGTGCTGGTATTTTGAAAGTTACCATCTGTCAAACGCGACAATGATGGATTAATTTGCTCAGCCTTCGCTGTTAGCAGTGATGGAGCACCATCTTCTAATATAGGCCCAGAAATATCTACTCTTCCAAGAAGCGATGAAACGAGACGGAATACATCATGAATGAGAACTGGAACACCAATCTGAGGAGCAGTTGCAACAAGAAGAATTCTTCCTGCAAGAAGGGATCCGGCACGGATTGCGCGCTGTTGCCATGAGATATTTTGCGTCCATGGTTGTGGGAACAAAATGTACTCACCTGCAAAAGAAACAATACGATGAACTGTCTCATTGGGGATCGCTAACAATCCCTGATACAAATCATGAACAAGCCATGGGGCGGTATAGACTAGTCCACCAAGTCGATAAATAAGTCCCCGTCCAAACAATGCCCATATTCCCTGTCCAATCCGCTGCGGTGTTTCGACAGTGTTATCAAATAATTGCGGCTCAACAATGGCTCTAAATATGTTAATAAAACTATTACGGATGGACCGTAACACTGTTTGAACAGTTCTTGGTGAAGATGATGGTGTTATTGTTGTATTAGTAGATGTTGTTGAAGCATTTGCTGGTGCTGCAGTAAGAGAAGCTATGATTGGTTTTGATACTGATTCATCTAACCATGCTGCATACTCCATTGGACGTTTATCAGCGGGTAATTTGTCGTTATCAGAAACATATTTTTGTAATGCGTCTGCTGCAGCTGTCCGAAGTGTTGAAGCTTGCGGATCACCCTGTATTACGGCTTCTTCATATTGTCTAATGATGTCAATAACATTTGCTCTCACTCCAACTGTCGGACTTGTGGAGCCTTGATCTGTGAGGGCCTGTGATAATCGAGTGATAATATCTGTCCGATGTTGATTTTGTTGTTCAGTTACCACCTCTTGTGCTTTTTGTGCTCTATCAACAAGCTGATCTCTTTCATCAAGAAGGCGTCCAAGCTCTTGATCCACTTCTGATTCTCGAACTGTCATACCGTCTCCGTACGTTTTGAGAGATAACCCAAGCAATAGTGGCCCTTTTAATATACCTACTGCTTCACCGGTTCCTCGCTCACGTATTTCTACTGTGTCATTTGAGAACGCAGTCGTTATATCAAATCCGCCATCACCTATTTGAGTGTCAGTCATCTGTCCAATAAATTTTATTCTATAAGAAAATTTTAATGGAAGAAGTTTTGCTAGACCTGTGATTGGATCATACACAACAATCTCATCATCTCGACTCAAACGTGCTACATCTGCTCTTTTTACAGTAAACTGTGCATTTTTCATCGCTACTTGTTGATTTAGTGCCTGATCAGCTGCAATAGCTTGTCTCTGTAATTCTTCATATTCTAACCGCGCTGCAAGAGCACCTATCGCAAGAATCGTTGGTGATACATTTGCTTGTTGTGCATTTACAATTGCTTGTCTTCGTGCTGTTTCTGATGTCCGAAGCGCTTGTACGCCTACCGCTCCTCCTGGTTCAACTGATGGACCAGTGCGGTTTGTCGAAGCTGTGAGCGAAGTTTTTGGCTCAGTGAGACCACGAACAACAGTGCTTGTTACATTTGCACGAGGATCTGTGGCACTTGCAAAGGTATATGCCTCCATACTCGTCAGTATTTCAGCAATATTTTTCCCTTGTGTATATGGTTTTACTTTAGCTAATTCTGCTGATGTTCTGAGTTTTGAGAAATCTAATCGATCTTTAATTGAAATTGGCGCATCTCCAACAAAAGTTAATTCACGAACTAAACTGGCAAGTTTTTGATTTCTACCAATTCCAAAGAGCCCTCCGCGGAGTTCACGTTGAACTTCTGGGATAGAAACCATCTGATCAATGGTTTCTTGAGCAATTTTTGCTTGTCTGGCAATTTCAAGCTCAATATCCACTTCTGTTGCACCGATTCGGACGTTCATCCGTCGTTGTCCTGATTCAAGAAGGGATGTGACTTTTGTTCGGCAATTACAGCTTTCTGGAAGAAGTGCTGCTATTTCTTGTGATTTGGCTCGTAAAAATTCATTGAGATACTGAAGTCTTGTTGAAGTTCCTCTTCGTTGAATCTCAAGCGTCGCATTTGCATCAGCCATTGTTCTGAATTCTCCGGTTAACTCTAATTGTCTTCCTGTGTCACCGATAACAACAAATTCGGCATCTTTTGCAAACGCTGAGTACACATCAGCCGTTCCTCCTTCATTTCCTCTTGCACGGATAAGTGCCTGATACCACTCTGAACTTGTGTTACTTCTGTCTCCAATCACACGCAGGGATTCATCTGCATAGGATAATGGATTTACCCCAATATCTGCTCCTTTTTCGTAGTAATCAACATAAAATTCACCGCTTGCACGCCATTGTGTTTTCATCTCATCAAGCATAGAAAGAGTAATGGGAGAAGTATCGAGAGGAGTTCTGCTTCTACTTAGTTCTGTCACTTGTTCGCTTATTTGTCTCATTCCATCGGGCCCATCAACAGAGATCATTCTGCCTGCACTATCAACGAGTCGCTGCACTTTTTCTGTAACAAGCACATATTGTTGTTTTCCATTCACTTCAACAAACTCTACCCGTTGCCGAGTTAACGACACAGTTCGGTTTCCATCTGCATCAGGAATTCTACTAACACTATCTACTGTTTCAATGACATGGAGATCATTTCTATTTCGAAACACTTTATTACTCCCTCCAAATACTTCCATCACTTGCGCCCGAACTTCGATATCTGACGCTTCTGTATTTGCGGCATTCACGATCATTGCGCCTCTTTTCCCTTCTGCTTCTGCTGCAGCACTTGTAAGGAATCGACCCTTAATTCCTTCTACCCCATCGACCATAAAGATACCAGCTATTGGTCTTCTGGGTTCTACATACCTTCCATTTACCATGGTTCCATACAAAAATGTTTCTGTACCAAAATTTCCAACGGTCGCAGAGTCTGCAACTGCACCTTGCCATACACGTGCAACTTCTTCTGCTTCAAGTGACATACCAACAGTGCTACGTGCACGGGAATTTAACTCAAGGAGCGTAATTTCCTGAGAATTTTGTGAGATACTGACATCATTAACATTCAATTCACGAGGAGCTGATGGGTCAATAAGGCTGATAACACGTTTTCCTTCTGTATTATAGATAAGATTCTGCAACCCATCACTCAATTGTTTTCCCTCAAACACATTCCGATCTTTTGGAACAACAACCATAGTCTCTCGCTGTGTTCCATCAGGAAGCGTTGTTATTTTTCGAATTGATGCGTATTTATTCCCCGCAACATCTGCATACAGTCCAGTCAAGGTTTCCATGACGCCTGCTTGTTGTAAAAACTCATCTCGTACACCACTCATCACAACATCAGTTATTTTCTCCGTACTCATGCCATTCAGCCGTTGTTCAAATGCAGTTAATGCTTCTGGTTTTGCTGCTACAAGCCCTGCTTCTGTACCCATATCTCCCAATAATGCGTTTATTTGCTCTGCTGCTTCTGGATGCGCTGTCCGAAGTTCAAGAAGAATATCCCGATACGCTCGTACCCGAATATCTTGCCGCAGTACCATTTCACCTTTAGTTGATAACTGCGTATCAAATAATTGACGAAGTCCTTGTGTTCCTTTTTCTGTTATTGCTAGTGTTGCTAAATCACGCAGTCGAACAAGTGATCCTGATGCAGCATCTTCAAAAGTCACTTTTCCTGTTGCCGGATCGACATTCCATCCAAGGGTCTTTGATAACCGTGATACATCAGCTTTTCCTTCTGATGTTGTTGCATAGACAGTTGTTTTACCAGATATTGCAAGACGCATCGAAGGATCCCAAATAGTTTTGACTTCATCAACGATAAATTCAAATCCACGACCACCCTCGAGACCTTCTACAAATTTTATTTGTCTTCCAGCATTTGGTGATCCTTCACTATATCCCGGCATCCATTCATAACCAATTTTATTAGTCGAAATAACCACACCAGCATCCATCAATTGTTGGAATTCACCAGGAGTTAATTCAGAAATAGGTTTCGTTAATTCGAATGATTTTATTCCTTGCGCTTCAAAAATTGTGCTATATGTTTCAGAATTTTTCGTTATTGTCTCAACAGATTCAACAATCAACACTTGTTTTCTTCCAGAATAAAGGAATCGTTCTCCTGCCATGATGGCAGACACTTCTGTTTTCCCGGATCCTCCTGGGGCACGTAAGAATAGTCCGCCATCTCCTCGCGTTGCTCCAAGGATAATATTGCCTAATTGATCTTGCGGTGCAGCAGATGGATTTGTTGGGTCCTCACTATATAAAGGAAACGGTTTACCTCGTAATTTTGCAAGTGCTTCTTGAACTTTAATGAGTCTTGCGTTTGCTCCATCAGGGCCTTCTAAATAAGCACGGGTTTTCGGATCAGTTATACTTTCTGTATCAATAACTCGAGCAGTAACCGTCCCATCATCACTCGTAATTGATTTTACTTTTACTCCCTCCAGATTGAGTCGTTCAACTGGAATACCATCTGATTCAAATCGAGGCATTTGTTTGGCTGTTTCAGCAACAGCTGCTGATGAATATGCACCACGTTTAAACACACGGTCAACAAAATCTCTCAGACCGGTTCTCCGCGGTTGTGTGACTGCTGGTTGCGAGGCACGAAGTAGGTCTGCAACAAATGCTTGCTCGACACGAGCTTGCACTGCTTTTTGCTGAGTAGGACCCATTCGTGAAGCAATAGTATTACGCATTCCCCCTGCCAACGAAATTTTGTATTGCAAATCAGCAATAGTATTTTTTGTTACAGCATACCGTGTTTCTACATCTCGTATAGCAATATCAACCCCTGCTAATTCATCACCTGTTATTCCCACCCGTTCTGCTTGTAATCGTTTATATTCTATTTCAAGTTCCTTCAATGTTTGTTGATGTTGAATCGCTTCCCGTGCATACCCTCGCTGCACTTCATTCCATGAGCGCATAGTAAGTTCTTGTTGCTTTGTATAAAGTTTTTCCGCAACCGGAGCAAGCTGTTCATTAGTGGTTGCACTGTTTCTTGCAAGTTTCAAATACTCTTCACGGGCTTGCTGGAATGCTCTGGCTTCTTTTGATCCAAGCCCGATACGAGCAAGTGCATCATCAATTGCTCCCCCAATACCACGTTGCGGAGGAGAAGTAAGTGCTAATTCGGATGTAACGATTGTTTTCACTTGATTTATTCGCTCAATAACTTGTTGGCGCTTAATAGAAAGGGCTTGATCTTCTCCGAAGGTATATTTTGGAATAACATCAAGATCTGCTAATGCTTGTCGTAATGCTGTTTGACTTGTTGTTGGATTTCTTCCTCCTGCCAATTTCCGTGTTAATTCTATTCGAGCAAGTTCTGTTGTTTGTACGTCTATTGCGGTTCGAAGGGCTACGTTTACTCGTTCAAGGTCTGCCGGTATAACCCCTGTTCGTAATTGACCATTTTCGTAAAGAGCTAATTTTCCTCGTATTGCAGCATCATAACTTGATACCGTGGTATCAGAAAAATTCTGAATACTTTCTGGCGTTCTAAAGGTCGCAATTTCATGTCCTGCAGAAATAAGTGCTGAAGCAGCACTTTGAATACACCCTGCGACATCTCCTCTTCCTGGAGTAAGAATTAGTGAAGAACAAGCAACGATTGTTTGTGCTGTATTAAGACCAATATCAGCTGCTCCAATAGTTCGTTGTATCCCCTGCTGGGGAGAAACTGCACCGGGAGCTCCAGCGGGTCGTTGCTGTGCTTGTGGTTGAGCCATATTTGCCGTTGCTAAACGCGCAATTGATACAAGAGTAAGTGCGACGTTTGTTGCACAGCTTAATCCACTTGCATTTTCCCCTCCACGAATGACATTTGCACATTCATAGACCGCTTGTGAACCAAATAGTCCAACAGCAGCACTTTGCACCGCACGATTGGCAACTTGTAATGCTGGACTTGCTCCTTCTGCTAATGCTATTTTTCCAACCAATGTTGTGCGCGCAGCCTTCTCGATTGCAAGAGCTGTTATAGCTCGCTCAGCCTGACGTCCCCCTTGTTGAAGCATTGCATTAGCCACTGCCTGTTGTCCCGCAGCAGCTCCAACTCCAGTAGACACAGCGGCAAAAACAGTATTTCCTATTGCAAATCCGCATCGAGTTTTTTGTTCACTCGTCATGTGGCCATCAAACGTACAATATTCAGCTACTTGTTGCGTGCTTAATGTTGTTGCTGCAACCCCAACAGCTGTTCCAAAAACTGTTGCTGCCATGGCTCCACTTGAAAAAGCTACCGCGGTAAATGTAGATGCTCCAGCTGCTGCACCAACTCCCACAGTTGTAGCTCCCCAAATAGCTCCAGCAAGTGGGAGCGCTGGAAGTGCTGCAAGCACAACAGCTGCGGTCGCCGGGGCTGCTCCCTGCATCACTGCTCCTCTGGTAACACTCCACACGTTGTAGGTATCTGAATGTTCACAGGTCCATAATGCACCACTACAGTTTTTATAATTACTCATGAGAATTTCATTACCCCGCTTTGTTGTTCCTTGAGAAACGTTATTGAAAAAATTCAACAGTTTGTATCCGGCCGGCATAGTTCTGACGTATTCTCGACCAGCACTCACATCAACGTCACCCGCAAGTAAATGCTCCAATGTGTAGTCTTCCGACCTCCCCATATTTTGTATTGTTGTTGAATAGTCCCAAAGCCCTACATTGTCAGTAAATCCAGTTAATTGCTGAAGACGAAAGTCGGTTAATGTTCCGCTATGAGAGCTTTTCCAAGATTGATACGCGCTTGAGCTTAACGCATCGGAATCCATTTGTTCACGTGTCGCCGCATCAAGCGTTGACATATACGCTTCAATCATTGCTCGTGTCGCTTGTTTCTGCGCTTCAGGAACAAGAGCAACACTCGCACCAGTGCCTGAGGTTAATGAAGAATTTTTTAATTCTACTAATTGATGAACTTGATTTTTTAGTGCACTCACATCAAGTGTACCCATGAGGGCAGCTCGTTGTAACCATTGTGGATCAGCTTCAAAAAATGTTTCTGAACCGGGAATATCTTTTCTATCAACGTGATCTTGAATATATAAGGCAGCCGCATAATTTTCTTGCGTTTGTTTTCTTACTGTTGGATCACTCAAATCAAGCTCTGTATACAACTCTGGAGTGTAATATTTAACATCTCGAATTGCCATTTCCCCTGCCCATAAATTCTGTGCTTGTTCAATCTGAGGATTTTTATCTTGAACAAATTTATTTGTTGCACCAGATCGATTTCCAAAAAGAGTTGTGACCCCATTAGCAAAATTAAACACACCTAACGCAGCTTTTTCCCCACCATTTAATAATGCATATGGATCATCAACAGGTTTGATTTCTCCACGCATAACCTGTGCATAAAATTGGTCTAGATTATCCACACGTGCATTTCCTAAGGTAATATACGTATTTTCATTGGTAATTGCTTTTGCAAGTTGTGACAAAAGATAATCTTCCGGTTTACTATCCGGATTAGCTATTTGCCACGTCTTAAACTCAGGAGTTTGAGATAAACTTGCAACATAACTTAACCGCGTCTGTTCATTCAGTCCTTGATACATCCCAAGAGCCCTATTATCTGCAACCCATTGTGGGGTTCCTGCAACTTGTCTTGATGCGGGAAGAATGTTTCGCGCTATTGCAGCTATTGCTCGCGTCCATGGTTTTGCTGCGTTATATGTTTCTTGCTGTGTGATCGGTATAAAAGTTCCTTGTGCATAAGCAGCTGCATACTGTTCAGTCATTCCTACAACATCCCAATTTTTTGCCATTGCGGCGAACGCTTCGTCATTGCGTCTATTAAATTCCTCAAATGATATATCTCCGTGTTCAGCTTTATATTGACGGTATGCTTGATAATAAGGAGAATCTGTCTGATTTTCGATTTGCTGCAGTTGACTTACTAATCCTTGCAATTCAGGTGGAGCTGAAACTGATGTCCATGCAGCTGGTAATTTATCCACAAGCGCTGATCGACAAGTTATAGGATCCGAACATGTTAATCTCAATGTTGGATGACTCGCTATATAGTCCATCACAGCTTGATCATCTCCTGTAACAACAACATTAAGAAGCGCGACATCTTGAAAATGTTTCTGGGCTGTTATCTGATCCGTCGCACTTATTTCAGGTAACAATACACTTTGTGCATAGGCAAGATCTTCTCCACAGCGCGTTTTATCTGCTTCGGTTTTTACTAATTCCGAACAGAGCGCTTGTAAATCACCAGGCATTCCCTGAAGAGCAATTGAGGAAATCCGTCTCTCATAATTATCAGCAAGCCCCGTTATGTATGCTTGATACCCCTCTGGAAGATTTCCTTGCGCTTCTGTTACTAACCGTTGTCGAATGGTATCTGGATTACAACTTGTTATTCCTGCACATAATTCAGTATTAGAACGGAAATATTGCTCTTGAAACTTACCCAACGCAGTGAGGGATTGTTTTGTTTCTTCAGATATTCCAGGATAAGATAACACTTCTCTCGTTCGATCAACACATCCTGTTTCTCCTTCACATGCAGCAAAAGTTTGTTGTGCTTCAATGAAGGCGTTTATTAATTTATTTTCAATGTATCCACCATATCCAACTGTATCGTAATATTGCTTTTCCTGTACTGAAACTCCTTGCTTCCCAGCAAGGATTATTAGTTGATGCGCATACTCAACACAGGAAGCTTCTCCATATTTGGATTTACATACGTTGTATTGCTCAAGAAGAGGATAGTATTCAGTTGAAACAAATGTATTTGTTTCGATATTTTGTAACACTGTGTTTGTTATATCTGCTGTATATCCTGCTGTTGTCATAGCATTAGTTGCTTCAGTCTTACAAACACTTTCTGTCTTCCCTGATTCCATACATGCTTGGAATCGATCACTATACACTGTTCCCGCTGCCCCTATCTTATCTTGATATGCTTGCACTTCTGCTTGATATGCTGGATCATTTTGAAGATATGATGGTACTCTGGTAAGAATACAACCTGGACACTTTTCCCATTCAGGATACCCATGACCACCATCAGCAATACATTTCCAACGATTGCTTTCACCATACTCTGGTCCTATGGATATGGTTCCAACTGGTAACCCTCCTGTTTCTTCATTTCCACACATTCGTGTTTCTTGTGGTTGTTGCGCTTGCAGACCGCAAAGATTAGCAAGTTGAGCCGTAAGATCTGATTCCGTAATGCCACCTCTTCTGGTAACATCAGCAAATGTATATCCATCTTTGCATCTATTTATAAAAAGTCCTGTTTGTCCATCACATTCATAAATAATACTGCCGCCTCCGAGAACTACTTCTCCGCCTTGATACGATCCATCTCCACACGTTTTTGGACCTGTAAGAGCAACCCGCGGTTTCGGGGTTACTGCGGGAATAAGAGGAGTTGGTGTTGCTGACGGTGTTGGTTGCACTGTAGGTTTGAGTGTCGGGGTGATAGTAATTTTTGGTGTAGGCGTGGGTGTTGGCTTTACTGCGCAACAACCACCTTCTTTACAAACATTATTTTGAAATTCAATATTAGAATCGCTTTGTCGACAATCTGCATTTAGTTTACATGTACCATACCATCCCATGGTAACTTGACACGTATCACCAATCCCCGGCTTCTCATCTGGTTTCTTTCCGCAACATCCTCCTGTTGCACACGCAACTGTGTCATACTCTATACCAACTCTTTCACGATCACATGATGCAAGATAGGTACATGTTCCTGGCCAACCACTTGAACTCATGCACGATTCACCATATTTTGGCAAATTTGCATATCTTGATTGTGGTTCAATGCCACAACACCCTTCAACCGCACAATTTCCCTTATCCCATGCAATATCATCACGGCCTTCTCGACAATTACTCTTTGCAACACACGTACCAGGCCAATATTTTGGATCCTCTGTTTCACACGCTTCACCTAATTGTGATAAACGTGGTGTTGGTGTGGGTTTTTGAGTACCACTAAGCCCTGGTGTTGGGGTATATCGTGACGTTGGGATAGGAGTAGGTTTAATATCAGTACAACACACTCCTGACGTACATGCATACGCATCAAATGATGTTCCATTACATTGATCTCGAAGCACACACTGTCCTTTATTATCCCTACTTGTTGTACAAGATGCTCCAAGTTGAGGTTCTTCTGAATTTTTTCCTTTCGGATTCACCCCGCAGCATTTTCCAACCGAACAAGGTTTACTTCCGTTACTCCAAGCAACGCCAACGGCCCATTCACTTTGGCAATCATTATTATTTGTTACACAAATTCCTGGCCATTCGTTCGCATTGGTACAAGACTGACTTTGAACACGAACGGGAACAAGTGTAGTTCTTACGGTTGGTGTTGAAGTTAAAGACACCTTAGGCACGCAACATCCATACCAAGCAAGCTGACAGGAACCACCAGCTGCTGCATTAACAAAGTCATGTGTTGTTAGATCACACTCAGATGAATTTGGATAACATGTACCTACTTTATTTTGAGCAGTACAACCATTTGGTGGAGTAGGAGTTGGTTTAGGTGTTGAAGATACAGATTTACATGTATATTTAAAAGGTACCCAATCTGTTTCTCCTCCTGAACATTGACTGCATGTTTCATCATCACCAAATTTAACACACGGCGCTCCTGGAGCAAGTGTTGGTCTTGCTCGAAGGGTTGGAGTTACGGTTGGAGCAACTATATGACTTGGCGTTGCTATAGGAACAGTAGATCGTGTTATTGTTGGAGTAATACCCACACACCCTTGATAACATTCTTCATAAAAACGCCCTGTGAGTCCTTTGCATGTTGCGATGCACTGGGCCATCGCGGAAGTTACGGCGATAGTAGGCGTAACTTGTGGAGTTCGTCTCGGATCGTGTTTACATTTTCGAGCAAGTAATCCATCTGGTTCATCTCCAAATTGACATCTATCACATTGGCTTATGGTTAACCACGTATCACATTGCTTGCCTGATTGAATCCATTGAATAGACGTGGGAGTTACTTTTAACGATACTTCTTTATCTAATGAAGCTTTGACTGGTTTTGTTGGAGTAGGACTTAAACACGTAGTCCAACGAATATTTCCAATAAGAATAAATGTACGACTTCCGTATGGACATTGCTGGGATGTTGGTGTTGGAGAAGATTTTGTAAGTCCACTTTTTATTGCTGTTGGTGTTGGAGAAGCTTTTGTAAGTCCACTTTTTATTGCTGTTGGTGTTGGAGAAGATTTTGTAAGTCCACTTTTTATTGCTGTTGGTGTTGGAGAAGCTTTTGTAAGTCCACTTTTTATTGCTGTTGGTGTTGGAGTTGATTTAACAATATCTTTCTTAATAGTTGGTGTTAGGGTAGCTTTAGCGACATCTTTTTTTACTGCTGTCGGTGTTGGAGTGTGGGGAATGGATTTACAACAATTCCCATTTCCCGGTTGATATATATCATCTGTACTAGTATCTCCATCACAAATAACGAGTGGAACAATGGCTTTTCTATACCCATTTGTACACACAACTGATGTTGGCGTAGGTGGTCTAGGTGTTGAGGTAGGTGGTCTCGGTGTTGCTGTGGGTAGTTTTGGTGTTGAGGTTGGTTTTGCTTTTGTTTTACAACATTTTGGATTACCAGGTTGAAAATCATCTTCCGTATCTGTATTCCCATCACATATTACTCCTGGAACACTTGCTGTTACATTATATTCACCAGAACATTTTGCTTTTGTTTTACAACATTTTGGATTACCAGGTTGAAAATCATCTTCCGTATCTGAATTGCCATCACACACGATTCCTGAAACAATTGCTTTTACGTTATATTCACCAGAGCACGTGGTAGACACAGTAGGTGTTGGAGGTTTTAGTGTAACTGTTGGTGATTTTGATGATGTGTCTTTAGATGAACCCTTTATTGGCGTAGGTGATGCTTTAGGTATGGTAGCTGCTCTGCTACGAACATCTTGTTGGTCGGTCTGAACTTTGTTGATAATAACAAAAGAAGAGATTGCTACAACGGCCAAAACAACCATTGGGATGATCTGAATAAATCCTTTATTTATTGCGGTAATTCTACGTCTAATCAATTTTTTAGATGCGCATCTCGTTTCCAAACCCCAAAGCAGACGCTCACGCGCTTCCTTATATATTAATAACTATGAGGGTTGTGAAATATCTTTGTCAAGGGGTTGACAACAAGTAGCAAAGTATGCAACGCTAAAAGCGTATGAAGAAAAAAGTCGTTCGCCGCAAGCAAGCTGCGCGACCAGTTCGAAGAGGTGAGAAGAAAAATTTTCTTCTTCTTCTGAAAAGCTGGATGTTTGTCGTTATGGTAGCCTTGATGCTTGGCATCGGAGCTATCGTTGGGTCTTTCATAAGCACCCAAATGGATGCGACAAATGGAACAGTTGCTGGCGTTTCCATCGAAGTTGAATAATAGTCTCCTCTATTTATCATGCTGTCCGCCAATAAGCGGATCAGTATTTTTTTTGTGGACCTGACCGGAGTCGAACCGGTGATCTCCGCAATGCGAATGCGGCGCATTACCAACTGTGCTACAGGCCCAAAAAATAACTTGTGGACCCGAGGGGAATTGAACCCCTTTCTACTCCGTGCCACGGAGTCGTTCTACCGGTATACTACGGGCCCGGTGAAATCAAGTATACTAGCCTCACTATTAGCAATCAATAGAGATTAACTGCTAGCAATAGTGTAAGATTGATTGCTATTTCAGATACGACCGCGGGTCGACGACTGCTCCATTTTTCCGGACTTCAAAATGTAAATGCGTTCCTGTTGACCTTCCTGTAGAACCCATTTTTCCAATAATTTGTCCCTTGGTTACTTTGTCTCCCGGTTTTACATATATTGCTTGCATATGTCCGTATAACGTAACAATCCCTCCTCCGTGATCAATCATCACATGATCACCATATCCCCACTTCGAATACTCAGCTAAAATGACTATTCCATTATCAGCAGCGGCTATTCCCGGAGCTGCTGGACTCGCTATATCAAGAGCATTATGATACCACGATGGATATTGGGTGACTACACCACTAGTGGGCCAAGCAAGTTGACCCGTACCTCCTGCAAACACTGATGGGGTAAATTTATATGTTGCAACTGGAGCTATTGGCGGCATACCATCTGGCACAACAAGGGTTTGACCAATATTCAAAGCAAATGTTTCGATATCTGAAAAGTCGTTAAACGGGAAGTTAACAATTTTTTGTGCCTCTGTACGATATTTTTTTGCAATCGTATAAATCGTATCCCCTTCCCGTACTTTATACACAATACCCGTCACTGGTGGGATTTTTAATTCTTGATCAATTGACAGCGCATCACCCTTCATGTCATTTGCCCATTTGATGGTATCAACGGAAATTCCAAATTGATCCGCGATTTTTTTCAGAGTATCCCCTTTTTGTACTGCATAGACAATAACTTGATCTCTTGGTTTATCAGACACTTGTGTGTCAACTCCAATGCTTGGATCGAGAGTGACAGCAACAGCTGATGGAGGAGTAAAATCAGCAAGTGTTTGCGGAATTGCTCCGGGATAAGAACTTGCAAGTATGGGTGCGCTCGCTGCTCCAAAAATAGCTAGAAGGATGAGAGAAATATGTAAAAATGGCCATTGATACGTTCCTCTACGGGCCATGAGGATATCAACAAAAATATCTTTTTTTGACTCGAACACTTTTCCGAATCGTACCGCGTGTCGTTCCAGATAAAACCACCATCCTCGACTCCACTCGCGCGCATCTCGTAAAATTTCTTTAAATATATGTTTCATACAATATATGTAGGGTAACAAAAATTATTCACTTGCGCAAATTGTGATGTTTAAATATGTTAAAAAGTAAATACAATCAAATTATATTAGCTAATATATAAATATATAATAAGATATCAAAGTATTATTAATGATATATTAACTGATCTACTATGAAAATTTATCCTGCAGTTTTTCTAATCTATTCACTATTTTTATTAAGCAAAATTAAATCACTTAATAATGATTTATTCATTCCACCATTCTTATTATGGGATATAGATTCATTGTTGTATCAAAAAAATCGTTCTTTCAACTATTTTACTTCAAAGAAAAAGAAACTGCATGAATTTTGGCTATATAACAGTACATACTAGTATCATTATATAATAACTGACCAAATATATCCTATAATTAACACCTTATTTCCCACAAAATACTACCCCATAGTTTAGCCTCGAATGAATATTTGTTGTTGAGGCTATTTGACATTCAGCACCATCCCCGATGTAATACTAGTATGACCAAAATCTTTACTTCAAAAACCCACCCAAATACCTCAACTTTTCTCCGCACAGGCATACACACTAACAATGGTCACTCATTACACGTTTCACACAAAGAGATATGAAAATGTTACCAACTCCATCACAGTTCACTATAGGTCAGGTCGCAAAACTTCTTTCTTTATCAAAAAATACTATTCGCAATTGGATAAAGGTTGGGAAACTAGAGGCAACAATTGATGTAAATGGGATTCATCTTATTTCTCAAAAAGCAATTGATGTTATCAAAACAAAACAAAGTATATCAACAGATTCAAATTTTGAATCCTTAAATAACTCAAAAGATATCAAAATACCTCAACGTCCTTTATCTCTTAGCGAAGCGGCTCACATGTTAAAAATATCAAAAAACACGCTTCTTCGATGGGAAAAGGCAGGTCTTATTTATAGTGCGAGGACCAATGGAAACGCTAGACGATATTATCCTGATGATTTACTCGCTATCACAAAATCTCGCACTCCCTATCAACGAATGCCGACTTTACCTCAATCTCGTCCAAAGGACGATCAGCCTTTGGCTGAAAAGGCCGAACATGAATTACCAGGAGACCCAACATTTTCAGAATTACACACGACACCTTCTGAACTTGAAGATCTATCAAAAGAACCAACATCAGATCTTCCACCACTCCCTGTTTCAACAAATGAAAACATTATTGTAGAACCAATAAAAAATGAATCAAAAGATAGAAAACTGTATCAAAACACACTCCATTTTACTCATGTTTTGAAAAAAACACCGTGGCCAATTATTGCCGCAGTATTTCTTCTCTTTCTTGGCATCGGAATTGTCGCTACACAAGTGATCGGTGTACAAAATCAACGATCAATAAGTTCAAAAGCGGCTGAAACAAAAAAAACAACGGTATTATCAAAACCAAATCCTACTCCTTCAAATCCTTCGGGGTCAATAGGAATGGTATTGGGTGCAACAGGGCAAACTGGTTCAGCTGGTCCAACGGGAGCAACAGGGGCAAGTGGTGCTATTGGTCCACAAGGCGCAACAGGAACAACTGGTTCAGCTGGTCCAACGGGAGCAAGTGGTGTTGCTGGTTCAACCGGCGCATCTGGAGCAGCAGGAACAACTGGAGCAACTGGAGGAGTTGGTGCAACTGGAGGTATTGGTGTAAATGGAACTACAGGATCAAGTGGTCCAACAGGAGCAACAGGGGCAACAGGAACAATGGGTCCAACGGGAGCAACCGGAGCAACCGGGGCAACTGGTATTGCAGGTCCAACCGGAGCAACCGGAGCAACTGGAGAAAATGGTGTAAGTGGTCCAACGGGAGCAACCGGAGCAACCGGAGCAACTGGTGAGATTGGTCCAACTGGAATAACTGGCGATCTTGGACCAACAGGAGCTACAGGATCAACTGGCGCAACTGGAGCTACAGGCGCAACTGGAGAAAATGGTGCAAGCGGCCCGACTGGAGCAACTGGAGCTACAGGCGCAACAGGGGCTACTGGTGCAACGGGGAATGTCGGACGGAGTGGTCCAACAGGCGCAACAGGCGCAACAGGGGCTACCGGCGCAACAGGGGCTACTGGTAGTGTGGGTTATGCTGGTCCAACAGGCGCAACAGGCGCAACAGGGGCTACCGGCGCAACAGGAACAGGAGGAACAAATGGCCCAACTGGAGTATTAGGACCAACAGGATCAACTGGCGCAACAGGTGCAACAGGAATATACGGTGCCACTGGAACATCCGGAGAACAAGGTCCAACTGGGTCAACTGGCGCAACAGGTGCAACTGGCTTTGTTGGCCCAACTGGTGCAACAGGTGCAACTGGAGCAACTGGAGAAATTGGACCAACAGGAGCAACCGGTGATAATGGCCCAACTGGCGCAACAGGTGCAACTGGAGCAACTGGAGAAATTGGACCAACAGGATCAACTGGTGACAAAGGACCAACTGGGGCAACTGGAGAACTTGGAATTACTGGTCCAACCGGTGATTTTGGCCCAACAGGAGCAACTGGCGCTACAGGGGCAACAGGAGCTATTGGTGTAACTGGCCCAACAGGTGCAACTGGCGCTACAGGTGCAACTGGAACAATTGGACGGAGTGGCCCAACCGGCGCAACAGGAGCAACTGGAGCCACTGGAGCCACTGGAGCCACTGGAGCCACTGGTGAAAATGGTGTTAGTGGACCAACAGGAGCAACCGGCGCAACAGGAGCAACTGGAGCCACTGGAGCCACTGGAGCCACTGGAGCCACTGGTGAAAATGGTGTTAGTGGACCAACAGGAGCAACCGGCGCAACAGGAGCAACCGGCGCAACAGGAGCAACAGGAGCAACTGGCGTTGATGGTATAGGTGGTCCAACAGGTGCCACAGGAGCTACCGGAGCAACTGGCGTTGCTGGACCAACGGGTGAAATGGGCATGGGAGGAATTAATGGTACACCAGTACTCGGAATTTTGGATAATCTTATTTTTCCTTATCCAGTAGTCAATCGCAGCATTGCACTCGGAAGTACAACATTTGATCCATCTGATAATCCAAGCACAACATCAACCGCAAGTGCGCTTATTCTTCTTGATGGAAATACGGGAGACGTAAAAATATCAAATGGTAACTTTTACGATCTTTCGACATCAGCAGTCAGCGCAACGGGAGTTTGTATTAATACGGTTACTGGACAAGTGGGCCAATGCACATCAGACGTACGCTTAAAAGAAAACATCAATACAATTACGGGGAATGCACTTGATCTTGTTGGTAAACTTCGTCCAGTCACATTTGATTTTATCAAAGGCAACAAAAATGAATCCGGATTTATCGCCCAGGAAGTTCAAACCGTTGTACCAAATCTTGTACGAGAAAATCCTGAAGATGGACTCCTGACATTTTCATCAAGCTCTCTTATTCCCTATATTGTCAAAGCAATCCAAGAAATGACCCAAGTATTTACTCCACAAAAAATTATTTCTCCTTTAGCAAATATTGACAATTTAAGAACAAATATCATCTCTCCCCTTTCTGGTGATTCAGTAAAAGTGCAATTATCCACAGTTGATTCCAACTTTGTTATCACCAATGAATATCATGAACCGGTTGCATCGATATCTGCAGAAGGCGTTGCTTCATTTGAAAATTTAATAGTTCACATGGATGCAACAATTGCTGGAGAACTAACTGTAGACAGTGTTCATTCGAAAGAAGCGCATATAGACAGCACATTATACGCGTCACGAATTGTCACAAGTTTTGGCGATATTGAAGAAAGAATCGCTTCTATTTCCTCACTTATTGCAAATATTGCAACGACATCAAGTGTGCTTTCAGAAGCCACTGAAAGTGCAGTCGCTGAAGCAATAACACCACCGACAATTGATCTCAACCCAGAATTACCAGCAACAACAGCTGCGTTCTTAGCAAAATTATTTGAACATCAAACTGATCAGAATCATATTGATTTATCAGGACGAAATCTTACGCTTAATACAGTTCTTCTGAATAACAACCTCTCTGTTCTTGGCGGAGCTGTACTTGGAGAAACTATGATTGCAGGATCACTTATGGTTGACGGAACAATCCGAATAACCAGTGATGGGGTTCAAACCGCAGGAGAACCGCTTTATTTACAAAAGCTTCAACTTGCAAATCTCGATATTATGAATGGATCAATTGTGATAAACACCTCTGGAGATGCACTGTTTACCAAAAACGTAAAAATCCAGGGTGTTCTTGGAATTGATACTGTAAGGCCGCTTGAAACACATGATATTACCTTTGACCTTGCACAAGTTCCACTTCAAGAGTCAACTGATTCTGCTACTCCGAGTGCATTTGGAAAACTTATTGTCAAAGGGAGTGATGGCATAGCAGTAGCAACTTTTTCTCCTGATGGATCAGCAAGTATAAGTGGAACGCTAACAGCAAAAGAGCTCGCTTCAGAAAAATTTACTGTAGAAGTAGATAAAAGTGCAACGAATT
>Ga0209518_1000813_pt1 | contig 38407 bp, 39 predicted proteins | sample RifGroB1_FD_183993 | JGI IMG/M metagenome (GOLD analysis project Ga0209518, IMG submission 183993) | Groundwater microbial communities from Rifle, Colorado, USA - Groundwater B1 (SPAdes) (version 2) | ecosystem: Environmental > Aquatic > Deep subsurface > Groundwater | place: Rifle, Colorado...
TTGTTTTACCATATGCACTCTTTGCAGAATTGACTAGAGGAGTATAGATTGGTGCTCTTGGAACTTGAGGAGTTCGAAGTGCAGGCTCTATCTCTTGTTCTTGCATCTGTGGCACTTCTTCCCGCACTTTTTCTTCCATGGTTTCTCTTTCTACTGGAGTTTCTTGGATTGGCACTTCCTGTGCTGGAATTTCCTGTGTTACTGGAACTGTTGCAACTTCTGGTTCTTGCTTTTGCGCAGATGCCTTTTTTTCTTCTGGTACTGGTCTTAATTCCAAGTAGCTTGCAGCTTCTTTGCCGAGTTTTCTTTGGTACGCTTTTTCTTCTTCGGATGCTTTACGTAGTGGAGTGAAGCTCCTCAAGCCTGGAGCGAGTTTCTCTTCTATTGGTTCTGTTGAGATAAGGTATGTAATGACTGTGCTTTCTCCTCCCTTTTGATGAATATTTACTCCTTTATTCCCTTCCCTTCTTTCTATCATAAACATTTCTCCATACTTTGCCTTTTGTAATCCCTCTTTTTCTGAGGAGTAAGGATAATGTGTAACAATTTCCGAGTAAATTTCTTCTGAGTTCTCAAACAAAGGATAAATCTCCCTTCTCTCCTCCTCGGAAAGCCCCAGCTCTGGATTCTTCCTTATAGGGTCGAGAAGAGCTTCTAGCAAAGTTGGATATGTTGCGCTGTCCCACGGGGTTGAGTAGTCAAATCCATTTACCCTTCCGCTTACATCTGTGCCCTGCGTGGAATTCTCTGGAGAGCCTTGTGTTGAGCCTTCTGCCACAATCCCTTCTAAGCTCCTGCCATCTGCTCCGTCACCTAAGAAAACCCTTCTGAATACACTCCTTATCCACTTCCAAAATCCCATGTTATCCTCCAATGAAAAGCCTCGAGGCCAATTTTTCAGGCAGCAGCAATTCTCTAATCTCTCCGGCTGTCTTTTCTATGTCATATTCCACTCTCTTTAATTCAGTCTCTGCATTGACCAACGCATACGATGCTCTTGGATTACCATCTCTTGGCTGACCAACACTTCCCGGATTTACAACTATTCTATCACCAATCTCTTTTATGTATGGTAAGTGGGTATGCCCATGCACTGCCAATTCCAGATCTTTTCCTTCTTCAGACTCAAAGAACTTCCCGAAAATACCCTCAGATTTTTCTTTAGAGACGTACTCTCCCAAATTGTCTCTTGGAGAGCCATGGACAATATACAGCCCATCATTCCTATATTCAAATGGTGGGAAAGAAAGCCACTCTTGAAGGCTCTTATCCAGGACATGCCTTGTCCAGATGTTTACTAACTCTGCTTCACTATTAAACTCAAACTCAGATTTCCCAGGAAATGTAACCGAGTAATCATGATTGCCCATTACTGTAGGAATCTGCAAAGCTTTCAGCAAATAGCAGCACTCATTCGGCCTAGGGCCATAGCCGACTACATCCCCCGCGCAGAAGATTTCTTCTACTCCGCTTTGCGAGATATCCTCAAGAACAGCCTTCAGCGCCCAGTAATTAGAATGGATATCTGATATGAGGGCGATTCTTCCGCCTTTTGCGTTTTTCTCTCTACTCTCTTGCACTTTTGACACTAGGGAATCTAACTCTTCACGAGAAATTCTTTCTATAGACATTTTCCTACCCTTAGTTATGGTTACTACTTTAGAGTTATTTATAAATATTGTGATTTATTGCCTTGCTCGGGGATTATAGAATTCTAGAATGAATTACTTACCGGGGGTTTTCTTCCGCTCGGAGCTTAACTTATGAGCATTAGCTAAATTGTACTCACGCAGTTTACGCGTTGCTGTATTATTTAGATCTAGCTCCAAGGCCCTTTGATAGACCTTAATAGCCATATCGTAATCTTCCTCACCCAAGTACACTAGACCAAGACGGGTAAATACTGCACTTGCATGACGCTCGTCCATCGGGAGATTTAAAATGTCTAAATACTCTGATTTATAGTCCCCCACAAATTCCCCCCTCCTTGCTCCTCTTTTTTGCATATCAGTTAATTTATCGACTCTTCTAGTTGCTTCTAGTATAATTTCGTCGTCTATTTTATTGGGATACGTTGAACTTATCTTTTTTCTTATCATATCATCGAGCGATTGTGGTTGCTCTTTTGAGGGTGGAATGGGTTCATAGTGATTTCCACTTCTCTCTGGATGGGGCACATTGCTGATACTCCCCCAATATCTTATGTCTGCCGTTTTTCCCTTAGACTTATACTCTTTAGAGATCCAGCTTGCCTTTACGAGCGCGTCTGTAAATGTTTTGTAATAGACCGTATCGCCCTTTTCATTCTTTAACCAATTACCATTGACATTCAAAAGTATCACTCCCCCGTTCAATTCTGGGACTTTTCCTCCTTCTTTTAGGTGCATCGTTATCTTTTCTATCTCTTTTAAGTCCTTTAGATACTCCTCTTTCGACCCGTATTTCATTAGTGCAGGATAAAACTCTTCATAAGAGATACGTCTATCTTTGTCTTTATCCTCTGCCTGATTTATGATTTCCGTCTCAAGATCGTACACAGTTGGTTCTCCGCCTGCAGCAACCGCACTTGTTGTTGCCGCTGCAGCTGCCCTTCCGTATGCTACATCTTTTTCTGATGGGATTGGTGGCTTTGGAAGCATTTTCACCACATTAGAATTTGATGGAGAAACTCTCTGTTCTAGATCTTTCCAGGTAAATATTCTTTCATTATCGACTATAACTCCCTTCGGGTCTACGTTAATAACTGGCTTCAAATTATTCAGATTCAGAGATTTGTACAGACAACAAATTATCCTTCCATTGGAATAGATGAAGTAATCTCCCTCATAATTCTCTATACGGATATCACGGGAAAAACTTGGTGGATCAAGAAGGTCAACGAAATTTTGAGCATTACTTTTAGTGGGAGTAGCGGACATGAGAGCACCGGCGAAAAGTAATGGTATCAACTTAGTCGGTTTCATTATCCTTTTCCGCCATTTCCTCCTTTTTCATAGTCTCCATAGCCTCGTGTTCTCCCTTTAGTGGAGGGATCATACAACACTCCCTCTACATCTCCTCCTCCGGAACTAGAAGTATTTACTTCGCTCGCTTTTGTTGTTACTTCATCTGCGATGTTTGGATTATACTTGAGTTTAGGTGCAGAGTCTTCTTTTGGTTGGGACGTGTAATTACTGCTGGTTGTGCTTCTTCCTGATGCACTTGCTCTTTCCGGGCTGCCATAATCACTGTTACTCTCTTTTGCAGGCCTTTGCCGCTGTCTCTTCGTAGGCCTTTCATCCACATATGTTTCTTGAGCTGCAGGAGGAGAGTATTGCACATCTTCGGTCTTTTTCTCACCTTGTTCGGGTGCGGGAACAGTCACATCTTTTCCATCATAAACAATTTTAGCATTACTACTCCCAATTTTCTTGGATTGTTTTTGCTCTTCTTGCGCTGATGGACTGTCAAATGGGAGTTGGATGCCTGGAACATTATAGCTAAAGTTATTCTGGCTCTGGATTGCGTTGTAAGCTCCTATGCCCCCTAAAGCAGCTACACCTATAGCTCCGGCAACAACGGCGGAAATTCGGATTCTGTGGCTTTCGTAAATAGCCGCTCCGCCAGATGAAATTCTGAACGAAGGTATTGATTTCCAGGAAAAGAAGGAGAAAAATTCATTCCATCTTTCTCTAGAAATATCTTTCCTTCTCGCTTCTTCTGCTCTCTCAGATTCATATGCTTGGATAACCCCCTCTAAGCCGATAAGAAATTCGTGCTTCAAACCGTACTTTTGAGTTAGGCTCATTTTATCTAGATTATGAGGGCTCTTAATAATTAGTCCTTCAAACTTATAAGCTTTTCGAGAGATTAAGCATTTGAATATGCGTAAGCTCTTTTGGAATGATTTTGCCCAAGCCTGTTCTCTGTCAATTGTATAAGTGTGTCGAGAGAATTGAAAGCCCTCTCAATTGCATCCTTTGTTTCGGTGCGATTATTTATCTCGATTAAAAGATAGCCATTTTTAGAAAATCCATAAAGGTTTTCTTTTACTTTCTTAACATATTGCAATTCCGCTTCTGAGTTTAACTTAGTAGCTCCTGCCGTCCCCTCCAGCATCATTAATCTTTCTATCCATCCCACACTATTCTTTCCCATATAGGCTTCCCACATGAGATAGAGGGAGCTATCCTGCTTTGGCTCTGGAAGCGCTTGTAGACAAAAGTATCCCCCCATGCTAGAGCTCGCTTCTTCTCGGGAATCACACATCTGCCTTCTAGCCACGTAATTCCCAGACCATATCTCCCTGTAGAGCTCTCCTCCTGCTTTAGATTCGAGCTCTCCTCTTTCGAGCTCTGCATCCTTGAACTCATTTAAGAGGCCACTCTTGCGCCTTCTGAATAATCTTGAAAAGATATTTCGCAACATTCACACTTCCCCCAGAATTTTTTCTTCCCCGATTGTGGCATCATAGGCAGTAATCTTTCCATCCTTTATGTTGCTTTTCTGCCATCTCTCCAGAACATCTGGATAGAATTCAAGCATTGTCATGCTTCCTATATTCCATACACCTCTCCAGTCGGTTATCTCTTTCCCTTTACTTGCCTCTGCCCCCTCTTCCTCGCCGCCTGCACCCGCTTCCTTTGCACCCCCGTCCAAACTTTTACTGAACATCCGATTATATAGAGAATGCACCAGGAAAAAATCCTCGAGATTCACAAAAATATTTCCAGTCTCGTGCACTCTTTCCTTATGGTGGAAAAGCGCAGAGCCCTGTATAAGGTTAAGATAGTGCTTCACGAAACTTCTTGCCTTAACTGTTAATGGTATTACATCCATGAGTGCTCTTGAGAAAGGATTGACGTATTCAATCTCTGGAAGAAGTACGCATCTCCTGATATGCTGCTTCAATTCCGTAAAGTCCCTGCCCTTATCGCTGTGATTGTATTCTTCTTCTACGATGTTGTCTATCACTCTATAATTTTGTTCCTCACTTGAATCTGTAGTTAGCTGGAATACTCTCCTTGAAAGCTCCACATCCTTCTTGAGGTCGTTCTCTAAAGCAAGAGTGTAAATTATACCTTTATCTGCCTCTATGTGGAGAGTTATATTCCTCTTCTTTTCCTGATCACGGACTCGGCGAAGAACATCTCTTCCCTCTGTCAGATTCTTCAGCACTTCGACCATTATCGGATTCTTTGAGTTTAGCGCTTTCTGGAGCTCTGGCACATAGATGATTTTGGCTCTGTTTATCTCTTCTGCATTGTATACCTCTGCAGTGTTGGAGCTCAACTCGATTCGGTAGACATATTCTTTCGGGAGAAGTTCCATCAGCAAATCTGCTGTAAAGCTCTTGCCGCTTCCGCTCGCACCTTCGATTCCGAAACATAGTTTTCTTATGGAACCAAGTGTCTGGAGGATTGCAACTCTTTCTTCTCCAACAAGTCCCCTAGAGCTGTAGAAATCAAGCAGGTCTCCAATGTTTGGAATGTAGTTTGCTTGCCGCGAGGCTCTTTCTTGCCATGATTGGAGAATAAGCCTTGGCCCATCTACTCTTGCATCAGCGTTGGAGATCTTTCTAGCTTCTTCGACATAGAATATTTCATTATAGAGCTCTCTTGCAGTTCTCGATTTCAATCTTGCTGAATCTATTTCAGTGTACTCTTCCATTTTCAAAACCCTCTATCTGGTTTCTGCTCATCAAGTAAAGATCGAGTTGCGCTTTCAGTGTATTGTGGCCAATCGGAGAATATATCTGGAGTAATCTTTCCAATTGTTTCTCCTGGTTGAGACTGAGAATCTCATCTGGCTCTTCTCTGGAATAAAGCTGCGCAAGAACCAGCTTTGAAATATTTTTTATGTCTCTTCCAGAAATTCTTGCTTCGACGCACTTCTCCCCCATCTCTTCCCATTCTTTCTCAGACGCTTTAACAAGTCCAGCTTCGATGCTTTTCTTTAGCTTTATCTGGAAGAGTTTCGTAAAGTCTTCTGCTGTTTTCGGTCCTGGAACATAAATCTGGCTCTCTCCGAGCCTGCTGAATAATGCATTATCTATGCTAAGTGGATTATTCGTCGTTACGATAATCAGATCATTTCCTTGTTTTGGCGCTTCAATTCCCTCTAGATAATTCATCATCTCCCCGAGGATCACCTTGTCCTCAGGCCTATTCTTCAGCTCATCACGAGAGAAGAGGATTGTGTCGATATCCTCAAAGATAAGGATGTAGGATTCTCTCCCCTCCTTGACCCGATCAAAAATCTCTTTCAAGTTCTGTGTAGACTTGCTGTAATACTCACTCTTGAAGGCGTTCGTGACGTTTTCTATGATGAGTGGTTTGCATACTTTCCTTGCGAGTTCTGTCGCATAATTCAGGGTTGCTTCTATCGTCGCTGTCTTTCCGCATCCTGGCTCGCCGTAAAAAGTAAAAGTGCGCTGGAAACCATCAAAATGCGTCTGCATCACATTTTGCTTGCTTTCTGGATCATACTTGAGAACATTTCGCATAGCCCTCTTCAGGGTAGTGATCATCTCTTCATTTCCGACGATATCATCGAGTGTTGTTAAGAAGGAATACTTTTTTGGTGAGAAAGTAGAGTAGTTGAATCCATTGACTGTTATCTCTCCCACTTGGAGATGCAACTCAGTTAGGGCTTCATTGAATCCGTTGTAATCCTCTATCTTGGAGATTTCTTTTGTTTTCTGGATGACAGAGGAGAAATATGCTGCTGCGAAATCTAGCATCTCCCCTGAATCCTTGATTCTTCCGAGTGAATTGCTCAGTGGAGTTACAACTTGGTCTGCGAGAGAATATGTCCCTTGGGAGAAGTCTACCTTTATCTCAATTTGTCCATTCTTGTTCTGATTGCTTCTTGCCCGCACCTTTGTTATCTTTCCTGCCGCCTCGGCTGCCGCCGCGTAAAGCGAGAAAATATTGATAAACGCTCTTTTCTGGCTTGAGCTTCCATCGAGATACTTGCCCGCTTCTAATGTTTCTGAGACCGTCTTGTAAGTCGTTAGAAAGGTCTCTAATGAATTACAGAATGTCGCGGCTTCTACAGAAGACGCTCTTCCATCGATGTTCCTGACCTTAGTGTATACATCGTACTTAGGCCTTGCCAGTTCGCGCTCATAATATCTTCTATTTGACTCTAAGAGTTCTGTGTCTAATTTTTCAATCATGTTCCTCTCTCTGTCTTAAATAAAATAAACGCACGGAATGCAGAGCATTCCGGCGCGCCGGAGAATGGCTCCGGGCGAGTAAAAAATAAAAAAATTAGAAGTGTCCGTTTGTCGCTCCTATTCCATTCCTTTTTCGCTCAATAATCTTTCTCGCCTCGTCAAGGAACTTGTCGCTTTCAGTTGCAACAGATGACGCAAATTTACTCTCTATGCTCCCTGCCTTTCCGTTTCCCATCCCTATCTCTGGAAGGGTAACCATGACCTCTGCTGCCCTATAAAGACCCTCTTTCTGATTTTCGGAAAGTTTCTCTACTTTAATTCCTGTCTCAACAGATCTTCTTATTGCAGGGACGACACTATCTGGAGAAGCTATTCCGGTCTCTATCATGGTTCTTATGTCTACCAATCGTATATCGGTTGCGAGATAGGCCTGTTCAGCTTTGTTTATCATCATGTTTACGACTGCAAGCGATCCATTGTATGAGCTTATGGTCTTGTCAAGTGCAACAACTTTTTGCCCGGCTCTCGACTGCTTCATCTTTACATCACGCAGGTCGCTGTCGATTCTTCTGATTTCTGTTCTAAGCTCCCTGTACTTTTGGTTCGAAGGATCCTTTGCAGCCTCGCTTCTTGCCGCCCCAACTTCTGTCATCAGGTCTTCTTTTGTCTTTGCCATCTCGTCTGTCATCAGGTCATATCTCTCGATAAGAATCACCGCATAGTCATCCTTCTCTTCCAAGTCGGAAATTTTTTGGATTATCTTCTCGACTTGTCTCCTTCCTTTATTCACTATGCCTTCTAGCTCAAATTTGTTCTTTTCCAGCTTAGATGCATAGAAAGAAGTTACAAGACTCGCTGGAACAAATCTGGAAACGATTTTCCCAAGATATCCGTCGATGATTCCGTCAAGGCTTTGAGCTTCTTGGCTGATCCCTTCTAACTCTTTCAAAGCTTGCTTATATGGACTTCCGGGAGAAAAGTCGTCTTGATTGAAAACCCTGTTCTCGAGCTTTCCGACATTATCTTCTCCTTCTCCAATGTAGAAAGTTTTTGCGCTTTCACTTTTGTATTGTGTTTCCATTTTCACCTCCTTGAATATGAGCTCTTCTAAGAGCATTGTAAACGAATGACTTAGTCTTGTTTAAGCATGACTTTCTTTCCAGCCCATCTAACTCATTTAGTATTCTATCAATCCCATCATAGCCTTTTATCTGATACAGGTCCAGATATGGGCCCCGTGCCAATCTTTTTTCGATTGACTCGTCATCTCCATCTCTGAAATAACCTAAAGCAACATACGATTTCGGGGGGAGTATAGTACCACTACCACTAGATTTTGTCTGGTATTCCATTTTATTTTTACTTGCACTTTTTTTGTGCTGATTTTGAGCATAAAAATACGCTCGGAATGCACTGCATTCCGGCGCGCCGGAAATCTCTGATTTCCGTGCGAAACAAAAGGGAACTTAGTTCCCCTTTGTTGCATAACCTTGGTCCTGTGGTGCGCTAGAGCCATTCTCTTGGCCTCTGCCGAACCATCCGCCAACTCTCTCAAGCAAGCTTGGAGAATAAAGCGAAGCAATCTCTTCCTTGGTCTTTGTATCGCAGTACTCGATTCCACGTGTCAAGAAACTCTTTCTTTCCGTAGACTCCATGCCTGCAATCATACCTTCCAGAAGATTTGACCTGTCCTGTTGCGGCATTGTGTACAGGCTCTCTTTTGTAATTCTGTACTTGTTTGGCCCCTCCAATCCATCAAAAAGATCTGCTGTTAACTCATATTTGCTTACAGCATCTAATTTCCTAACTTCATTCTTTAGGAAATCAGCCCTCTCATCGATGCTCAGGGATTCCAAGCCATTGCTCGCCACACTTTTCTTCTGCTCCTGGCTCAATCCAAGTTCGCGGACAATCTCTGGCTGTTCTTTAAGGACTTCTGCCATGTCCTTTGCGCATCCAGCGTTGCCCAGGAAGTAGTAAGCTCCGAGTCCAGCAAGAGTAAGGATTCCTCCAGCCTTCCAGTTTTTCTTTGCTAACATTGACGCTATCATTTTCATCTCTTGTTTAGGTTTTAACCTCCTTGAATATTCTATAGCGCAGGAGAATATAATTCTGTGCTGTAGTGGGCGCTACGACACCCGAGATGGAAGAGGCAGAAGCACTCCCAGAAAATTATATATAATCCTGGCACTACTACTTTATTATGCCATCCACGATAGAAAAAGAGACTCTGGAAGTTTTGCTTCGTGATGAGAAGAAGATCATCAGAGCTTTAGAAACTTATTATGAAAGATTTGACACAGAAAAGAGTATTACCTTCCAGGGCGCTGCTTTAAGTGCTGGTGCAAATCCAGCCTTTATGGTTGACTATATGTTTTACAGGGGGAAATATCATTTTGGAATGCCATCAGACAGAGAAGAAACACTCTTTTATTTGGAGAATCTCAAACGTTTAAAGCAAGATTTAGGAATGTCTCAATAGTTAGCCAACTCTCTCAATAATATATTCACCTCTTTTGATCTGTAAGGGGGATTTGAGTTTAATAGAGACTCTAAATACTCTATGGAATCTTTTCTTGTAAAGATGCCTCTTTCTTCTGCCAGCTCATATATCATATAAATATCTCTAACTCTCCCGAGTTCTCTAAAAGCCCTTTCAGCACCTTTATTTGCAAAAAGCATTTCTTCGACATCCAAGAAATATCTGTAAGCCACAAAAACTTCTACCTCTCCTTTATCGTCTAAATTCAGCTTTCTGAACCATCTATCAACTAACTTATTGAATTTCTTTAGTTCTATCTCGCTAAAGATAATTGGTTTTACATTACTCTTTATAAATTCCCTTGTTGGATAATGGGATTCCAATTGTTTTAATACTAGTGGCGGCGCATAGATCTCGCTATAGATTTGGGTGAGAAGCTCCAGTCGTCCAACTTTCTCTAACCATGATGGCGGACTTGTATCAATAACACATTTCATCTTCTGATACCTTTGCTCCTTTCGAGTGATGCCCATTTACAAACACTTGCTGTAGTGCCTACTACGACACTCCGAAAGGGTTAAAAAACTGAAATTCTTCCAGAAAGAATGGCCGAGGCGGAAAGATTTGAGGAAACTCTTAAAGAGATAGGATTCTCACAGAATGAATCAAGAGTCTATCTCGCCCTGCTTGAGCTCGGAAGCAGCAATGTCGGGAAAATTGCGCAGAAAAGCGGCGTGCACAGGACAAATGTCTATGATGCGCTCAAAAACCTTAGCAAAAGAGGGCTTGTTTCTTCTGTTTTGAAGGGGAACATACGCTTTTATGAGGGAATAGATCCTGGAAATCTGATTAACCTCCTCAAAGAGAAAGAGAGCAGACTTTCTCTTATCCTGCCCCAACTTAGGCTGAAGCATAGCCAAAAAACAGAAGTTGTCCGCTCATATGAGGGGATTCAGGCTGTCAGGAATATATTCAATAATTTTCTTGAGAAGAAGGCAACAATATACACATACGGCACTCCACGAGAAGCAATAATACAGCTTGGCATTCCTTTCCTGACCCAGTTCCACAAGCAAAGGGTTAAAAAAAAGATATGGATGCTGCACATATACAATGAGGATGCAAAAGACCGCGTAGGCTTTCTGAACAGGCTTAAATTCACTGGAGCAAAATATCTGCCGAAAGAGTACAATACATTCGCAACCACCCGCGTATGTGGGGATGAAGTTGTCATCACTCATTACACGCGGCCGCCTTTAACGATCCAGATATGCAATAAAGAGCTTGCTGAGGCGTACAAGAAATATTTCAAGCTTTTGTGGAAACTTGCCGCCCCAAAGGATTTGAGGATAAAGAGCCTTGATCTTGGCAAGCTTAAGTGATCTCATGCTAGTTATAGTTTCTCGTAGTTTCTGTTGCTACATTCTGCTTCACCCAAAGTTATAGCATCAAACTGATAAAGAACATAAGCACAAGGAAGATAAGTGTTGAGTAAGAGGTGAAGCTTGCTGCATATTCTTCATCAAGCCCGTACTTTATTGCAAGTATTGTCGAAGTGAGTGCCGGCGGAAGAGCGGCAAGAAGCAAAAGCGCCAGCTTCTGCGGTGCTGGGAGCACAAAAAGAAATAGGAATGCAAAAAGCAGCGCTGGCATCACCAGAAATTTCAGGACAAAGCCGTAAATGTATGAGCCCTCTATCTTTCCTATCTTAAACGTCAATCCGACTACGAGCGGTGCAAGATAGATTGCAGATTTTGAAAATTGGAAGATCCATTCTGGAGCGCTCTGTACAAAGAATGAAAGGATCATGGCGATGATAGTCCCCCAAAGAAGCGGGAATTTGATCACTTCTGACAGAGCGCTTCTGGATCGCTTGAGGTACATATTTGAAAAGTAAACTCCAAGTGAGAAATGGAATATCAAAGTTATGATCGTAAAGATTGCTGCCAGCAACGCTCCAGTCTCCTGGAAGAAGAAGGTTAAGATGGGGATTCCGAGAAAGGCTGTATTCGGATAAGTTGTTGTTAAGAAAAGTGAGGCCTTCTTTTTTTCACTTATCTTTACTTTGCGCACAATGTAAAAGTGAACCAAGTTGATAATAAGAAGGAAAACAGAAGAGATTACGATGAAGAAACCAAAATCCGCAAAATAGCCCTTATTCCTTACCAGAGAGAGAAAAATCAGGAGCGGCAGACCGAACCAGATCAGGTACGTGTTAGCGTAGTCTTTTACGACCTTCGCTCTAGTGTAAGTGTAGTTCAGGATGATGCCGAGTGCGAATGCCGCAAGGATGAAGTATATCATACAATTAATAATTTAGAGCTATTTTTAAATCTCTGCTGTGTGTATTGCCACAGCTTTTTCCTTGCGAGGCTTTTCCAGCCCATCACCAAAAGCCTTAAAAAACTGGGGGCTCTCTTTAAAGAATAAAAAGAAGAGGATGGCTTTCGGATTTTGGGCTTATGTTGCAGGCTTGGTGATTTCTTTAGCTCTTGGATTTTCCGGGCTTGAGTTCATATTCTCCTTAATCATCCTGGCAGCACTTGGCTTGATTGTCGGCTTTCTTAACTTCGGCGGAGATTCAGAGCACCTTTTCGCACTTTTTACCCTGACGATTGTATTCTGGATCATGCATTATTTAAGTGGCATCTTTTCCGTTGCAGGAGCAGGCTCTGACTTATCATCTGCAATTTTCTCTAATCTGCTCCTGTTTTCTATTGCTGCAACTACTGTTCTGGCATTCAAGAATTTCTATGATTCTTCACATTCTCCTTCCGCCTCGAGAATTAGTACAGGCCCAAGGCAAAACCCAAAAGCAAGGAGGGTCGCATGATGGGGGCCAGAACGATGAGAGCACGCTCCCTTGCCCTTGCCTTTGCATTCGGAATCTTTTTTATCTTAGCACTTCAGGGAGCGAATTCTTTTAAGTACGAGTATGAGAACAAGGTTGATGGGGAGACTGATGTCTTTTTCTACACTCTTGGTTTCATCAACGATGGAAACCTCTTGCTTGCGAATGCGAGCATGGTGGATGCTCTTAGGGCCTGGAGATGGCAATCTGGAAATCATGCAGCGAATGTTACTGTTTATTGTGGGACTGGAACGAAGGTTGTTGGTTTCACAAGAAACCCCGGGATTGGAAATCAATGTACTGGCCCGGCATCTGAGTTTATTCCTACTGATAAGAGTAGGATAGTATTTAACAGGATATGTTCAGGGATAAGTAATGATTGGTACGAGAGCTTTCAGGTAAGGTGTGATTCTGCCTCTGGCGGAACGAATGGACTGACTAATTTCTCTCAGATATCTACCGATACGGTCACGATGGGCCAGTATCCACCATCACATAATTTTCGCGTGAAGCTGAATTCCACCAAATCATCTCCAACTTCTACTTCTGTAGTAAAAGTATACAATCGGGATTTTCCTGTCGGCGGAGGCATTGATAGGGTTGTAACTTTATCTTGCCCTTATCGCGTCTCTGATCCACTATGGAATGGATATTCCGGTGAGACAGTTCTTAACTGGAAATTCATAAGAATCTTTGATGGTGTTGGAAATGACATAGACGATGATAGCGGCAGTTGCCAGCCACATCCTTCCAATACGCTCCCTAATGGTGCTCAAGAAGTTGGAAAAGATTATGTAAAGTTCAGGTTTTGGTGCACGAATGCTCCCGATACGGAAGTATTGCATATGAATCTCTTCGTTACCTGCAAGGATCCATTCCCCACACCTAAATTTGGCTCTTTCTATTCTGGATCTGGCTGGGGCGGAGGAACGACGACAAGCCCATATCCTTTCCTCTCATCACTTTTCTCCGAAAACTATTGCTCTAGCGGAAGCAATAATCGTGTCTTTACTGATTCTCCGCCCTATGCATATTATGATATATCTCAGACATGCACTCCTGATGGCCTTTACATGCTGAATGCATCTAAGTGCACTTCGAGCACCTGCACAGATAATGTGAAGTTCGTTGTTCCTGTAAGCGTGCTCCGTGTCTTGAATGGGAAATTAAATCCTCCTTTGTTTGGACTTGCGATAAGGACTGGAGAGGTAGGATTCTCTAATCCCGGTTTTACTCTTGTGGCAGCAGATCCTGGAAGCCAGTGCAATACGAATTATCTTAATGTTCCATGCAGCGTTGCGAACGGAAAAGTTGTTCTTGGAAACATTCCTGAAATCTGGGATCTGAAAGTGAATTACACTTATCCTAATGGGGAGATTGCGGCCTCTTCGTCTCAATATAACTTTGATGCACGTATTCATTCAGCCCCTACAGCAGTGGATTACTTGACTCGAGTTAATTCATACGAGCTTCGCGCGAATCATACTAAAGCAGAGGCCTCTGTTGCCGTTTACGATGCACTTTCTTTCAATGATGCAGCGCAGTTCCCTGCGAATGCCCCCGCGTGCACTGTTTCTCCTTTTGGTGATGTCTCTTCCGGTTACTGGGCATGCCCCGAAATAAAGAAGCTGAAGGATTCTGGAATCATTACTGAGAGCGGATTCTTCTCGCCTTCTGGGTTGGCCACAAGAGCAAAGGCTGCGTTCTGGATTGTGAAAGGGAAGCTGAAGGTTGATTCTGAGATAGTGCTTCCACCCTGTCTGCAGAAATTCTCTGATGTTCCTTGCTCGCGCTCTGATGCGAATGAGATAAATTACGTTGCGACCACTATTGGAATTGAAAACGTGAAGTGCGGGGGAACGACTCCTTTCGGAGGTGCAGATCCATACAAGTTCTGCCCTGATTTCACTGTCGCAAGGCCTGACATGGCGAAGTGGCTGAAGGGCATTCTCAACACTGTAACAAATTACCAGACTTATTTTGATTCAAATGATCAGAGGATAAGCAGTTCGAGGCAGGACACGATTGTTCTGGCAAAGATGACTGCCGGGTGCACATCGAATGCAGAGTGCGTTGCGCAGTATGGGCAGGGATGGACATGCAATTTGCAATCCGGAGTGTGTGAGCCGCCTGAACCGCCTGTGACTTGTAAAAATCCCGTAACCCAGGTAGTTCTCGGCCCTGTCACAAACAATTATTGTTTCTATGATTCAAATGCAGCTCTTGGGCCTGTTGATAAGCTTTGGAAATGTACAATGCCTACACAGGGGACAGAAGGAGTGTGGACTGAAACAATCTGCCCTGCAACTTGCTCTTTTGACGTAAACAATAATCCAATTGCTCCACCAACTGCAACTGGCCTTTGTGCTCAAAATCCTGTGAAGAACCAATGCAGCGATGCTAATGGCCAGCCTCCTGCATTCTGCGTCGCAGCAGGAGGCCCTGTCTGCGGAAATCAGATTTGTGAGCAAGGAGAAACTCCCCAATCATGTCCCGCGGATTGCCCCTCAGGTCCTGTGTGTGGGAATAATATTAAGGAGCAGGGAGAAGTATGTGATGGAACTGATTTGGGGGATGAGAATTGTGTATTACAAGGCTTTACCGGCGGAGCATTGAAATGTAAATCTAACTGTCTCGAATTTGACACATCAGATTGCAGAAACGAGAATTGCGAAGATAATGACAATTTAGCTTTATGCTTGAACGATGCTTGTGTATGGGAGGCACTAGAACCACCACAACCACCACAACCACCACAACCAGCAGAAGTGTGCAGGGCATGTGATTACTGGACTGCATGCTGGGATTATGATAATCCACAAACTTGTGATGGAACTGGGCAAGGCGGAAATCCATCATTAAGTAATCCATGTGGAATCTATTTATGGGATGGAAATGAAGGAGTCTGCGAATGGGATGATGCACAAGTAGAAGGACAGAAATGTGTGTTCAAGCCAAATGCAGGCCAACCAAATGCAGGGACTATTTATGTTGGTGGAATTGAATGGGGTGAGTGCCTTCGTGGTGAAAGGACAGGAACACAGGTGGTGCTTAATGAGCCTGGAGGAGAGCCCCAGACGATACAAGTATCAGCAAAATGCCCATCTATAATTCCAATCGCATTCATAACGAAAGAGACAGCGATAATGATAATCATGCTCTTGGTCGCATATTATTTCTATACTATGCGTGGGAGCAAGAAAGGCGAGAAAGAAGGGAAGACTAAGGGCAAGAGGAAGTAAAATATTTATACTTCCGAAAGTATGGTACATCATGTCTCCCAGTATAGATTCTACAATTGAAGAAAGAACAGAAGAGATTGTTTTAACCGAAGAACCTAAGATAATAAAGGCTTTGGAGATTTATTACATTGGATTTGGTACTGAGAATAGCGTAACTTTTAACTACGCGGTGCACCAAGCCGGAGCCAATTCTGCACGTGCTGTTTGGTATCAGCATTTCAGAAAAGAGTATAGGTTGGGAATGCCGGAAACGAGGGGGGAAGCATTAGAATATCTAGAAGAATTGACGCGATTAAAGAACGATATTGGGATCTTTTAGTATTCTGCTAAACCTTCTAGTAGATTTTTGATAACAATCGGTCTGTACGGAGGCTCTAAGTTTAGAAATGACTCTAGAAAATCTATACTTTTCTTCCTTGTAAAGATGCCTCTTTCTTCTGCTCTTTCGTACAGCCTGCAAATGTCCCTCACACTTCCATAAGGGGATAGCTTTGCTTCAGCTTCTTTATTTGCATAAAGCGCTTCATCTGCATCGGTAAAGTATTTGTATCCTATGAAAACTTCAATGTCCGCCACATCTTCTAGATCAACTTTCTTGCTCCATCTTCTGACTAAGCTGTCAAATCTTCTTCTATCCTTGTCGGTTTTGAAAATGATTGGAGTAAGGATAGTCTCAACGAATTCTTTTGTTGGATGATATGGCCTAAGTTCTTCAAAGACTGCTGGCGGCGCGTATATTTTATCATAAATCTCAGAAAGAATCTCCAAATACCCGATTCTTTCTAGCAATGATGCCGCACTCGTATCAATTACACATTTCATCCAATTTCTTGCACGGAGACCCTCATAAACCCGAGCTGTAGCAAGCACCACAACAAAGTTACTACTATCCAGATAAGAAAGTAGAAAGATTTAAAAAGTATGGAACCCTGCCTCTTAACATGAAAAATACGGCTAGGGGAATTACACTATTTTCAATGCTTATTATAGCAGCTTTAATTTTAACAGTATTCTCCCTAGCTCAATCATCTTCTCCTAGTTCAAATCCTTCACCGAACGAGGATATGAACGTCATTATAAAACTGAAAGATGGAAGAACTTCAACATCTGTTTACTCTTTGCAAGGATTTCAGTTCAAGAGAGAGATAAACTGGAAGGATCAGAGGTACATTGTCGGAAAGGTTTCAGCTTCGCAATATTCTACACTTACATCTCTCCCAGAAGTAGAACATGTGTATGAAGATTACATTCTGCCCCTTTCCCTAAACCAGACAGTTCCTTTGATTGGTGCCTCGCAGCTGCATCAGCTTGGGACAAGAGGGCAAGGAAAATCTATTTGTATAATCGATACCGGAATTGATTACGCTCATCCTGACTTGGATGGAGGGAAAGTAGTGAATGGTTATGATTTTGTCTCTGGCGATGCAGATCCCTTTGAGGCTTATGGTGCTATCGGGTCGCATGGAAACTGGATATCTATTATTGCTGCTGGCGATGGGAGCATTAATACTGGAGTTGCTCCTGATGCGAGCATTGTTGCAGTGAGGGCGTGCACTGGCGGAACTTGTGCTGTAAGCAATGTACTTTCCGGAGTGCAGTTCTGTGTTGAAAATATTGAGAATAATGGTATTTCTATAATTCAAACTGAAGTCGGCGGCGCTGTTTCAGATGTTTATTGTGATGCAGATCCAAGATTCCCACCATTGATGACAGAGCTCGTTAATCAAGCTGTCGCGGAAGGAGTTACAGTTACTGCTGCGACAGGAAATGAAGATAACTTAACACACATCGCATGGCCTGCGTGCATAAGGAATTCTACTGCTGTTGCAAGTTCTCATAGCAGATGGGATAATACGACTCAGGGAAACAGAAACGCCATCACAGACCTCGTAGCACCGGGATTTGTTCAAATAATCAATCCGGATCAATCGCCAATATGGGCTGGTGGCACCTCCATCTCCGTGCCACATGTAAGCGGGAGCATAGCGCTCATCCAGGATTTCCTCTCTCAGAATCAAAAATATGCAACTCCTGCTGAGATAGAAGATGCACTCAAGTTTACAGGCAAGCCAATACAAGATGCTCTTCCTCCAAACGGCACTGGCCTTACATTCAAGAGGATAAGAGCATATGATGCCGCAATCTGGCTGCGCGATAATGTAGGAAATCATGTCCCGTTCATCCTTGATTTCTCTCCTGCTCAGACAAATTTGAATCTGCAGAGAGGAGCACAACAGACTTTCACCCTGAGTGCAAGAGATAATGATCCTTTCGATGCCCTTTCTGTAAAATGGTATGTTGCTAATGTTCTGCAAGAAACAGAAAATATTTGTGTTCCAGGGATTTGCAATGCCTCTTTCACTTATACCTTTTCCCAGGACGGAAACTTTGAGGTAAAGGCAGAAACATCTGATTGGCAGGCAACTGTTGTGCAGACATGGAATGTTACAGTAACTCACCAAAACAATGCACCTGTGATAAACTTCTTCTCTCCTCTTGGGAATGTAACGATGCTGGAGAATACACAGCAACTCTTCATTATAACTGCTTCAGATGCGGATAACGATGCCCTTTCTGTAAAATGGTTCTTGGATGATAACTTGACACATCAGCAGCCTTGCCAAGGAGGGCAGCAATGCAACAGCTCTTACACTTACCAGCCTAACTTCTTTTCTTCAGGAGTGCATTCGGTAAGGATGGATGTAAGTGATGGCCAAGCTTCTGCACAAAAGCAATGGCAAGTCACAGTGCAAAATGTGCCAGCTCCAGACTTTACTGTCTTGCAGGTTTGGAAACAAACCCCAAAAAATAGGGATCCAAGGCCTGGAGAGAGGGCTGTCTTCGGAATAAGACTGAAGAACATCGGCGAGACAAGCGCTTCTACGATTTACGAAGTGAATTATGGGGATGGAACTCCCGTCTTCAGGTCCTCTTCATTCTCACTCGGTGTAGGGAAGACAAAGACCATCGGAGTGAATCATAGATATGCTTCACCTGGAACTTACAATCTGACTGTTAAGGTAGATCCGGACAATACGAGGCCTGAACTTCGCGAGGATAATAATGTCGGAAACTTGATTGTTAACGTCCATAATTAAGAAACCTAAACAAAAATGAAATACACATTAGATAAAATTGTGAGGAATTTCGCATTAGGCGGACTTGCGGCCACAATCATAGCATGCGGCGGAGGGAATCCCCCCGTGTTGGCAAGTGAAGCAGATGGAAGAGCACAGATCAGAGTTAAGCTTGTCGCAGATATGAATGCCGGAAGAATCGCAGATTGGGAGGAAGACCCTGATTTTGAACCAGAGCCAGGAAAGCCTGTTTTTGCCGATTTTAAAGTTATACAGAATGGCGGCATTTTTGAATCTTATCTCGAATACACCTCTCCAACAGACAATGGGGAAACTGCGCTTGCAGAGATACAACTGCTCTATAATAACGGCTGGGACTACATGTACACAGGCCCTTCAAGCGTTGCTGCTGTAGGGACTGCGGTGCAGAGTTATTCTAACGCAGGATATGTGGGATTTGTTCCTGAGCCTTAAGGGCTTGTTTGTTCTCGTAATAGTTATCCAAGGAATAAAATGCCTGAAAAACTTTACCAAGTGGACATTAATGATATCCCTTCAGGGTTTGTATACTCTGATGAGCTATACTGCCAAAAGGCGAGGCATAGGGTGTCTCACGCTTTAGTTTTTGATGAATTTGGAAATCTTCTTTTACAGCAGAGATCCACTTCAAAGAAGTTTTGCCCCCTTCATTGGTCGTCTTCTGCTCAAGGTCATGTTAGGTTTGGTGAGACATACGAAGGAGCTGCAAAAAGAGAAGCCAAAGAGGAATTAGGTATAATTATAACCCCCATACTTTTTAGCAAATTCTTGTATCTATCTGACATAGAGAAATTTGTTGGTGTTTGTATTGCCCAAAATTATAGTGGAGATTTAACGCTAAACAAAAAAGAAGTTGAACGTTGTGAAACAGTTCCTATTAGAAGGCTAGAAGATTTTCTGGCTGACAAGCAAATACACCCCGAATTCATTCTAATATTAAAAGAATTCCTGCCAACCCACGATCAAAGAATAAAAAATCTCATCGAGAAAAATTCGCAATTATGTAGTAGTTAATCTAGTAAGATTTATATACGGTCTTCCATTATATCTCGAATGGGAAGAGAAGATATACCTTTGCTTAGGGCACTATCTGAAGAGATAAGAACTAGCACGTTCGAAACTATCTTAAATGCAAATAGCGGCCATCTTGGAGCATCTTCGTCTTCTGTAGAGCTTATGACCGCGTTATATTTTGGCAACTGCCTAAAATATAATCCTAAAGATCCGAAGGATATGAGGAGGGATCGGGTATATGTCAGAGGACATGTTGGACCACTAAGATATAAAATATTCTCTTTATTAGGGTGGATTGATGAAAATGAGTTGAAAACTTACAGAAGTTTAGGTTCTAGACTAAAGGGTCACGAGTCGATGGATCATATGCCGGGTGTAGATATAACTCCCAGCGGATCACTTGGTATGGGATTATCGTATGGTGCTGGAGCAGCTATTATGACAAAAAGGTTGGGGTTACCTTCAAAACACTTCGTTTTCTTGGGGGACGGAGAAGAACAGGAAGGAAATATTAGTGAGGCTGCACGACACATTGCATCGCTGGGATTAGAGGATATAATATGCATAATGGACAAAAACACAAAACAACTTTCTAGGCCTACTTCTGAGGTGGATTCATCAGATATCAAGAAAGTTTGGGAGGGTTACGGATGGAAGGTATTGGAAATATCTGATGGTCATGACTTAAGTGAGATATTGAATAGTTATGCGTTAGCCGAGACTATCAAGAAACCTACATTCATCATTTCAAATACTAAGAAGGGCAAAGGTCTGGATGGCAATGAAGAACACTTTAATGGATATCACACAATTAGTGCTTGCAAAGACAAAAGTATTGTTAGAAATGCAATAAATGAAAGAAAACACTTATTTTCTCATGATAGTCAGAGTTTGGAGCAGGCCCTCCAAGAAATAAATGTAAGGGGTCCGGAGGTAAATTTCTCTGATGACACTGTCAAAAATGTAGCATATAACATTAATGCGACAGTAAACCCCGAAAACAACACCAATCTAGACGACGCACAATTTGATTATTTTAAATCACTTGCAGAGGAGATCCGCAGAACTAAAATGCCGTTTTTCTTTTTAACTCCGGATTTAATTCACAAAGAAGATGTTATCCTAGCTAAACTTGATTCGGGGGAAGCGTATATAGATACAGGTATAAGGGAACAGCACACAATAGCCATGGCTCACGGAATGTCTCAAATAAATCCTAATGCAAGAATTTTCATTAATTATTTTGATGCGTTTTTGTACAGGGCCGCTGATCAGTTAAATGCTGCAGCTCAGGGAAGGAGTAGAATGATCCTATTTTGTGAAATGAGCGGTCTTACACAGGGGAAAAATGGGGAAACACACCAATCTTCCGGCCAACCAGCAGTTCCTTTAATGATGCCAGGAGTACTATTCTATGAGCCGGCAGATGTTCAAGATTTGTACAATGTCCTAAACTATGGATTTAGCAATAACCCTGGGATATTTGTTGTGAGATCACATCGGGCTGATATAAACCCTTTAGAAAGAAGTAAAAATGACCTAAAGAACATAGATCATTATGTAACCTTTGAATCTAATAGGAAACCAGATATTACTCTAATTGGGAGTGGCTATGTTGTTGATGGGTTGGTCGGTGCCGCCAAAAAGCTTGAAGTCAGTCATAATTTTGGATCAAGAGTAATAAACATGGTAAACATGAGGAAATTTGATGAAGGGTTGGTTAGCTTGATAGAAAGTGATAGGCCAGTTTTGACGGTGTATAATGGCAATGCAAAGATCTTACAATCTTCTGTTGCAAATGCAGTCATGTCTAGTAGTTCTTCCAGACCTTCAGTAATAAAGGGACATGGCTTCGAATTTGGAGATACAGGAAGTATCCAAGATTTAACGCAGCACTATAAGTTTGATCCTGATGGATTAGTAAAAGTGATATACGAAAATTTTATTCAATATGGAAATAATCTACAATCAGGCAGTACTCATGCATAATGCCTCTGATACTGTCGCTGAAGGAAGCTATCGCCTTAATGGAATAGAGAAAATTGCCAAAAATGTAATCCCTTCATTTGATGTTATGCCTTATATCAGGGTGGTTCATACAGAAGATTACATACAAAAAGTAGAGAATGCATGTAAATCAAGATTAAGGATGTCTGAAGTTAATACCGGCCCGGAAACCTTTGATGCCGCCATACTCTCCGTAGCGCTTTCTATTTTGGCTGCAAAAGAGAATAATTTTGCAGCTATTAGGCCTCCCGGTCACCACGCAGAGCGGGAATTTGCAAAAGGGTTTTGTTTTTTCAATAATATTGCAATTGCAACTCAATCTCTTATAGATTCGGGAGAAAGAATATGTATCATAGACATAGACGGACACAAGGGTGATGGAACGGAAGAAATGTTCTACAAATCAGATAGAGTTTTATTCTGTTCCATTAATCAAGAAAACAGCTTCCCATTTAGATTTAGCAACAATTTAGATTATGAATCTGATAAATTGGCGAGATACACTATTAATATTAACATTCCTGAAGGAAGTGGAGATGATATACTGCTAAAGAGTCTAGGTATGATCAGTCCTAGAGTACATAAATTTAACCCGAGCCTAATTGGAATATCGGCTGGTTTTGATGGGTATTATAAGGATAATTTACTCAGATTAAATTACACCTTTAGCGGATATTATGAATCTGGTAAGATTATTCGGGAGATGGGCTACCCTGTTTTTGCTGTCTTGGAGGGGGGATATCACCATGATGTACTTAATTGCATTGAGAGTTTTGTTGCCGGTATAAACGGAGAGTTTTCAGAATTCAGAAGTCCGTTGTCGGAATCGAGCAAAGATACGTTTTTTAAATTTTGGAAAAATACTAGCAATTTTCGATCTTGGTAAAAATGAAAATTAAATATTACTCCTTATGGAGGGATAGCAGAGAAATTATAAATAATGGAGCTTCTGTTAGCTTTCACGACCTGACTAGGAAATTTGAATTACCTGCTGACGTTATAGATTTGAGTAAAGATATTAATAAAAGTGCGTCTTATTACTTAGGGAAGCCTAAAGAGCTAAAGAAGCTATTTGATGCAGTAGTATACTCAGTTTCTGGTCATCGGATGCATTCTCAAGATGAAGACCGATTGAAAAGAGTGACGCAGGAAATAGCAAGAAAATCAAAGCAGGCAGATAATTTCTATAGGTGTGGATTAGAATCTCCAAACTTTTTATTTGGTTGTCTGCCTTATATGTTTATAGGATTTGATTCTAAAAGAAGAAGTTCTCCCGGAAAAGATGGTGTTAACAGTGATGATAATTTCTACGAAGTCCTAAATTTACTAAATAGTGGAGGAAAAATAAAAATATCTAGCTTTCTTTGCACGCATAAAGAACGTAGAGAAATTGACCCGGATAAATTACGCAAGCAAATAAAATTTTCTGATGTCTCAAGAGTGATTAACCTTATGTCCGGAATCCTAGACAATTCTACAGTGGAATCTGCAGAAATAAGGTTCTTTCAGCCAACAGGATCGTATTCAAGTGCAAGCTACATTTTCCCTCAAATAATTATGAGTTATCTGGGTGATGGAATGCTTGGTGACATGTTGGTAAGACTGGACGATCACTCCTCTACTATGAAAGAGTACATCTCCCGGTTTGAAAGTCCTAGAAGGAGATTTATCTCAAGTTCAATAGATAGTTTAGTAACGCAAACTAACTTTGAGGCCAGAAAAAGATTTGGTGATGATTGGAAGAAAATGCCCGAAGATTTAATTCTGGGCCTGGCTGGTGGCACTTGCGGCAAAGCAATTGATACTATAGCAGAGGTTGCATATTTTATGACCCAAAAAGAAGTTGAAAGACTAATGCCATTTTACTCAAATCCAATAAGCATAGACGAAAAGATAATACAAACCAACCTACAAAATGCCAGAAGATTAGGGGATGAGGTTGGAAATAAGAATCTAGAACTGGATGTAAATAAGATAATCAATTCTTTGAATGAGACAATGTCTATTTATGGCAGAGCTGTGTACGAAACGTTGTTCTATTATATGTGGGGGCGAAATGCCGGAAAATCAGATGAGATTGGGTTTGGGTTAGACACAGATCACGAAATGTTTCAAACTGCTGCTTGGGACATCGGATGGAAGGAGTCTATTGAACAAGAGATGAACATCTCAAAAAAGAAAAGCCCGCTATTATACTCAAGGAAAGCTGAAGATGGAAAAGAAGGCGAATTTTTAAATAATATGTCCTTTAGACAGTTCTGGAGATAGTCAAATGGCGAATCTGGTAAATATAACTCACAAGCTTGACAAACCAAAAGCTCCTTCAGATAAAGTGGTAATCCTTCTTCCGGGAATAAGCGGAGGGGCGACTTCGAGCAGATATGACTTGCTGTCAAGCTCTCTTACATCAATTGGATTTAATTTTCTAAGGCTAGATTTATGGGAATCAGAGGCGGCTCTCAATAACCTTTGCATCTCGGAAATACATGGATCTCTAGGAAAGGCTGTGAATTTCATGAAAGAAGAAGGATGCACAGAGATAAGCTTCATAGGGATGAGTTTTGGCGGCGGAGTTCTTTTAACTTACAAAAATCCTTCTGTAAACAAGATGGTTTTGCTGGCTCCCGCAATAAAATTTGGAAATGAATCCAATTTCGCTGAAGCAAAGAACGGGAAGATCTCTGAATTCAAGCATTTCATGGAAATAAAGATAAGCAAAAATGATGTGGCTTCTTGCCCTATCTTAGTCTTTCATGGGACTAAAGATGACGTTGTTCCAATTGAAAATTCAATGGAGATCTGCAGGCAATTAGGGAACTGTAAATTGGAGCGCCTTGAAGATGCCGGCCATTATTATGAGGAAGGTGAAGTTGCAGAGACTATCATTAAAAAGATAATTATATTCTTAAAAAGTTCAAGCGCTTCTTAATGGTTTTACTTATTACCCCTCTTCTTTAGCGTCCTTCTCATAATCTTCAAATAGCTTTTCAGGTGACATGGTTTCTAAATATGCTCTATCTCGCTTATAAGCATCCGTTACAGCCCCTTCTTTAATCAAGTCCAACAAATCTTGACCACTATCGGTCAGTCTTACCTTTTCTTCCCCAAATAACCTTTTACTATGATCTATTGCTCCAATTTGTCGTAGGGCCTCATAAACAACGGTGAATGGCTCCCGATTGTTCTCCCACTTCCATCCACCCCATCTCTTGGCTAAGAGAACTTTTGTCTCCAAAGCGAGTTCAGTGGAATTAATTATCCTATCCACTATAGATGAGATGGTTAAATCATAATGCCAAATGAATTGGTTGGTATTAATCTCCTCCCCTGCTCTCTCTAATACAATTGAGGTTAAGATTGGAGGATAGTCACATCCGTTTTGGTTTTCCATTTCTGTTCTTATCTGATTATTTTATTACTTTATAGTTACACTAAACTTGAGTGGATTATAAGTCTTTGCTGTAGTAAACCAGACAACACTATCTAACTAGCTTTTCTATTGGTAGCTGGTCGTCTTAGAAAATCTTATATAACTCTAATAGTTCTATCTTCCATGCCATCTACTATAGAAAAAGAGCTTGAGCAGAAAATTATAGAAGTTTTGGAAGAACATTACATTTCGAGAGGAGGAAATAGGCCTACACTGGCAAGAATTGCCGAAAATCATGGAGTTTACAGAGTTGATATACATGACTATTTTGTGGAGAATGGGCTATCTCAAGAGTATAGATACGGCATAGGCAAAAGGAACATCCGGAAGCTACAGGAGCTTAAAGATGCTCTATACTCTTAGCTTTTTGAGCTCTTTCTCAATCTTCTCCGGATGATATCCAGCACTTGTAGATAACTTAATCAAGTAGTTGTAATATTTTCCAGCCGAATTTGCATAAGCAATCTTTCCTATATCTACTGGTTCTAGTACACTTACACCAAGAGATTTTGCTCTTCTGATTGCATCGATGTCGGCAAGCAAGGCGTAATCAATCCCTCTGGATTTGCAAATAGATATAACGGCAGATTCTCCTTCCCCTAGGTTATAGTGATATGCGATGTCGTTCATTAGTTTCTCCTCTGAAGAATCTAGGTCAGTTATCTGTAAGAAATCGGCGCTTCTTATCTTCCATGCATCCAAAGATCCGCCCTTCCTTTGAGTCTCTTCGTAAACTGGGAAAGGGACGTACACTTTCTCGAATATCTCTCCAAGTGTGCCCAATTCCTCTGCTTTCGCTAGATAAATCAATGGCGACGCGTTGATAGCGGCAGATTCTTTACTCATTGAAAACTTTAAAATTTAGGAGATAAGAATCCGTGCTGTAGTGCTCGCTACGACAAAGCCGGAAAAATCCAAAACCTTAAAAATCACCCTTCCCTTTCATGCGCTGCAGGCTAGGTCTACGGGGTAGAAATGTATATAAATTATCAATTACACCTATACACATGGAGCAAATCACGATTCCAAAGCAAGAATATAATCGGCTAAAGAGAATGGCGCAGATAGACCAGGAACTCGTAGAGAAAATTAAAAGAGGGCTTGAGGACATTAAACACGGAAGAATTAGCGAGTGGAAGCCAAAATCAATTTAGATAAGTTCCCTTCTTCTTAGTTCTTCAAACACATATCTTTGATACTCAGCAATGCGAAGCAGTATTGCATTGATAGTTGCCTGCTGGGCTTTCTTGTCGCTTATTGCTATTACTAAGATCACATTATAACTCTCATAAACAAGAAAATAAACTCTTTTTCCATCGAATTTCTTCTCTTTAAAGAATGGCAGAACAAGAGGCTTGCCGACTTCAATGCCCCTTTCAGATAATTGCCATAACACCTTTTCAATTCTACTTTGCTCAGATTTGTCAAGCTTTGTGAAATCTCTGTCAAATTCCGCTGTTTTGAATATTCTAAATCTGGCCATTGGCATCCACAGCCTTCTGGGTATTAAAATATACTTCTATGGCCATAGCAAATCTTAAATAGAACTACATCTAGATTTTATTTGCAGGCTAGGTCGGAGAGCTAGTCCCTCTCTGTTACTGTACCCGGACTTAGACAGGACCGAAGCTTGGAGAGCGACGTATTGTCTATGGGAGATCCTTAATCTTGACGATGAGGCTTTGTCCCCTCTGATCTAATACTAGCGAACCGGGTCAGGCTCGGAAGAGTGCAGCCCTAAGTTATTATTCTGATGCTTTGGGGAGCGCAAGGCTTAGGAGAGCTTGAGGGCAATCTTCCACAAGTGATGCTTCCACCTCCAAGCGCGCCTGCTTTTTCCTGCGTAACAAAATTTAAAAGTAGATTTTTCCTTTCAAGAGCAAGAAAAAAAGAGGAAGATGGAAAGGAAAGCCGCATTTACTTTATTGATTTCACTAGTGCTGATTTCGCTGCTGGCAGCTGGAATTTATGCTGATGCAAAATTTGGCAAGCCGTCCATCAAGCTGTTTTCCGACAAGTATGGCCCAAACCAGCCCTTTTCTGGCTACCTTAACTTTTCTCTGAAAGAGGTTGATTCTGAGGGCTCTCTTCGGATAGAACTTAGAGATGGCTCCAGCATAAAAAAAGATTTTCCCTTGCTTGATCTACTTGATGAAAATTCCATTCCTTTCACCTGCTCCCCCGAATCTTGCATGAGCTCTTTCAAGGGAAGTGCTCCGGCGCAGATGAAGAGGATTAATTTTGATTGCTCTTCAATGCCTTGCAAGAAAAGCGAAATAGGACTTGTCGTGGAAAGCACATCAAGGATAGGAGATGTTGTTCTTGATACCGTGAATTTTACCATGCGTGGCGAGGCCCTTGAAGGATCTTACTCTACTCCATTTCTTGATATAGGGGATGATGGAGAGATTGATTGGCTTTATTTAGAGCCATCTAACAATTTCGTTGCTGTTCCAAATAATTTTGATTTGAATAACAAGCTTGGCGAGAAGGTTTTTGATGGCGCATGGGAATACTGCCAGAACACAACTCTTCCAGCAGCAAAAAGATTCCGCTTCGCTTCAAGCAGTTTGGTTGATGTTCCACAAGTTACCTTCAATCTGAGGAGCACACATGACCGATTTCCAATACAAGTTTTGGCTTCTTGCAATGCAACCGCGAATGCAGCATGCACCGTGAACTTTACCGTTACAGAAAACGATAATTTCCTGCTCTGTGCCCTCTCATCCTCGGGAAGGATTCCTTATTATGGCGGAGGATCTAAGAGAGGATACTTCTTCAATAGGGGAGGGGATTCTGGTGTGGGCAGGCAGCAATATGATTTCCCTCTTTTTGCATCATATGCGCAGTTCAAGCAACTTGATTTCACTGTCGCTTTAGATGAGGATGAGATAAGCGCGATAACCGAGGCAATGCAGTTCTATCTTCTCGATAGCTGCGATCATGATGCGCAAGAATGTGTTGTGCCTCTTTCATTCAACTCGAGCACTAAGGGCAGTGTAATCCTTGAGAATCTGAAAATTGTGCAGAGCAACTGGCCTCCCGAATCAAATTTTTACACGATTGAGCGAAAGCCAGCGAAACTCAATACATCCTCCTTCGTCACTATAGACCTTACTGCTCTTGATTTGAAGACCCCGCTTCCATCTGGATATCCAGATAACTTCGCGAAAGATTGGAAGATAAAGGCGACGATAGAGGGAGAAAGCGTAAGCGCAAATTTCGTGATCGGAAAAGTTCCGACTGTTTCTCTGAAGCCACTTACAGGAGCTGTAGGATTCCCAATAAGATTCAATGCTTCTGCTTCCCGCGGCACTTCTTCTGTTTCTCCAATCACTAGTTTTGAATGGGATTTCGGAGATGGGAGCGAGCCCGTTGTAACACAAGTGGCATATGCAACATACACCTATACTGCCGCAGGTAACTACACCCTCACATTGAAGGCCACAGATACCTCAGGCTTGACCGGATTTGGAACATTTACAATAAGGGTAGGAAGTTCTGTGGGCGCGGTCGGCTCTATCATCTCTCAGAGATTCATCGACTTCCGTTCTTTCCAAAGATCTTTGCCTACATTGGCCTTTGAGCGCAATCTCATCCTGGAAGCTCTTGGGATGGATGAACAGACATTTTCAAACAGCTTGATCTCGCTGAATGAAAGCTATAAGAGAGCATTGTTCCTTCCGCAGGCAGAAAGAGATCAGCAACTTTCAATAATTCTCGGACAATTGGCTGATGTTTCAGTCCCATCAAAAATATCTGATTCTTTCTCCTTCAATGCGGAATTTGTTCCAGATGTAGATGTTGCGAATCCAGAATACGTAAATGCTTTGAGTGGAGAGCAAGCTCTATCTAATGTGGATGCCAAGAATGCGATTGCACTTTGGCAGCAGGAGCATGTAGAGCTTTCATTTTCTGCAAAGGTGAAGAGCGCTGAATTTGCTGAAGGCCCAGAGCCTCTTTTTTCCATAGTCAAGATCTCTCTTTCGCCCTTGACTCAAGATGTATCTGATTACTATCTTATCATCAGCATGCCTGGCACAATCCTGGCTTCAGGTGGAACTTACACTTCGCAGGAACTTGCTCCTGGGGTGCTTGGATTTACCATTTCTGCCGAGAGAGATATAGTTCTCGCAGTCGATACTACAGAATTTTCAGAGTTCAAGGCCTTCGCATCTCCAAAGTTGAGTGAGCTTCAGTTTATTGAAGATATATGCGGCGATGATATTTGCGATGCTGCATCCGGCGAGGACTCGAGCTCTTGCTCCCTGGACTGCGGAAGAAAAATTCCGGGCGCTGCCATCTTCATAACAATCCTGCTTTCCCTTCTTGCTGCAATCGTGATATTCTTCATCTGGAGGCACTATGCGCGCGATTACAAGAAGAGGCTCTTCAAATCAAAGAGGGATCATGATTCCATAATGTCCTTCGTCGAAAAGGGATTGGTGCTGAAACTGCCTCCTGAGAGCATAAAGCAAAAGCTTAGGAAGGCTGGCTGGGCAGAAGAGCAGATCAATTATGCAATTGATGAAGCTATAAGGGTGCCTGAAGAGAAAGCTGGTGCGAGGGAAAGTCTCGGAGGGAAGGAGCTCTCCGGAGAGAAACCAAAGAAGGGTTTATTCTCATTCGGCTCGAAGAAGAAAGAATAATCCGGAAAAGCAAAATGGTGAAAGGCAAAAAAGGCCAATTTTATCTTATCGCAGCAATCATCTTGATCGCAGTAGTTGTAGCCTTGATCATGAAGCTTAATTCTACAGAGGTGAATCCAGTGCCGCTTTCTTTTACTGAGCTGAGCGATAATTTTGAGAAAGAGGCTGTGAAGATTATTGACAAGGGGATTTCAGATGGCAAGAGCATTCAAGAGGTTGAAGCAGAACTGCAGGATTTTGCACGGCAATATTCAGAGTACGCGACTTCCAAGAGCCCTCAGATCGGATTCCTTTACGTGTATGGCAATTCTTCGAACATAACTGTCGCGAATTTCCTTGTTGATCGCGCCGGTAGTGTTGTTATCGGTGGCGCAGCAACGAATACAACTGGGGGATCTGCCATTCTCGTGAACAGATTGACTTTTGATGTCGGCGGGGAACAATTTGTCCGTGACCTCTCTGTGAGGGCAAGGGCTTTCAAGGGGATCAACATCGCGAGCGGGAAGGGTGACTTTGTTAACTTAAGTGTCGGAGGAGTTCCTTATTACCTGACCATCAAGAAGCCTCTTGAGTTCAGCACACTGACAATACAATGTGATGAAGTAGAAGGAGAATGTTTTGTAAAGCTTTCAGAGTAAATGATTTAAATGTGGCAAGAGGAGAAATAGGATAGATGCGGATGAGAGGATAAAAGAGGTAAGATGGAAAGAGGAATGATTGGAGAGAGAAATAAAAAAGGAGTGAGCGTAATGGTCTCCTATGTCCTGCTCTTATCTATAGTTGTCACGCTTAGCATAATCGTCGGCGGATGGATTTATTTCCAGGCAAAGAATCCGCCTGTAGGTGGAGAAAGTTGTGAGGGAGTCACAGTCTCCGCTGATAATTTCTGCTGCTATGCTGTTCCTGTCTCCGGTGGTGGTGGAGGGGGCGGGGGAGGAGTTGGCTCTTCATGCTCTACAAATGGAGATTGTGATGCAGGGCTTGTGTGCGTTGGCGGATTTTGCCAAGGGCAAGGCGGAGGACAATCATGTACTTGCACTCCCGGAGAGAAAAAGTGTGAAAATGGCGCATTGATGACCTGTAATGGAGATCCTGAGGAGCCATGCTGGGACTCCGTGCCCTGCGCTTCTGGCTTCTGCAATGCAAATGGGCTTTCCTGCGGGATAAGTACTTCAGGTCCCTCAAGTCCTGCAGAAAAGAAAGAGAATGTGCGGGAACTCTTCCTGCAGGCAAAGCAAAAGATGATAAAATTCACGATATGGAACACGGGCCGCTTCACTGTGCAGAATGTACTTGTCCGTGTGGAGACTCTGCCTGAGGTGGGTGAAGTCTTCAGATATGCTCTGGCGAGAAATACAATGCCTATAACTCCGAACAATTACACAAACTACACTACTGCTGTCACTGGGATGGGTGATGGGAAGATAAGATGGGTGCAGCTTGTTCCAGTAACCTCTACCCTATGCTCTTCGCAGGCTGTTAATTTCAAATTACCGGAAGATTGCAGCAAAAGCGTAGACCAGCTTCCAGCTACATGCCCATAATGAGGATTAATGTATATGGGATTGATGAATACAATAATGGTGTATAGAACACTTTAAAAATATCTGAGAGATAAGATAGAATAAATAATTCAAAAGAGGAAAATGAGGAAGATGGAAAGGAAAGCGATATCTCCAATAATCGCCACAGTAATCCTTATCTCCCTGGTTGTGACACTATCTATAGTTGTCTGGATATTCCTTGGCGGATTCATCAAAGAACTCGTCATAAAGCAGGAAAAGAGCGTTGAAGCAGTCTGCCTGGATGAGGTAGAAATTTCTGCATCTGTTGAAGACCTTTCTTTTGATCAGGTCATAGTGAGCAATGATGGGGATGCTCCTATAGCTGGAGTGAATATAGCGGTTAAGGCGTCTGGCGGAGAAGGGAAACTGAAGTTCTATAATTGCCCCCTTGAGAGTGGAGCTGCCTCTACAGAGATTTGCGCATTCACGACGGGAGAAGATTTCGGCATTGATTTGATCCAGAATTGCGAGAAGGTCACTATAACACCAGTGCTGCTCGGAAAAGGTCAGAAATCAGGCAGACACCAGAGAAGCTCATGCGATGTTAAGGCTAAGAGCTTTGATTGTTAAAGTTCTGCTCGAGGACTTTTAGGAAAGCGCTCAGAAAGCAAAGTGCACGAAAAGCAAAGCTTTTCGGCATGCCAAAAATCCTTCGGATTTTTGAGCACTTTCTGGCATGCCGGAATGCAGAGCATTCCGTGCACTTATGCAAAAACTCTGTAAATATTCTCTCCTTGAATCTTCCCCCCGTCTCTGCGAGGCCATCAAAAGCCTTTTAAATCAGTAAAATCTCCTACATTCAATATAAAATCAAAAGAGAGGAAAATAAAATGAAACTAAACAAGAGAGCAATTTCTCCTCTTATAGCTACAGTGATTATAATAGCGATAACAGTAGCAGCGGGAATTGTGCTTTACGCAATGGTCTGGCCATTGATAAACAAGCCAATTGCACAGACAGTATGCACAGAGGTCACATTTGAGCTTGACCCGGCGTCTTCTTGCGTGAAGATAAATGTTGATGCACAGGGTGTTACAAACGATGATGTCAAGGTCTCTATAGACAGGATAAGGAGCCCTGATGACGAACCGAGCATTGTTGGTTGGAAGCTTATCGTTGATGCAGGTGCTGGTGAGAGAAGGAGCTTTGATGAGACTTGGAATATCCCATCTGGCGAGCAGAGAACATTTACACAGAATGTTGACACAGCTACTTTAGGAACATTGGGCGGAAACGTCACTGGAATCAGTGTTTACCCTATCCTTGCTGTGAAGAACACGCAGGTAGCTTGTGAGGCATTGACAAGGACTCTGGACAGATTGAGAAGTTGCGCATAAACCAACAGTATTTTTATTTTTTATTCGCTCGGAGCCCTGCTCCGGCGCACCGGAAATCTATGATTTCCGTGCGTTTACTTTATTTATATTATCTTCTACCATCGGGGAATGAAAATGTATAAAGGGAAAGGGAAAAAAGCAGATGTTTGGGTTTCGGTCGTCATATACACTCTTATTGGAATCACTGCAATAGGTCTTATTCTTGTCGCGTTACAGCCTCGTATCAATGAGGCCCGCGATGGCATAACTATAAAACAGACCATAGAGGCTATGCATAATTTTGATTCTGCCTTGCGCTCCACGCTCATTGCTCCTGGCAATAAAAGAGTTTTGGAGTTAAAGCTTGGCGAAGGCGAAATGCAGATTGATTCTGAGAATGATATGATTGTCTGGAGCATGAAGAGCAGCAGGAAATACAGCGAGCCCGGGTTTGAGATAAGGGAGGGGAATATCATCTCTTTGACTGAGGTGGGAAATCCATGGAAAGTGACACTCAAGCTGAAATATGACGGACTTGCAGATCTTACGTACAATGGCCAGCAACAGATAAGGATCTTGCAGAAGGCCGGGAAGTCATATTCCCTCAGTATCGAAAATCTTGGAAGCGTTCCCGGGCAAGTGCCTGCCGTGGATATAAATCAGAGAGCTTGATAATTTTTCTTGGTCTATCATTAAATTTAAATACGAATTTTCCCTTCTAAATCTAATACAAAAAGAAGTGATACAAAACGCTCGGAAGCAAAGCTTCCGGCGCGCCGAAAAGCGCAGCTTTTCGTGCGGAGGAAAAAAGATGGATGGAATTGAACAGATTCAATTAGATGTAGTGACGCCAGTTCCAAGGCTTCCTCCCTTCAAACAGAAAGAAGGGATAGATGTGCGATACGCTGTGATTCCCCCGTATGCTTATATCCATATTTTTTGGGATCCAGGAAGAAGGGAATTGGTGTATGAAGTTGAGGAGCCTCTTCTCGATGAGGATGAGAAGGAGATGCTTCGCTTGCTCGAGAAAGGGATTGAAGAGGTGATCGATGTTTCTTTCCTAAGAGAGAAGACAAGAGATACTGTCATCGATTATATCAAGAAAAGCTCTTCTCTGATTCTTCGTGAATTGGGCCTCAATGTAAGTGAAGAAAGCTACTTCAAGATTTTCTATTACTTATACAGGGATTTTATAGGCCTCAATGAGATTGAGCCTCTGATGAGGGATTATTTTATTGAAGATATCGGGTGCAATGGAGTTGGCTCTCCGATATATGTGATCCATAGGCAATACAGGAGCATGCGGACAAATATCACCTTCAATGACATAGATAACATCGGCAATTTTGTGGAAAAGCTTGCGCAGCGTTGCGGAAGATATGTGTCTTATGCATCTCCTATCCTTGATGGAACCCTGCCAGATGGAAGCAGAGTAAATGCAACGTATACTGTAGATATATCCAGCAAGGGCCCAACCTTTTCGATAAGAAAGTTCACTAAGATTCCTTTTACGCCGATACAGCTTATAAGATCAAAGACTCTTTCGCCAGAAGTGCTCGCTTATTTCTGGATGCTGATGCAGTACAAGTGCAATGTTCTGATTACTGGAAGCACTGCCTCTGGGAAAACAACTTTGTTGAATGCGATAGCCTTCTTCATCCCTCCAGAAGCCCGCGTAGTTAGCATTGAAGATACACGTGAATTGAATCTGCCGCGAGAGAACTGGCTCCCTTCTGTCGCGCGTACTGGACTTGGAATCGGGAAGATCGGCGAGGTGAGCTTGTTCGATTTGCTGAAGGGAAGTTTCAGGCAAAACCCAGACTATGTGATTGTCGGTGAAGTGCGTGGACAAGAAGCTTATGTTCTTTTCCAAGGTATGGCTTCTGGACACTCGTCTTTGAGCAGCATGCACGCTGACTCTGTAGATACTGTTATCAAAAGGCTGGAGACGCCGCCGATAAATCTCTCCCCGACTCTCGTAAATACGCTCGATGTTGTCGCCGTGATGTCACATGCGATAGTAAAGAATAAGGAGACAAGAAGATTGCGCGAGGTTGTCGAGGTCGTAAACGTGAATCCAGATGGAGTTGCGATAACAAATACTCCTTTCTTCTGGAATGCGGCTGATGATTCATTCTATTTCAAGAAAGAAAGCCAGGTCTTCAAGAAGATAATGAAGCGTTACGGGCTTTCGCAGCAAGAGATTCTCGTGGAGTTTGAGAGAAGGACCCGCTTGATTTACTCGCTTTTCCGGAGGAATATAACTGATTTTACGACAGTGCAGGAGATAATCAATGCATATTACAAGAATCCTGCCTCGGTCTTGGAGAAATTCGGGATCAAGTGAACATAGGGGAGAAAAAATAAAATGGGGATAAAGGATGCAAGACAGATTTTGGATAAGATGCAGTCTCTTGCTGGAAAGATGAGGTCTGAGGATAATGAAAAGAGCAAGAGAAGGCTTGCGGAAAATCTCTCTTCTTTGGCAGAACAATTCAGGAAGAATGCGGAAAAATTCCCATCCTAACCCGGGCATTAAGCATTATTATCATGGTAGAAGAAAACCTATTTCGCCTGCTCGATAGGGCAGATAAGATACTGAAGGAGCTCGAATCTCTTGAGAGCTCGAATAGCAAGAGCACAATGCTTTCTGCGGCAAAGAAGAGTCTGATATCCAAGCTACTTGAGACGAGCGACGCGATTATCAATAATGCGCAGAACATCATCGCTCCGGCTTCTACTCCCAGCTCCTCGCTCCGTGCTGCCAGCTCCCAGCCCAGAGCCCTGTACTCCCAGCTCCCGGCCCCGAGCTCCGCGCCCCGAGTCCCAGGTCCTGTGTCATCTACTGCTCCATCTGATGCTTATGGAGAAGAGAAAAAGCTTAGGGATGTAATCGAGAAAAGAACTCTTCACGAGATAAAGAAAAAATTAAATTTAGAGAGAAAGAGTCCACAAAAAGAGAAGGAGCATATAACAGAGATAGAGATGAGGAGGCCGAATCTGTATGTGAGGTTTGCAAATTTCTTGTTCAAGAATTACTCTAGCAACCTGATAAAGAAGGGGCATCTGAAAGATTTGTCCTCAAGCATAAGGAAGTCGGGGCTTAATGTACTGGTGCATTCCTATGTGTCTATAATCCTTCTCAATACGCACATCGCATTTCTTTTTGGAGTGCTTCTTGGTCTGTTCCTATCATTTTTCAGTGCTAATGTTGTCTTTGCCCAGATCCCTATAGCACTCAGCTTCATCTCTCCGAGCGCTTTCACTCTCATCAGAAATATGGTCATCTGGCCACTGCTCTCTGCCTCTTTTGCATTTCTATTCTCTTACTACTACCCTTCTCTAGAGGCCTCTGCGAGGAGGAGCAAGATAAGCGATGAGCTTCCTTTCGCGCTCATACATATGTCTGCCATCGCCGGAAGCGGAGTCGAGCCCACAAAGATATTCCGTATAATAAGCGACACTGCGGAATACAAGGAATTTGGAAAGGAAACGCGCAAGGTCATCAACAAGATTAATCTGTATGGACAGGACCTCTCAACTGCGTTGAAGGATGCTGCTCACCTAAGCCCATCTGAAAAAGTCCGTGAACTGTTTAATGGTATGGCCACGATCATAACTACGGGTGGAGATATCAAGCTGTATCTCGAGAAGAAGGCCGGAGATATCATGACTGAATACAAGCTTAGCCGAAGAAGATTCGCAGAGGCAGCTGGAACATATGCCGATATCTATACAGGAGTCTTGATTGCAGCTCCATTAATTTTCGGAGTAATACTGGCTGTGATGGCTCCTCTTGGGGGAAAAGTGCTTGGACTCAGTTTCCAGAATGTAAGCATGCTCGGCCTTGTCTCCATATTCATACTAAATGTTGCATTCCTAGCTTTCATGAAGCTCGTGCAACCGGCAGATTAAAACTTCTTTCCGAAAGAAGTTTTATCAAGAAAGCCACCCAAAATTCACCAAGAAAAGCAAAGAAAACAAAGAAAAGATAAAAAGAAAAAGGAGAAAAGGAAAAAATAAAATGGAATTATCAGCAAGACATTATCTTGGTATAGGAGCAGCCATTATCCTGCTGCTTGTAGACACTTTCTTATTCAGGGATTCCAGATTCTTTTTCTTTATCCTTGGGATTGTTGCTGTAATTGCCGGACTGCCATTTTTCGTGACACTTCTTATCGAGATGGGGAGAGAGAAAGAGAAGGAGGAGATGTTCCTCGAATTCTGCAGGAATCTGGCAGAGGGAGTTGCATCCGGCATTCCAATCTCGAAGAGCATAATCACTGTCGCAGATAAGGATTATGGAAGCCTTACTCCACACATTCGCAAGCTGGCGAATCAGATCTCCCTTGGGATACCGTTCAAGAAGGCGATCACTACTTTCGCTCAGGATACGAAGAATAGGATTGTGAAGAGAAGTGTGCACATCATCATCGAGGCCGAGGAGAGCGGAGGAGAGATCGGAACAACCCTGGATAATGTCGCAAAGAGCGTCAGCGAGGTAGAGGATATAAAGAAGGAGAGAAGGAGCATCATCTATAATCAGGTTGTTCAGGGATACATGATCTTTCTGATGTTCATAGTTATAATGCTCATTTTGCAGCTGTGGCTTCTTCCAAAAATAGCTGAGGTGACAGAACTTTCCGGCCAGGTTGAATTCCAGTCTGCTGTCGGCGGGACGCAGTTCCTGAATAACGCTCTTTTTGTCCTCATAATGCTCCAAGCGATCTTTACAGGGCTCGTCATCGGGCAGCTATCTGAAGGGAAATTGATGCCTGGAATAAAACATTCTATTATCATGATAGTACTTTCGTATCTGATCGTCACTGCAGCGCATGCGATCAAAGCGCCTGTTGCAGGTGCGGGATGAGTGCAGATAAGATTGATAAAGGCAGAAATGAAGGTGTAAGAATAGAAAGGATAAGGCAAAAGAGAAGGTAAAAGATGAAAGCGATGATAAGAAACAAAAGAGGGATTTCGCATGTCGAGGTGATCATGAGTTTCATAATCTTCTTTTCGATTGTTGCTGTAACTTTCATCTTCCTAAGGCCGATAAGGGAGCCTTCACTAAGCAACGTAGTCTTGGACATAGTGGAAGAGGGCTTTATGGAGGATTCTTTGAGTGCTGTTGTCACAGTTCCGTTCAAGATTGATAGTGCGATTCGTAATAATTCGGTGGCTCCCTGTTTCAATGTCACGCATCCGCTCGATATTGATGACAGCCCTAATCCTGACCCAGATAAACTTCATCCGAATAATATCTTCTTGAAGAGCTCTGCTGGAGTGCTTGTTCCATTTGACCTTGACCCTAAGTCTATTGAAGTGGCAGTTAGGGATCAGTTCTACTCTTTATCGTACTCTTTCGATGAGACCTTTGTGACCGAGGACCTTAATATGGATGACTGCCTTCCTGTCCCAGAAGATAAGGTAATCTTCAGCACTCCTCGTGTTGATACATTCTATTCCCATGACGAGCTCGTCAGGATCAATGACGAATACACAAGAGATTATCTTGGGCTGAAGGACAGCTGGTTCCTGCCGCGCGGGAATGATTTTTCGATAAAGATTTTGGATGC
>Ga0209518_1000815_pt1 | contig 38332 bp, 35 predicted proteins | sample RifGroB1_FD_183993 | JGI IMG/M metagenome (GOLD analysis project Ga0209518, IMG submission 183993) | Groundwater microbial communities from Rifle, Colorado, USA - Groundwater B1 (SPAdes) (version 2) | ecosystem: Environmental > Aquatic > Deep subsurface > Groundwater | place: Rifle, Colorado...
CATATATCTCATTTATTTTACATATTGAATAACCAATTGAATATTCCGAATGAATATGTAGGTGTATAAAATCTTTATTTTTCATAAATATTCCTTTAAGTTTTTTTTAGTTCATTTATCCTTATAAAGGGTTTGAAAATATAATTTTTAATGGTTTTAAAAATTCAACTATTTTTTTAATTTCATTTTACTCAAAATCCATAATAAGCCACTTTTTTATATCAAAATTGATAAATATTTCTTTTGTGAAACCAGTCATTCTATTCCAAATATTTTTTTAAAATCAATTTTTTTTGTTTAAAAATATACTATTTTTATATTTCGTTCTTCAAGAAATTTCTTTTCACCAATAATACTCGAAAAAGAGCATTAAGGACAGATTTTAATCTGCCCTTTTCTGCTTTCGGCTTAAATATCTCTCTGGCAAACAGGGCAGACAACCGCTTTTGAGCTGATTTTGGAGCGGCAGTGCGGGCAAGTTTTTTGTGTGGCGAGATGAACGGCCGCTTTTCCAGTTTTTTTCACAATTTTGAGAATCAGAAAAACAACCCCGAGTACGAGCAGGATAATCCCTAAAGGCGGAGCAAAGAACATAAAAATAATTCCTAAAATAAATAAGACTGCAATCATAAAAATCTCCTTAATTTAATCTATTTGTTTTAAAAATCTCCAATAATCCTGACCCAGATTTTTTCGGTTAAATCCAAATCACCTTTTGCACAGTAAACAGAGCTTTTTAATGACTCAGTTTCATTACCAGAAATAGTACTCATCATGGGTTCTAAGTGCATCGTCCATAAAGTATTGCCTTTGCGGTCTTTTCCTGAAATCATAACAGCAAAGTGAGCTGCACTTTTATTTTTATTTTTTGCGGATAAACTCACATTAATATTATTTAACCCCCTTGCTGCCCATGCAGAATCTTCAGAAACCGAATAATTATTGATTACGATACCGTTTGAAGATATTTTAAAATCTTCAAAAGCTTCCTTGGATAAAACATATACCTTGTCATAGCTATATCCCAGTGAAAAAGCAAATACCAAAAACATAGTTAAACTAGTTTTAAACATAAAAAACTCCTTAAATTGTTATCATTAAAAATTATTCATTAGGATTGACAAATAATGTCGGTGAGAAAATTTTTTTTATCTACTCTGGAAAGAGTCTATTTTACTTTGAATCAAATTGATTAAATCTTCAAATGCTTTTTGATCTTTTAAACTTTTGTAATCTTTTTCTGCATTCGGGGTTTTAAGAGCTTTTTGAAAAACCCATTCTTGAAAACTTCCTGAATAAAAATCATTGGCAATGTCTATAAAATAATTCAGAGTCATTTTTTCTGCTATTTTATCAAAAACACTTTCTATACCGGTTATTTTTTTAATATCATAATGACAGGCTTCAAAGTCGGGTAAAACAAGCTTGACAACACTTGTTTTTTCTGCCGCAAAATCAGCCCATTCTTGAATAGACAGAGGGTAATAAATATCCCGTATTTCTGAAATTAATTCGAAAAATTCTGAATCAGATATTTCTTTCCCTTTTTTATGATAGGCTTTATAAAGCCCGGTGTAATCATATTTCTTTTTCATAGTGCCGGACTGCATTTTTCAATTCTTCCACTACCTTGTCTTTGAGGATTTGAGGTTCCAGGACTTCTGCATACTGCCCCCAGGATAAAACCCATCTTTCGATTTCCAGTAGAGATCGGGTTTTGAATTCCAAAACAACACTCTCAGCTTTTTCTTTTTTGAGACACTGATTTTCAAACCAGATCCTTTCACTGATCAGCTGTGCGATCGCTTTATCGAAGCGGATGCGGATATTCCATTCTTCATTTGAGGGCTGATTGCCGAATCGTTTCTCAATAAAATTGTGGATTTCAAAATCATCAGGTATCTGGAAGGACTGATCGGTTTTTTTTACTTCTAAAACTCTGGACAAGACAAAAACCCGGAGGTCTTTTGATTTTAAGCAGTATGCCACCAGATAGAGCTGCCCTGCATTGTTGATAATATGATAAGGCTGGATCACCCGTCCGCCCGGTTCTCCCCGTACTTTCTGATAAATGATTGATATTTCTTTTGAAGTGTCTATTGCCTCGACCACTGCATCCCAAATCTCTTCCTGAATGACGGTATTTGGCATTTCCAGAAAAGTAAACCGGTCGGAAATCCAGGTTGTTTTCACTGAAATATTCGAAGAGAGCATGAGATTGATTCGTTCGAACATTTCTGAAAGCCGGTTGTAAAAAGGGGTGTTTTTATATTGTTCAAGAGCTTTTTCGGCTATCATCAATGCAAAAAACTCTTTTTCTTTCATGCTGACAAAGGAAAGCCTGTAGTTTTTGTCGGAATAATAATAGCCTTTTTTTGCTTTATCGTATTCAATAGGGGCGGATAATTCTGTTTTTAAAAACTCGATATCTCTCTCAATCGTTCTTTTACAGACTTCATATTCTTCAGCAATGACTTTTGCCGATGGATAATTCCAGTTTCTTATCAGCTCATCGATCCGAAGCCATCTCCTCCACTGGTTTTTTTCAATATTTAAATCATTTTTGTTTTTTTTCATCTTCTTTCCTTTGGAGTGTCTTTTTTAATTCAGTCAAAAATTTAATTTTTTGTCAATATTTTCTTAAAAAAGCCCCATTTTTATGTAATCCATTTCATTTAGGGGCATCCTGTCTTTTTCCGGGTTCCACCCTTCCATTTTCAAATCGGAAACAATATGAATGTAGGCTGCTTCGGCCGCTTCATCACCCCATTTTTTTCTCACTTCTTCAATCCCTGCAAGGTGATGGCGTTTTTTTCTATGCCTTGCTTTGTATTTCGGGTCATGAAAGTATTCATCCAGCCAGATATGGACTTCTTTAAAAGGGTTTCCGAGTTTTCCCAAGCATTCTATCATATGATCATTTAGGTTCATCTTTTTCCTCAATATCATTCAAGCATACCAATCTATGAATTTAATACCGAAAGAGGACAAATCATGTCGCTGAAAGTTATTTTTTAATAAAAAAGAAAGTCAGCCAAAAATATTTAAAAAAACGAGTTCCCAACAGATTGAAAATCAAGTATAGAACCTGAGGTTCTATTGAAAAATTCTTAAAATTCACCCTTGGTTCTATTGATCAAATCTGGAAAAAAAGTTTAATTTAAAGGAGATGATAGCTTGATAATTATTATTCATTATACCTAAAATCCGGCGGGAAAGGGAACAGGTTTTTTCATACCTTTCATATTTGCCCCTGTTCCAGCTGTCCTCAAACCTCTTTCCCGCCGGAAAATGAAATGAGAGAATAAGGTTTTTGCAAGCTAGAAGCATTTTACTATATTTTAAATCAGGTTTATGATGAGATTGCGGGAAGGATATGTGAAGTTTACTTATCCTTCTTCTTGAAGGTGATAGACGAAGTTCGTATATATTGAGTTATATGAAATTGGCTAGGAGGAAATTTGAGTTTATATGATGAATATCTAAAAAAATTTCAAGAGATAAATGATTACACACATAATCCCTTAATAGGCTCTATAAATTTACATTTAATAGAAGCAGTTGAAATTAAATCTAGCCATGATCCTTTTTTAAAGGAAATTACAAAAAAATTATATGATTTTTTATCTAAACTAAGAATAGATGGTTACAGAGAATGGATTGAAGTTTATACCATTTATAGTGAAGCAGAATTATATTTGAAGCTTTCTGGAAAAATTGCAATTGAACATATAAAAGAAGAGCAAGGCCAAAAAACTCCAGATTTCAAAGTTACAATTAGAAAAAAAGAATATGGCATTGAGCTTAAAAGTGTATCTTTTGCCGATGCTTTTGTAAATTACAGAGAAGTTTTAGCTGAAGGCTTAGAAAAGAAAATTGAGATAGAAGATCAAATAGCTAATGGTGAAACTTTAATAGTGACAGAACAAAGCATTGCTCCTTATACCAGGAAACAACCCGGAAACTCCAAGTCTCAGATAATAAATAGCTTAATAAACAAGATTGAACAAAACCTAAAGCAAGATCAATTTAAATTTATTGAACCAACAATATTGTTAATTAATTTGTCCCAATTAGGCACCGCATCTTCCACTGATAATTCAATTAAACCATTTTTTTTAAGCACCCATATTCATAATAAGAAAGTAATTGCAAATGGTGAATTATGGCATACTGCATTTGGAACTGCTGGAAACACTATTTGGAAAGAGCCTATGGGATATAATGATGATATATTTGACAGAAAACAAGAAAAGGATGGAATATTAGTAAGTTATCCGTGGATACGTGGGCTAATATTCTACAGTCAAAAACATTCATCCAAACAGGATAATTTCTTAGGTTTGTATAGAAGCGATGATTTAGATGTATACCCCCTATTAGAAAATATTTGTAATTATATTAATGATGACAAGAATTCATTGGTATAGAATATTTTAAAAGGTATAACTTATTTTCCTAGCCAACATCATATAACACGGCGTGATGCGCTACGCCGGAGTACCGGCTTGGGCTTCGCCACATTTTCGCCTCCGTGGGTACACTACAGCGAAAACATCGCATACGCCGAGGACATTATGCGAAATGCCACATTAGGAGATATGTAAATGGATCCAATTATTTCACTACCATATACTGAATATGCAGTTGCATCCCATTTGAGTAAATATTTTAAAACTAATGAGAATTATTCATTATTTGCTCCGTTATCTCGCCAAGAAAAAGGAGTAGATTTATTATTATCTAAAAGAGAAGAATTTAAAACCAAAACAATTTCTATACAAGTAAAAGCATCAAGAACATACTCTCCAGAACCTCCTAAAAGAGAAAATACAAAAAGATTTTCATTTTATACTTGGTTTAACAGATTTGAAGTGCCCAAAGAAGCAGATTTGTTTGCTCTTATTGGTATTTATCCACCTATTGACAATCGTACACAAAAAATGAAAACATGGTGGGATGCTGTAATTCTAATTTTAAATTATAATGAAATGTCGGATTTTGTTAATAATGTTAAAACTATTCAAGGCAAACCAGACAAAATGTTTGGTTTTGGCTTTGACAAACCTAATCAGATATTCCAAACTAGAGGCGATTCCGTAAGAATGAATACTGATTTCTCAAAATATTTATTACCAAATAGAATTGATTTCATAAAAAATATGTTTTAGAGATGTGGCAAATCGCTTAACAGTGTGTTGCCTGTTCGCTCCGCTCAGGGAACAGAGTGGAAACAGGGGCGTTGAGCGGAGCTGAAACGACAGGAAAGGTAAAAAATGAACAATAAAGTAGAAATCTATAAAAATCCCGATGGACAAACAGAAATCAAAGTTAATTTTGATCAAGAAACGGTTTGGCTGAATCAAGAGCAGTTGAGTCAGTTGTTTGATAGAGACAGAACTGTGATCGGACGGCATATTCAGAAGATTTTTTATGAAGGGGAACTGATTAAAGATGAGGTATGTGCAAATTTTGCACATACCACTCAACACGGAGCTATGCAAGATAAAACACAAACCAAAATGGTAGAGTATTACAATCTTGATGTCATTATTTCTGTCGGTTACCGTGTCAATTCAAAAAAGGGCACGCAATTCCGGATCTGGGCTACCCAGAGGTTAAAAGATTACCTCGTAGAAGGCTATGCTGTTAATGAGAGGCGGCTGGCTCAGAAAAATCAGGAGATAAAGGTATTAAAAGACGGGATCAGCATCTTAACCCGTGCCGCTGCCGGACAGATTGAAAATACAGAAAACGGGAATGAATGGCTGGCGGTATTTTCACAAGGGCTGAAACTTCTCGATGATTATGACCATGAGACCCTTGATTCAAAGGGTAAAACGATAAAAGAGACAGTCTATCCGAGTTATGATGAATACATGTTCATGATTAATAAAATGGTTTCTGATTTTGAGTCAGCTGTTTTTGCGAAACCAAAAGATAACAGTTTTAAGAGTTCAATCAATCAAATACAGCAAAGCTTAGGGGGAGTCGATTGTTACCCCTCTATCGAAGAAAAAGCGGCTAATCTGCTTTATTTTGTGGTGAAAAATCACTCTTTTGTAGATGGAAATAAACGGATCGCCGCCGCCTGCTTCCTGCTTTTTCTAGAAAAAAACAATATGCTGCAAAATGGCAGCAACACTATTATTTCAAATGAAGCATTAGCTTCTCTCACGCTTTACATCGCAATGAGTAAACCGGAAGAAGCAGAAACTGTAAAAAATATGATTATCAGTGTCCTAAATAGAAGTGAAAACAGATGAGTCATGAAGCAAGCATTGTAGCAAAAGTCTGGAGTTTTGCCAGTGTTTTAAGAGATGATTGGCTATGGTGATTCTCTGGAACAGGTGACATAGTGCCAGCACCGATTAGAAATTTCCGCTTTTTCCAAAAACAGGTATTTTTTAACAAATCAAATAAATTTTTGTTTATATACTGAAATGGTTTTAAATTGCAAAAAAAAGACCCCTTTCTGTCATTCCCGCGAAGGCGGGAATCTATTGAAAATAAGCATTTCAAGTTACAGATTTCGGTCTTTTGCAAGCAAAAACCGGAATGACAGGTTTGTATTTTATATTCAGTTTAGTCAGGCTGTCGATTATTATTGAAATGAACTCGGACACCGAGCGGAGTCGAGGTGTCACTTCGGCTGTGCTCAGTGACCGTACGGCTTCGATTAATGACCAAAAAAAGCTATGAAAGATTGCATCAGAAAAGACAATGACACTTTCTGATCAATTTACAAATATCAATGATAAGAAGATAATTGAGGAAATGGCTTTCAATAATCGACAGCCTGAATATTTTTATTTCTTTAACCCTGCACGAGGCTCTTTTTCCCCGTCCGGCTTGATTTTAAGATTAAATCAATTTTTTTGATTACTCTATCGATTTTGGATATATTTTTAGTTTGGAATAGTGGAGAAAATATTGGAAATAAAAAAGAAGCGGGAATACATTCTTTAAGACATAGTTTCGCAATCCATTTACTAGAAGCAGGAACTGATTTGAGAATGATTCAGGAATGAGTGGGTCATATAAATGCTTTTAAACCGAGTACAAAAAAGCGGGCTACAAAATTACTAAAAATAATGAAAGAGAAATAAAACTTATAATGGAGGACATAATGGATAAATCTTACAAAAACTGTCAAAGTTGTGGTATGCCTATGAAAAAAGATCCAAATAAAGGAGGCACAAATTCTGATGGTACAAAAAGTTTATTGTATTGCAGTTATTGTTATTGTAATGGGAAATTCACCCAGCCTGATTTTACAGTAAATGAGATGAAAAATTTCTGTAAAGGTAAAATGAAAGAAATGGGATTTCCAGGATTTCTTGCTGGAATTTTCACATCAGGAATTCCCAAACTTGAAAGATGGAAAAAACAATAAAAACAAGCTCAACATCCGTGTTTCGCTTGAAGAAAAGAAGAGCGCGCGCTTTCAGCATATAACATGGCAATAATTCTTGGAGAATAACGCATGGATATTAAGAATATCAAGACAGAACTAAATACGGCTGAATTAGATCCAAAAGCTTTACCTGTCCTGAAAATCATTTAAGCACAGATCGTTATTTTATATAAAGGTTCATATAAAATGAAAATATTTAATTTTAAAAAAATAGACGCATTTGCGACAATAAATTCAGAAGGAAATCCCGCAGGTTACATTAAACTTGATTTGAAAGAGGAAATTAATGAAATTGAAATGCAAAAATTAGCAAAAGAATTGAAAGGTTATGTTAATGAAGTTGGATTTTTGTTCCAAAATCAGAAAGATATATTTGAGTTGAAATATTATTCTTCTGAAAGAGAAGTTGATTTTTGCGGGCATGCAACCATTGCAATTATGTATGATTTAATTAAAAGTGATATTAATTTTAAAAATAAGAATAATTTTACAATACAAACAAATCGAGGAATTTTAAAGGTTGAAAACCGCATCATAGATGAAGATGCTGTATTTATAATGTCTCCTGTGCCTTTTAAAAAATCAGTTTCTTTAAAAGCGCAATACATTGCAGATAATCTGCAAATCAAAGCAGATGAAATAGATTCAACTCATTCTATTTCAATTACCAACGCTGGATTAACAACATTATTAATACCTATAAAAAGTTTAGATTCGATTTTAAAAATACATCCCGATTTTGAAAAATTAAAAAACTTTTGTATTTCTAATGAAATTGATATTATTGAAGTATTCACAACAGATGTTTCTGATAAATTCAATGATTTTAGAGTAAGAGTTTTTGCTCCAACATTTGGATACCTAGAGGATCCAGCAACAGGTTCTGGAAATTCGGCTTTTGGTTATTATTTGTTGAGTACAGGACAATTTAACAAAAATACAATTGTAATAGAACAAAATGGTGATAAAAATCGTTTTAATATAGTCAAACTTCAAAAACAATTTGACAATGAAGGAATTGAAAGAATAATGTTTGGTGGTGGCGCAATAAAAAGAATTGATGGCAAATATTTTTTATACTAATTATTGCCCTGCAACGCTCGCACAACCGAGCATATATGCTCGGTACATTAGGCGATGTCAGCACCGATTAGAAATTTTCTAAATCTATGACGGATGATATAGCGCTTAAGCCCTGCACGAGGCTTTTTTTCCCCGTCCGGCTTGATTTCAGGGTTGAATAATTGAAAATACAAACAATTTTGGGGATCTTGATACTTTCTAAGAAAAAATGGAGGTGGCGGGAATCGAACCCGCGTCCTAAGAAGCTTATGCGAGAGCCTCTACATACTTATCCTGATGATTTGTTTTAAGTTCTGAAACTCCCGTCAGGAAAGATTTCCAGTTCCGAGGATATGTTGTCGCTGTTTCCCCTATCCGAAAAAAACAGTCTATCTCTGTGTTTTTTCGCAAAGCAGCCTCTCCAGAGAAAAAAGACTGTTCACGGCAGCCTAAATTAGGCTGCTAATTGATATTCGTTGTTTCCAGTTAAATCTGGGTGCCCAGTTTTACGGGTTAGACAGCCCGATATGCAGCTTTCACACTCACATTCCCAGTCGAAACCTTTTCACCCCCGAAAAGGCTTAATTTAAAAGATACTGATTTTTAATCGTAAAATCAAGGTCAGGTGTGAGAAGGGTATAAAAATAATATTAAGAGAGCCGCAATTTTCTTACTTTGTGAAGAGCATGATAAATTTTTTTTCCTTTGACAAAATTCTAAAAATAATTATTATGATAATAATAAAAAATTTAGATAAAAAGAGGCTGTTGATGAAAACAATCTGGAAAATAATGGGTGTTTTATTCTCTTTTTGTTTTATCACCGCCCTTTATCCCAAAAATCTTTCTCAAAAAGAAATTAATTCGCAGATGGAAAAAGAAATCCAGAAAAGCTTTACCAAAAAAGTTTTAAAACAGTTTGCAAATGAATTATCAGCCAACAATTTTTTAGATACTGATTTTGATCAGATCATTTATTTCAAGAAAAATCCAAAAACTCTTCAAAAAGTTCAGGAAATCCAAATCAAATACAGGAATCTAATAGCAGCCAACAGTATCCTGGGGGAATCGGAAAAACCTCTGATAAAAGAAAAAAAAATCGAAAAAAGAAAAACTGAAATTGAAAAAGACGACGGACTGCCGAAATGGTATTCTTTGATTCAGTTTTCTATGGAGGCAAAGGGGGGCGTCGATTATTTTTACTTGGATACAGGCACTCTTTTTCCAAAAAACGACCAAATAAAAATTACAACCGATCCTTTTTATTATCTGGATTTAAAAATGAGGCTTCATTTTAACAGTTTCGGGCTTGACCTCTATTTTAAAAACTCGTTTCATGAAGACAGTTTAAAGGACAATTATCTGAACCGCGCAGATACCCTTTTGGAAAAAGAAAAATCAAAGACGCGAGAAAGAATTTTAAACCTCGGCTCTTATCTGATTCCGTCGGGAATCTTAGGGAATTCCTACGGGATTTATTTAGACAGTGAGTTCAGGATGTTTCAGGCAGAGGTGAGTGTCTTGCAGCCCACTCTTTTTGTTGACAAGACGGGTTCTCAGACCTTGAATCCTGGAGATGCCAACCTGATCAATATGTTTTATCAGAATTACTCTATCGGTTTCATGATCTCGGAAAGTAATTCTTACCGGGCGGCTTTCGGCTATCAGTATTCCCAGCTGGATGCTCCTCATTATATTTCAGTTGATCAATCGGTTCAGACTGTTTCTTCAAAACGGGATTCGCTTTTTGTCTTTGCAGAGATGGGCAATCCAAAAAATTTTTATATTTCCAGCAAGAGTATCTGGGGGCTGTTGAAATTTGAAAAACCGGACGGGCAAAATATTCAGTATAAAGCTTTAGGTTATACGCAAAACAGTCTTTTTGATACGGATACTTTTTATTACAGCAGTGTTAAAAATACTTTCAGTCTGGGGATGTCAGACCATATTGCTCTTTCCGGTTATCTGGGTTATTCAGGCTATACGCCGATTAATATGGTTACAGCGCCTGCTTTAGCCCTGAGCGCTGCAATCGAGCTTTATACATACTACCATTATATTAAGCTCAGTCTGGTGCCTTATTTTCAGCCGATTTTCCAGCTTCTTTTTTATTATTATTACAGACAGAAAAATATGAATTTTTATTCCGATATTTCGCTGGGGGTTCAGATAGGAATCCAGCTTGATTTTTTTAAGAAATAAATTTTTTTTGTAATATTTTCAGAATAAATTATATTTATATTATAGTGCAATTTCATTTCAGTATAGATAAAAAAGGAGGTTTCGGATGAAATCGATTGTAAAAATAGCGGCACCCTTATTAGTCTTTATGTTTCTTTTTGCCTTGGGATGCAAAAAAAAAGATGAACCGGCTGCCACCACCACGCCTACCGCTTCTGCCGAGTCCACAGCGGTCAGCAATTCAGTGATTACCCTGCCCACCAGCGTCAGTAATGCGTCCAGTGTGACCAGAAGTATTACAAGGTCAAGTAATGAGACCAGCCTTTTTTCAGCGATCCGGGATTATGCAGGGATGGCGGAAATGTTTGGAAAAATGGGAAAAGATGTTTTAGTGGCTATTCTTTCCAATATTAATGTCACTACAGCGGTGAAAGGTCAGCTTTATACAATCACCTCCAGTGATCCAGAGTCACCCAAAGCTTATAAAGTGGAAAACAGTGATGATACATCCTATACCTACAAGGTAACTCTTTATAATGATACCCAGGGCACCGACATTATGCTGGTGGTTCGGTTTACTGTGGAAGGTACGGCAGCAAAAGGAAAACTCGTTTTTGCAAGCAGCCGGACAGCGATCAATATTACAACTCCAAGTGCAGGAAGCGTTACTCCTGTTTTAAAGCTGGAAGTTGTTTTTGACGGTACGAGCTCTAACAAAACCTTGGAAATAAAAGTAGTGCAGGAATTTAATTCAACTTTGTGGACCGGGTCAGACTACATCACCTGGCTGACAACCAACTACGCCTCAATTAATACAACGGATAGAGCTGCACTAGATATTAAACAGCCTCATAAAGTTTTCCTGAAAGCAACCTATGATGGAACTTATTATACAATCAGCGGTACTTCATGGCATCCCGGATTTACTATTTCAGGCGATGCGCTTGGAAACGGCAGAAATGTCTATGCGTTTAAAGCTAAAACGATAGCCAATTCCAATGAAGACGCAAAAATCTATCTGGCGTTTCCTCAAGACACAGCTGCTACGATTGACTGGACCAATGACAGCGTAGGAGAAATATTTGCCCAGTTTATGACCGATAAACTGAATACCTATATCCCGACAGATGATAATCCGGATAATGTCAGGGCAATGATTTATGCAATTGCTACAGCAACGACTCCATTTGCAAGTGATACGGCTGTTTATCAAGCTATTTTAACTATCAAACCTCAGCTTGGAACATCTTCCTATCCCAATACAATTACTTCGACTACCATGAAAAATCTGGTGAATAATCTGGATAAACTCCCATCCGGTTCAGCTTATGCAAATGTTTTCACCGCTTATCAAAGCATTACCCGTATTATCAACCCCGCTTTTTTTGCCAAAACCGACCCCTATTTTATTGGAACTTATAATGTAGCGAAAGATGAATTTTACAATTACTCTTCCACCACAGGGCTGACCACTGGTACCAAGCCTACGAATTTTACAACTGTCAATGCTTTAGATCTGGATAGTATAGCAGACTATGCTCCGGCTACCGTCAAAGCTTATACCCTCACTGTTCAGTAATTCAGATTTCCTCCCCCTGTCTTTGCAAAAAGCGGGGGGAATTTTTCTTTCGTTTTTTCATCCGGTTTGTATAAATTTTTTCACGATAATAGAGTAAAAATCAGGAATTTCATGTATTCAAAACGAATTCTTTTTATATTATTTTTTCTTATTTTTATGATTCTCATAGGAACCTTCGGGTATATGATGCTGGAAAAATGGAATTTTCTTGATTCCATCTACATGACTATCATTACATTAACCACAATAGGATTTCAGGAAGTTCATCCCCTTTCATCGGCGGGAAGGATTTTCACCCTTGTTTTTGCGCTGATCGGATTCTCGATCCTTGCTGGTTCGATCAGTATTTTGAGCTCTGCTATTATCGAATGGCGGGTCATTGAACGCTACAGGAGAAAAAAAATGTTTGATAAAATCAAAAAATTTAAAAAACACATTATTATCTGCGGAGCCGGGCGGATTGGAAAATATGTGATTCTTGAAATGCTGAAATCAAAAAAAGAATTTGTGGTGATTGACCATGAACCTTCTTATATCCAGCAGATTATCAAAGAATTGAATCTGGGGGAAAAGGATCTTTATTTTATTGAAGGGGACGCGACTAAAGAAGAAATCCTCCTTCAGGCAGGAATTATGAATGCCGAGGGGTTAATCAGCTGTCTTCCTGAAGACTCTCAAAACCTTTTTATCTGCCTCACAGCAAAAAGCCTGAAACAGAATCTGAAAGTGACTTCTTTTGTGATTGAAGAGCAAAATACTTCAAAATTTTTCTTAATCGGAGTCGATGAAGTGGTATCCGGAAACTTTATCATCGGAAAAAGACTTGCGCTTTCCATGATGAATGAAAATATTCTGTCTTTTTTAGAACAGGTGACTTATATTGAAAAACAGGCTTATTATCTTGGAAATGTGGATGTGAAAAGCCATTCTTCTCTCATAGGAAAGACTTTGAAAGATGCCAATATCGGTCATAATGTAGGGCTTTTGATTTTTGCAATCAAAAAAGCGGGAGAAACTCAGTATGAATTCAACCCAAAATCAGACCACATTGTCCAGACTGGAGATGTTATGATCGCATTGGGAAGCCAGCATGACCTTGAAAAACTTGAAAATTATATAAACGGATCATGAGTCAACCCTGAAAAACCCCTTTTTTCAATAAATATTTATTTGGACTACTTAATTTCTTCTATTCAAGCTTTTTTTGATTTTTTTTTAAAAATTATTATTATTTTATAGGAATAATTGAAATCTCCTTGTCTTTTTTTTAATAGTCATTAAGATAAATCAATTATTTACTTTTCACAAGGAGCCTGAAATGAAAAAAACAATCCTCTTTTTATCCCTGCTTTTTCTCTTCCTCTCATCCTGTCGCGCAAAAGAAGAAATTACCACAAATCTCAACCCTAATGAAACATTTTCTTCAAACACTCTCACAGGGCAGCTCTGCGACTCGAAGTTTTGGGGGCCTTGGATCCGGATGGATAAAATAGAAAACTGGTATATTGCCGATAGAAATATTTATATTACAGATACTTCTTACCGGATCGTGAGTGTTTCGGGGACTCCCCAAGACACGATTGTGATTCCGGGCAAAACCCTCTCCCTCGTTTCTGATAATATGCTGAAAGTGACGGATGGAGGAAGTATTTACTACCTCTTCAAAAACGGGAAACGCGAAAACGCTTTCACTGCCACTATCAAAGAAGCAACCCGTGCTCTCACTCTTGGAAACCTTGCCAGCATACAAGTGGTTGTGGTCAATACCAAAAACCCTTCTGATACTCGAACACTGACAACCGATACTTCAGGAGTCTTATCTGTCAGTGATGCGATTCCCGGGGATATTTATAAACTCAAAATGTCCGGAAAAGCCGATGCAGAGGTCAAAGCCCCTTTAGAAAGCGGTCAATCAGCCGGAACCGTAGTCACAAGCCCTGTTCACAGCTTTAAAGCCAGCGTGGAGCTGCCCAGCGAACAGCCCTTTGTCTTTGCAGACGGCAAAGCCTACAACCTGACGATTGTGATTACCAATACAGGAAGTGAAGATTCACCCGCACCGACCGTAAGTCTGACATCCGACCCATCATCAGGAGTCATGCTTTCAGGGACGACTTCCAATATCAGCCTCCAGACTATTGAACCGGGGAAATCGAGAAAAATAGCTGTTTCAGTTTATCATAACGGCATTACAGAAGGATCAAAAGATGCTTCTATTACTGTTTCACTAGTGGAACCAGGACAAACTGCTTTAACATGGGAAGACTCTGTGTCAGTTAGACTCTATCAAACTCCTTTGACTTTCAATTTTCAAGCAACCAGTGCTCTCTACGGAGTAATACTTTTTCCAAGCAATAAAGCAGTCCATTTTTCAACTCAAATGAATTCATTTTCAATTCCTCATCATGATACAGGGTTACGGCTTGCTTTTTCAGGGGCTTCGGCCGATACAGAAGGAAAATATACAGTAGGTCTTAATCATGCAGTAGATTCAAATTATACAACAACTGATACAACTTCTTCCTCGTACATCAATCCGTATTCCTATGAACCCAATGATAAAGAAAGCGAAGCAAAAAATATTTTAATTAATTCTTCTCTCAATTCTTATCTGCTTAAAAATGACATTGATATTTATCAAGTTGTTTCAACCGTTTTACCTGTTCCAACCGGTCTTCAAGCCAGCAATGGAACTTCTTCATCAAGTATAGAATTGAGCTGGACAGCATCTTTAAACGCTCAGAAATATTATATATACTCATCTACCACTCAAAATGGATATTTCACTTTGATAGGGACAGTCGATGCCCCTAGTGTTTCCTATTCCCATTCTTTGCCGGCAGGCAATACCCGTTATTACAAAATTCAGGCGTACAATTCTGAAAAAGGATTTAGCGAATATACTTCTGCGGTTCAGGGAGCATCAGAACATCTTTATAGTTTTATAAAAATGATTAAAAGCGAGGGAGTAAAAGAAGGGCAATTAAAACAAACCTTAGGAATAACTTTAGATGCTGATGGAAATATTTATGTAATTGATGGAATTAACAAACGAATAGAAAAATTCAGTCCTAGCGGTATTCATATTATCGGTTGGGGAAAATATTACTACAATAGCAGTTTGACCGTAGATTTTACTCAACCAACTGATGTAGCAACTGACACTAATAAAAATGTTTATGTTGTTGATAGAACAGCTAATTATATTATGAAATTCACTCCTAAAACAGGTGATTACTGCGATTCTGGAAGCTATGAAATCGATAATACAGGTTATTGTTCTTCTGGATATTTTGGAGGGGGAACAAGTCTAACTAAACCAGAAAATGGAAAATTTATAAATCCTTATGGAATTACTATTTATAAAGAAAAAATATATGTTGTAGATACTGGTAATAAAAGGATTCAAAGACTGAGTTTAGACGGAAATTTTGAAGCATGGCTTGGAAAATACGATGGAGTCCCTGCAGGCTGGCATACTATAGATGAGCAACCTTCAACTAACACTTTGGATGATGGGCAGCTAAATCATCCTAAAAAAGTAGCTTTTGATAGTAATGATAATATTTATATAGTTGACTCATGGAATTCTAGAGTCCAGAAATATTCTTTTTCAGGAACCCCCTTAGGCTGGTGGGGCAATTCGACTGATATGGGAGACGGATGGCACCCTTCAGGAACTACAAACTCAGTAAGTCAAACTACTGGAGATAGAGGATTTAGCATACCTGTAGGGATTGCAATTTATGAAAATTATATGTATATAACTGATGAAAGTGATCATAAAATCAGAAAAATAAAAACTGACGGAACTAACGATTATAGTTCAATTGGAGGTAATACTGCTTTATTGAAATCTCCCCAAGGAATTACTTTTGACACAAACGGTTATTTTTATGTCAGCAATAATTCGGGAGTGGTGAATACTACTACCTACAATACCAGTATTGAAAAGTTTGCAAGGGACGATTTTGGAAGCGGGCTTGATACTTGTCTAAAAGATACAATAGCACGAAATCTACCCAATCAAGGAGATTTTACAAATCCTACTGGAATTCTTGTGGATAATAATTTTATTTATGTTGCTAGTAGTGAACAAAATAAAATAATTAAATTCGATTTATCCGGAAATTATATTTTAGATTGGGGAGGGACAGGGTCAGACAAAGGGAAGTTTAATTTTTCCAATATAGGCGGAGGAAAAATGTTTTTTGACCAAAATAATAATCTTTATATTTTGGATAGTAGCAACAATAGAATACAAAAGTTTGATAAAGATGGAAATTATATTGGGAAATGGGGAGAAATGGGAATTTTTTTTGGTATTAGACATATGGCAATAGATACTAATGAATATGTTTATGTTCTAGATGTAAATAGTGCTTATATGCCTGGTATGGGAGGGTATCTTTTTAACATAAAAAAGTTTGACAAATATGGTAATCTAAAATTAACATTTAATGGCACATATGGAACAAATCCAGGTGAATTTACAAGTGTTTCTACAATTGCAGTAGATGATAGCGGTAATATTTACCTTTCAGGATATCTCAATACTACGAGTAAAATTCAAAAATATAATTCATCTTTTCAATATCAAACTAGTTTTGGAGATATAGGTACAGCTGACGGACAGTTTTATGAGATCTCTGATATGCTTATTAAGGATAAATTTCTTTACCTTGCTGAATGGCAACCTACTGGGAACCGAAGAATTCAGAAATTTTCCATTAATTCTTCTTCTATAGGGATTTTTGTCTCAAAAATACAAGGAAACTATTTCACATCTCCCTATGGAATAACAATCGATTCAAACGGTAAAATTTATGTGACAGACAAAGAAAAAAACAACATTCAAATCTTTGAGAAACAATAAGGGAGAAAAAAATGAAAAAGAAATTTATTTTACTGATTTTCTCTTTGATCATTGTTTCAAGTCCTATTGTTTCTGCTGAAGAGACAAAGCAGGATAATGCCTGCGGTGAAAATCAGAAAGAAGAAGAAAAAAAGCCTTATGTTTATCAAATAAACGCCCAGCCAAACCCGAAGGGAAGTAAAACAACCGGAATGGGGCGTTATCTTTTCACTGATACGCTTTTTGCCTCTGCTTTCTTCGGTTATGAAAAACGGCAGGATGATTTTTCATTTGAAAACATGCCCGATTCCCTCATTTTAGAAAAATCTGAATCGGTCAATCTGGATCTTTTCTTTGAATACAGTGTTTCACTTTTAGACGGATCGCTCCGATTCGTCCCCGGAGCAGGGCTGACGGGGGTATACAGCCAGTCCTCTCAGAAAGGGCATTTTCTTTCCGGCCCAAACTACAGCGTTTATACAGCCTCAAACACTAATCAGGTTTTTGAGAATCTGGTCAAGTTTTACATTCTGGGACCCAAACTCCAGCTTTCCTCGTTTTTTAAACTGGACGACATCCTCTCCATCGAACATGTGATCGGCTATGTCCCTCTTTATACCTACAGCCTGAAACAAATCATCTCCCTCCGCCCCCTGATCGCCGGGGAGACCACTTATACAGCTATGAACAACAGTGCCCCCTACCTCACCAATGAGCTCAAAATCGCTGTTTTCGATCTGGCAGAGCTCCAGCTCAATCACGAATATCAAATTTTACAATACAAGGAAATCGCTCCTGTCAGCAATGCAGACAGAACCGTAACCACTTTCCAGATTCAGCCGAAAACCAGCTATCAGATCAATAATTTGAGTTTTCTGATCAACCTCAAACCAGTGATTATGGATAAAATAATCATTTTGGGCGTAGGCAAACGGTATTTGCAAACAAAAAACCAGACAACCGGTGTCTATGAAGTGGATAGCTCCGAGTGGATTTTCAATATCGGGTTTGGGAAGAAGATGTAGAAGGAGTAAAATAAATTATCTATTTCAGGGAAAGCTGAAACAGCAAAAAACAGGCTGAAATTAAGGGCAAGTGTTGAATTTATTCAGCAATCAACAGGTCTTTCCCTAGAAGAGATTAAAAAATTGGAGTAATTTTTTTTGTCAATTTTCAAGTATCTTCAATTAAATCAAAAACTCTTCTTTCAATAAATATTTTTCCTGCATGCCGTTTTTTATTAAAGCATTGGCTGCCAAAGTATTTCGGGCGATCCAGTGCACCATCTGTTTTTCTTTTTCTTCATCCGAAAGAAAAAAACCTTTGGGTGGATTTTTTCTGAGTCTCCAGACCAGATTTGAAATTGTGAGGGCAGAAGCAACCGACACATTAAAACTCTCGACAAATCCATAGAGAGGAAGGCGGAACCCTCCGTCTGCCATTTCTTTCATTTCAGGCGAAATGCCTCGTTTTTCCTGTCCCATCACCAATGCCAGCTTGTGATCTAAGGGCAGGTCGTCCAAAGCGGGGTAATCCGGACGGGGATCGGCAAAATAGACTTTATAGCCTTGTTTATGAAGATTGTCCACTGCTGTCTGCTGGTTTTTATATTTATAAAGATTGACCCAGTGATCCGAACCCCGGCAGACCCTGCGGCTGGTATGGTATTTATGGTCCAGCTCAATAACATGGAGATTCTGGAGTCCGAAAGCTTCACTGGTGCGGATAACGGCTGAAATATTATGGGGGTCATAGAGATTTTCCATCACCATGGTGACATATCGAGTTCTCTGGTTCAGGATTTCCTGCATTTTCTGGTATCGTTCCTCTGTGATATAGGGGATAAAGTCTTTGATATCTTCAATCAGCGCCATATTGTCCTGCTTTTTTTAAATTTTGATGATTAAAATTTAAAAAAAATCCGTTATTTTTTATAGAGATTTAAAAAATAAAATAAGGACGAATTGGATTTATGAGTTATGAATTGCTGGAAGAAAAATTATTCAATGAACTAAAAAAAACTGAAAAAAAACTTTTTTCCCCTTTTTCTGGAATGGCAGAAAAAAAACTGAAAAAAATAAAAGAAAAACAAGCTCTTTTAATAAGCTACCGGGAAAAAACACTCGATGAATTTCTTCAGATTAAAATACTTGGAAATATTTTTCAGGATTTTTCAGTCCGTTATCAAGATTTCGACCATTACATTCCGGAAACAGTCTCAAAAAACATTTTTGAAAAATTAAAACAATTTGAATCGATCAGGAAAAATCTCAATCCTGCTTTTTTAAAGGAAAATGAAAACGAACAACTGGTTCAAATCGTTTCAGACGCCAAAAAAATACCCCCTGTTTTAAATGATAAAAACCAGTCGTTTTACAGCAAAATGATTTTCAAAAACCAAAGTCTTTTTTCCTCACTCAATCAGGAACAAAAAGAAGCTGTTTTAAAGGAAGCCAAACATCATCTGGTTATTGCAGGAGCAGGGTCTGGAAAAACAACGGTTCTTTTACGGCGGATCATCTATCTGATTCAAGAAAAAAAAGTCAGCCCTGAAAAAATACTGGCTTTGACTTATACCAAAAACGCTGCCTCAGTCATGGAGCAGCGGATTGAAAAAGAGTTTGGGCTGAAAGTAAAAATTAAAACCTTTCACGCTTTTGCCTATGAGGTTTTTCAGTCTGAAATTTCTGCCCGCCCCAAAATTTTTACAGGCGAACTGGAATCTTATCTTTCTGAAAACTTTGATTTATTTATGGAATCCCCTGTTTTTTCAGCGTCGTTTTTTGATTTTCTCCTTTCTTTTTACGACGAAGAAAAAAAAGAAACGGATTTTCAGGATGCCCGCCACTACCAGTTCTACTTAAAATCAAAATCTTATCAGACTCTCAGGGGGGAAATTGTAAAATCAAAAAAAGAGAAAAAGATCGCCGATTTTCTTTTTCTTCACCATATCGACTACCAGACTCCGTCTATTATTCCCGGAACTGATCTGGAAGCTGATTTTTATTTAAAAGAAGCTTCTTTTTTTATCGTCCTCCTGCCTTTGAGTTCTCACCGCCTCAAAACCTGGCAAAAGCTTCAAAAAGAGATGGAAGGTCTTTATCTCTTGGAAGAATCCGACTCAGAAGAAACTCTTTTTCAAGAACTTATTAAAAATAAGAAAATCAAATACAAAAAAATGAGTTTTTCAGAATTGAAAACAGAATGGAAAGACTATTCTCTGGTCAAAAACAGGGCAATGCATCTTTTTGCTTCTTATATTCTTAATTTTAAGACTTTTCAAATCAAAAAAGAAATCATTGAAAAAGAACTTCAAACTGCCGATCCGAGAACGCTTTTCTTTTTACAATGCGCTGAGTTTTTAAGGCTGGCTTATGAAAAAATGCTTTTATCCGAAGGATTTCTGGATTTTTCAGACTTGATTCAGGAAGCTTTGAAAATCATGAGGAATAAAACCGATTTTTACTCTTCCCGGTATAGCCATATTCTGGTGGACGAGTTTCAAGACATTTCCCTTGAAAAAATCGAGCTATTAAAACTTTTAGCTTTGCCTTCTTCCCCTGTCTCTCTTTTTTGCGTCGGGGATGACTGGCAGAGTATTTATTCTTTCAACGGTTCAGAAGTTTCTTTTTTCACCCGTTTTGAAAAATACTTTTTTGACCCTGAAAAAAGCTTTCTCAGCTTAAACTACCGCTGCCCAAAATCGCTGATTGATGCCGGCAACCGTCTTCTGGATTACAACAACGAGAAGATAGAAAAAAAAGTCAAAGCCTTCTCAAAAATCAAAACCGCTCCGGTCTGTTATGAAATTGAGAGTTCAGGAGACAGAGATTTTGAGAAGAAGCAGATTCAAGCGCTTCTTCATCTGATTCATGAAAAAATCACCTCGCATCCTGATTATGATATCCTGATCTTATCCCGATACAACCGTTTTCTGGAAATGATCAGAAAAAACCTCAATCCGGAATGGATAAAACGGTTACGGCTGCTCACGGTCCACCGCGCCAAGGGAGATGAGGCGGATCTGGTCATTATTTTGGGAATGAATGAGGGTTCATGGGGATTTCCCTCTACTATTCAGGAGCAGAGTTTATTAAAACCAGTCCGTCCTCTTCGAAATGAACACCCTATTGAAGAAGAAAGGCGGCTTTTTTATGTTGCTTTGACCCGTGCCAGGAAAGAACTTTTCTTGTTTACTCCGTCCAAAAATCATTCTATTTTCATTTCAGAAATTGAACCGTTTTTAAACAAAGAGAAGCATAAATGAATCTGGAAACCCTCCACCCGCAGATCGCCTCTCTTGTGCTTTATTTTATGAATCTGAATCATGAAGCCAAAAGATTCCTTGAAAAAACTTTTCATCAGTCTCTTTCTTTTTCTGCGCTGCTTCTTTCAAAACTAGCCCAAACTTCGTTCAATAGGATTGAGCCGGAAGCAAAATTAATCATTGAAAAGATTTATCCCAAAACAGACTGGAGCAAGACTCAGAAAACAGGCTTGGAGGCAGCGCTTGAGATTCTTTGCGTTCTTGAACCTTATGTAAAACACACAATTTTAGACCAAATCGAGATCGATTTTCCCGATACCTTTTTGCGCCTTCGTCCTAGGCTTTTTCTTTTTGACGATTTATTAAAAATAAAGCCATCTGTTCTTTTTCAGTTTTTTCAGTCGATTCAAAGCAAAAAAACAGTTTCAGACGCATTTTTGGGCTATGTGTTTCAAGACCGTGTTTTTCAAAGGATTTTTGAGATTATCAAAGATTTGCCCTGTTCCAGTATTCTGAAAACAAGAGTTGAACTTGAAATAATGCCCAATTTAAAAGTATCCCAAAAATTTAAGGCGCAGGAAAAGATATTAAAAACATGGAAGTATTTTATTCCTTACACGCAGGATTGATCCCTGAAACATATTTTTCGATCATTTTTATGGATAAAGCTGTTTTTGATCCGTTAAATCCGCTGATATCCTGATCACGGGTGGTGGCAAGATAATCTTTTAAAAAAACTTTTGAAAGAGGCAGATACGACCAGTGCCATTTTTCCTCTTCATATCCGGTGGATCTTTCAATGCCTTTCGCAATATACGGCTGGCAGAACCCGAAACGGGAAGCGTTTTTCAAGAGCCATTCATAGATTTTTTTCCCTTCACCGGATTGAAAATACTTGTCTTCCAGACTGTTTAAATCAATATCTGTGCCCCAGTGATGGCGGGATGTGCCGGGCATGGAGCTGAATCTCAAAATTGAAAGCGCTTTTTCATGATCTGTCATTTTTTTCCCTTGGAGCAGCTTCCATTTTCTTTCCCAGATTGCTTTTTGATCTTTAAAACTTCTAAAACCTGAAATTACTTTCAAAGAAATCCCTTCTTTTTGAGCTTCCAGTACCATTTTTTCAAAAGCCTCGTAAACCTCTGTCCGGATATAAATAGAAGCTTTAAGAGCGTATTTTTTATCAATTAAAGACATTCTTTTGTCTTTTCCGGCATCAAACTTTCCCATCAGATAATCTTTAGACTCTAAGCCTGAGCTAAATAAACTGATTGAGAAGATAAACAAAAAAGAAACTATTTTTTTCATCATTTTTCCTTATAAAATTTCAATCTGGACTTCATGATTAAGAATAGAGAGTCTGGTTTTTCCGCCATTTTTTAATTTTCCAAACAAAACCTCATCCACAAAGATTTTTTTCACTTTGTCCTGAATCAGGCGTTCCAGTTCTCTTGCTCCGAAAATAGGCGAATACCCTTTTTCAGCCAGATAAAGCACAGCCGCTTCTTCCACTTCCAGTTCAATATTTTTAGATTGAAGCTGAAGTTTAAAATCATCTAAGTATTTACGGACAATTAAGGCAATCCGCTCTTGATCCAGATGGTTAAAGGAAACAATACTGTCCAGACGGTTTCTGAATTCGGGAGAGAAAAGCCGGTCAACCGCATCTTTCATAGCGCCTGAATTGACAATTTCCTGCCCGAACCCCACTTTCGGTTTCCCGATATCTCTTGCCCCGGCATTGGATGTCATAATCAGGATCACATTGCGGAAATCAGCTTTTGTCCCGTTGTTGTCGGTCAAAGTAGCATAATCCATCACCTGAAGAAGAATATTGAAAATATCAGGATGAGCTTTCTCAATCTCATCCAGTAAAAGAACAGAATAAGGATGCTTTCGCACTGCATCAACTAAAAGCCCCCCCTGTTCAAAACCCACATATCCGGGAGGAGCCCCGATCAGTCTGGAAACGGTGTGTTTCTCCTCGTATTCGCTCATATCGTAGCGGATAAACTCAACACCCAGATTTTTCGCAAGCTGCTTTGCCAGTTCTGTTTTTCCCACTCCCGTAGGGCCTACAAATAGAAAAGAGGCAATCGGTTTTTCTGGGTTCCTGAAACCTGCCCTGGAGTTTTTAATCGCTTCAAAAACTGCCTCAACAGCCTGATCCTGCCCGAAAATTACTTTTTTTAAATTATTTCCCAATTCCTTCAGTTTTTCGTTCTCATCCACGCTGACTGTTTTTTCAGGAATTTTGGCGATTTCGGAAACTACTTTTTCAATCTCAATTTCCGTAATTCTTTTCCGTCCGCTTTTCTTTTTTTCCCGGTAGATTCTGGCATAAGCCCCGGCTTCATCAATCACATCAATCGCTTTATCGGGTAGATGGCGGTCGTTGATATACTTTGCGGAAAGTTCAGCCGCGGTTTTAATCGCTTCATGAGTATAGACCACTTCATGAAATTCTTCATACTTCGGTTTTAACCCTTTTAAAATTTCAATTGTTTCTTCAATGCTCGGCTCCCCGATTTCTATTTTCTGAAACCTTCTGGAAAGCGCCCTGTCTTTTGAAAAAAACTTTTTATACTCTTCGTAAGTAGTGGTTCCGATACATTTCAACTTGCCGGAAGTTAAAGCCGGCTTTAAAATATTGGAGGCGTCTAAAGAGCTTCCAGAGACTGCTCCTGCCCCCACAATATTATGAATCTCGTCGATAAAAAGAATGGCATTTTCCATTTTCAAAAGTTCATTCACCACTTTTTTCATTCTTTCTTCAAAATCGCCCCTGTATCTTGTTCCTGCCAGCAAAGCCCCGATATCGAGAGAAAATATTTTTGCATTCTGAAGATTTTTAGGAACCTTGTTTTCAGCAATCATCCGCGCAAGACCTTCAGTCAAGGCTGTTTTCCCCACCCCGGGTTCTCCTACATGAATCGGATTATTTTTAAACCTTCTGCAAAGTGTCTGAACTGTTCTTCGAAGAATTAATTCCCTTCCGATCAGCGGTTCGTATTCTTTTCGGGATGCTTTCTCAGTCATCTCCACTGTAAAAGCAGATAAAAACTTATCCGGCTTTTGCTTTTCTTTTAAAGGCTCTTCATTTCCAATAAAATCTTCCTGAGAAGGAATTCCATGAGAAATATAATTTAAAATATCCAGACGGGTAACACCCTGTTTTTTCAGATAATACACAGCAAAAGATTCTTCTTCTTCAAACAAAGAAGCGTAAATATCCCCGATTCCGATTTCTTCTTTCTGAGCAGACATGCTGTGAAGAATTGCTCTCTCAAAAACAGAGTGGAATCCGATGGATTCTCCCGGCTCAAAATCACCTTCCCGAGGAATAAAATATTTTTGAAAATGATCTTCCAGTATTTTTTTCAGCTCTTTAATATCGCTTCCGCACCGGCTCAAAATTTCGATCCCGGATTCAAAAAACAAGGAGGCATAAAGGAGGTGTTCCGGAGTGATATACTCATGTTTTCTCTCTTTTGCTTCCTTATAGGCTGAATTGATAATATAATTTAATTCTTCATTGATTTTCAATCAATACTCCTTTTTACGAAACCGGTTCAAAAGTACAGCGGAGAGGAAAAGATTTTTCTTTTGCCATCTTTCCCACCTGATAAGTTTTAGTCGCTGCAATATCAAAAGGATAAACTCCGGCAATTCCCTTTCCTTTTATATGAACATCCCGCATTAATACTTCAGCTTCAGAAAATGACTTTTGAAAAACTCTTATTAAGACTTCAATCACAAATTCCATGGTTGTGTAATCATCATTATGAAGAATAACCTGATAAAGCTTAGGCTCTTCAAACTTTTCATCCTGATCGGTCAAGATTTCTTCCTCAAAAAAATCCTCAAACTGATTGAAATCTCCCATGCCTGCTCCTATTTGTCTTCCATTAAATTTAAACCTGTTTCACTAAAAATGAAAACATTAGTTCATAGAAAGATGATTTTTTTGAACTTTTATTGACTTTTTTTTAAAATTTTGTATTATTTTAATAATAGAATGAATCATAAGGATAGAACAATGTCCCTTCTTTTAGCCAAAGAAGCTTTAAATTATATCGACTATATTTTTAACCATCTTCATATGGATATCAATGATCATCTTATTTTACTCAAAGAGAAGATTGAAAAAATTAAATCAGTTCTTTTAAAAAAAGAAGAAAACGAGTCTTTACTCAACTTGAAAATCAAAAATCAAACCCTTGAAGATATACAGGATATTGAAAAAATCCTTCAGGAATTAAAATCAATTTTTCCTCAAAATCAGACGAAATTTGATTTTCTGGATCGGCCTGTTTCGCAGCTTAAGAATTTTTTTCAAGACATTTCGGGAGATAAAGATTCATACGACGATGATTTTAAAATCATCCATCATCCTGATCAAGGAATATAATATCCTGTTTTATCAGCTCCGTAAAGGCTTTTATAGGTAAATTCTATGAAGATATCCAGCCAGTGGGTTTTATTGATGACTGGATTATAAAAAGGACTTTTATAAGTCAAAAGATAAAAAAGAGGCTGTTTTTTCCGAATCAGCTCAAAAATAGAATAAATTTGATTGGACTGAAAAAAATTCAGGTATTCTCCGCCGCTTTCCTTAGAAAGAGTCTTGAGCAATGGAGTGACTTCTCCCTCATCAAACGAAACAATAAAGACAGGGATCCCGTTATTTTTTGCATAGTTTGCCAGCACTTCAGAGCTGTATTTCATAAATGTATTTTTCAATTTTCCGTCTTGAAAAATCAGAATCGCATTATAATATTCATTGTTGAGATTTTTAGTAATCGCATCATAAAGGGCAGAGTCAAAACTACTTTCTTTGTTTTCGGTGTACTTTGCCTCTTCTAAAGAGGATAAGATACTCAGCCTCTGATTCGTAAAAGGCTGAACAGTCTTAAAAGCGCTTCCGAAATCAATCACAGCGATCCTGTCTTCAAACTTTAAATTGTCCAGAATTTTTTTCGTATATTCCAAAACTTCTTTTTTATATTTTATCATACTCATATCAGTCTGATTTAAAATCACAACCGAAATTTTATTATTGTCCGGTTTTAATGGGAATAGATTGATATCCGGTATTTTCTCGCCTTCCTGAAAAACTTTAAAATTGACTGAAGACAGCCCGGGCATATCATTTCCATTCATATCCTGCACACGGAGTTTGACGGCAATAGAAGGATAGCCTGTATTTAAAGTTAAAAGAGAATCTACTTTCAATGAAGATATTTTCATTTTATCAGGAACATACGCTGTCACCCGGTTGGTAAAGAAATCTGCGATGTATAAAACTCCGTTATTATCAAAATTAGCCGCTGCCGGTTTTTGAAAATCCTGTTCGTTTTTTTTCACAATTTGAAACTGGCTTGTTTCAAAATCATATTTTAAAAGTCCGTTTTTTTGATCCACTACATAAAAAAAATTGTTTTTAACAATCACTTTTCTCGGCTCTTCTAAAAGAGTCCCTGTTATCTGATCCAGATAGTTTCCGCTCAAATCAAAAATCTGTATTCTCTGATTTCCAAAATCTAAAACATAAAGTTTATCCTGATAGTAAGCTATATCAACAGGACGGTTGAAATTCCCCGCTTCTTTTCCCTTTTTCCCGAAAACCATATAAAGTTCGGGTTTTGCCCCGCCCAGACGAAATACCTGAATTCTGTTATTTCCGCTGTCACTGACATAAAGAAGGTTTTTTGAAAAACAAAGACCCTCAGGACCTGAAAACTGCCCTTCCTTAATTCCAAACTCTCCGATACTTTCTATTTTTTTCAGGCTTTTTCTGTCATAAACATAAACACTGTCATCCCCAAAAGAAGAAACCGCCAGCCAGTCTTTTTCAATGGCAATATCCATGGGTTTGGAAACACTGACGCTTTGTTCGGCTAGAAAGTTCGGGCTCCTGATCTCGATCAGATTTTTCAGAAAACTGGAAAGATAAATATTATTATCACTATCGGTTTCAATTCCTGTAATTCCAGGAAAAGCATAAAGATATTTCAGAAAAACAAAAAGAGTATTGGATGAGACAGGAATTTTATTCTCCAGAAATGATTCTGTATAAAGTTCTTTCAGTTTTTGCTTCAAAAGAATATCAGCCTGGTCAAAGCGGACAATTTTTTCCCATTCTTTAATTGTAAATTCTTTATACCCTGCCATCAAATACGCTTTTCCAAGCCAGTATCTTGCCCGGTCATTGGCTGGAATATATTCCAGTGACTTTCTGAAAAAATCAATTGAAGTTAAGTATTCCATATTGTTATAATGGTAAACGCCTTTCAGAAAATTTTCTTCAGACTCAATTCTTTCTTTTAAAGTATAATAATCATTGTCTTTCGGAAAGACCGAGACTGACAACAAAAGAAAAAAAATAATCAGGACTGTTTTTTTAAATACCATAAGTTTAATTTTTCCACAAATTGTTTTAAATCAAAAGGTTTCGGGATGTAGTCATCAAATCCTTCCGATAAAAGATTTTCCTTATCCCCCAGCATCGCCATTGCCGTAATAGCGATCACAACCGCTTTAGGCATGTGCTTCTTTATTTCCTTCATTGCCTGGATGCCGTTTTTTCCCTGAAGCATAATATCCATCAAAACAAGATCAGGTTTTTCTTTTTTAAAGTCGCTGACCGCTTCTACCGCTGAATGCACAATAGTAATTTCAAATTCATTTTTTCTGCATATCTCCCTGATTAATTCAGAGACAAAAAGATCATCTTCAAAAAGAAGCAGTTTCAATTGGATTCCTTTCCTTTAAAATAATACTGTCTGTCCGACTAAAAGGTGAATCAGTCCAATCACAATATTTCCCAGACCCAGAAAAACTTTTATTTTATCCATCGTTGATTTTACTTTTTCTTTTGATTCATCTGTAATATTAAAAAAGTTCAGCATTTCCGGAGCCAGACAAAATCCTCCCAAAAAAAGGAGTAAGGCTGGAATTAAATCACCGATAAAAGGCTGAAAAGAATAAGTTGGAGCCATACTCTTGGCAGTATAGTAATCAATCACTTCCGTCGCATCCGGACCAAAAAACTTCCATAATCCGATAAAAGCGGCGCCGATACCGATAAACTTTTTATTTTTTTCTATCAGACTTCTTGCTTTCTCTATCTTCGGCTCCCATTTGACAAAATGGTCAAATGCAATAAAAAAACCTGCTATGATCCCTGCAAATCCTAAAAGCATTGATTCTCCCTCTTTCTATCTTATCATTTAAATACAAATTCCTCTCATATCAAATTTACCACTCTTCTTTCAAAAATTGCAATCTAAAATCAAGATTTAAAAATTGTTTTATATTCTTCTTCTGAAAGGCTCTGTTCTTCTGATTCAGATTTTTTAATGTTATGATGGGACTGGGTTGTCTCATTTTTTTCTGTCGTCAGCTTTTCACAAACCACAGTTTTTTCAAAAAACTTTTTCAGCTTCTTGATAACACGGCTGTTTTCCTTGCTTTTTTCAACTGTTTTAAAAAGAAAATAAAATTTTTCCTGAAACAGATTTAATCCTTCCTGAAGGTTTTTTGCGGAAATCGTAATTTCAGAGTCTTTATGCTCTAAATAAAAAACACCTTCCCGATACGCAATTTTTACACTGATTGGATTATTTAAAACAATTTTTCTATCTTTGTAAAAAACATCATACAAAAGAAACCGTTTGGTCTTATAAAGATCTTCAATACTCAAACACTACGCTCCTCAATTATTTTCAGAGATCTTTTTCCTCTCCCAGCAAAGGCCCCATTTCCTTGATAAAAAGCTCATACAAAGTCTTAAAATCATCGTTTTCAAGATATTTATATTTAAAAAGAGTGTTTTTCAGAGTATCATAATATTGATTATTAAACTCAAGAAAACTATTTTGCTTGTCTTCATTGCCTAGGCTCATAAAATCTGAAACCGCTTTCCTGATTGTGTCTGTTTCCTGATCCAGATAATTTTTTAAAACTTTTTTCGCTTCCTCTGCATTTCCGCCGGCAGCTTTCAATTTTTCATTCAAATCCAGGATAATGGAAACCTCTTTCCGGTGGCATCCTGTTATTATCAATAAAAATAAAATAAAAAAAATAGTCATGATTTTCTGTTTTTTCAAATGACTCCTCCTTTCTTTAAAAACTCATTGTCCAATTGATTTTGTAAATAAACATATGAAAAACCAGATGCTTTTTCATAAAGATAAAGCGCTTCTTCACGGCAGTTTTTACAGCAATGAAAAGGAATCATAACAGCGAGAGCAGAAATTCTTTTTTCCCTGCATTTGCTATCGATCAGATTAAACCCGCTGCAATGAGGACAGTCTTTTACTTTTTCCAGCTGCAGGTCTGAAATCCCGTCTGTATCATAAAAAATTCTTTTGGTTCTTGAAAAAAATCCGTCTTTATCTGCTTTCAATGTTTCCCGCGCTTTTTCCTTCGTTTTCCAAACCTGCCCCACCTGTTTTAAAACATCCTGGATATACTGATCCCGTTCTTTGTTTTCTGAGACTTTTTCCAGTGTGTAATCCGGTTCTTTGACAAAAGAATAATCCAATCCCGCTAAAGCTAAAAGGATGCCCAGATTGGTATAAGGCAAAGCGCCTTCAATCGCATAGCCGCCTTCCAGCACCGCAATATCCGGTTTTAAAAGCTCGGTCAGTCTGGCATAGCCTTGAGATGAAAATCTCATATTTGTGATCGGATCGGTATAGTGGTTGTCCTGTCCGGCAGAATTAATAATAAAATCCGGTTTAAAATCCTCCAGTATGGGAAGAATACAGTCTTTTACCGTCATGAGAAAACCTTTTTCGCCTGTCTCTGGGGGAAGGGGAATGTTTAAGGTCTTCCCGTAAGCGGTGGGTCCGCCCGCCTCATGAACAAATCCTGTCCCGGGATAAAGAGTCCGCCCGTCCTGATGCATGGAAATACAAAGAACATTGGGGTCGTTCCAGAATATATCCTGGGTTCCGTCTCCATGATGACAGTCTGTGTCAATCACCGCAATTTTTTTGAGTCCGTAGCGGCTCCTGAGGTAATCCACCAGAATCGCTTCATGATTAATATTGCAAAACCCGCGGTTGCCGTAAACCACTTTCATCGCATGATGCCCCGGAGGTCTGACCAGAGCAAAAGCATTTTTCAAGCTTCCTTCCATGATCCGATCCGCCAGAGCCAGTACTCCGCCGCAGGCAATTTTATGAGAATCTGTTATATTTGAAGAAACATCGGGAACACAAATATGGGTTCGTAAAATAGGTTCTTCCTGAATGAGAGACGGGTTGATTTCTTCTATTTCATCCAGATCAAAAATCCCTTCCTCTTTCAACTGGTCATAAGTATAAAGAAGCCGTTCTTCCCGTTCAGGGTGAGTCGGGCTGATTGACCAGTCGAAAGCAGGGAAAAAACAAAGACCGGTTTTCTTTTTTTTATTCTGCATTTTTAAAAAGAGGCACCTTTAAGACAGTTCCAGGTAAAATCATGTTAGGATCTTTCACCCTGTCTTTATTGGCATACCAGATAAAAGGCCATAAAGCCGCATTCCGGTAAAATTCCTTTCTCATCGCAATCATCCACAGACAGTCTTTTGATTTGACTTTATAAGTTTTAAAAACAATCGTAAAAGAAGCTTTTTCTGTATTGTCCACTGTTTTTGTCGTATTGTTTTTATTTTTATCTTCTTCCAGTTTCTTTTTCAAAGCAATCATTTTTTCAGCCAGTTCAATAGCCTCTTTTGCTTTTTCAATTGAATCCGAATATTCTTCCTTTTCAAAAGAACTTTCGGCATCCTGATAAAGCCCGTCGAGCTTTTTCAGCATAATCCCTTCCGGATTTGCAGGTTTTTCCTCATTTTCAGAAACCTTTTTCTCAGTTTCCGAAGCGCCCTCATTGATTCCCGCTTCCTGAGAAACAATAAAAGTTTTCATTCCAATAAAAGAAACACTATTCTCTTTTTTATTTTTCATGCTTTGAGGACCATAGAGTCTTTCTACTTCTTCCTTGAGTCTTTTTGCTTTTTCAAGATAAGATTCCGCTTCTTTCTGATAAAATCCCTTCATTTTTGAAAGCATTTTATTGGAGAGTTCCGCCTGCTTTCCGCCCAGAAGGATTTTTTCATTTTTCATTTTATCATAGAAAGCCTGAAGATCATCCACGGACTTCAGAGCATTTTTTGCTTCTTCCAGCTGATTATCCTGAACCATTTTTCTGAAAGCTCTGAAAGCTTCTAAAACCTTGTCTTTTTCTTCTTTATAAAATTCATTCACAAATGAGTCTTTTTCTAAAAGCTCTTCCAATTCGTTTCCCTTGGTTACTTTTGTATAAAGCGCCGATTTCAGCTCCTGCTCGCTTCTTAATTTTGCTAAAGCGGCTGCTTTGTCTGCCTCTGCCTGAATAGCGGCAGCTTTAAACGCTTCCACTTCATTCTGAATCAGCTTTTCCGCCTCAAGAGCTTTCTCATAAGCCTGATTCATAGCATTGATAAACTGATCTACCTCAGGGAGGGCTTCAGCTTTTTGAATCGCCTGCTGAACAGCTGGAACCAGTCCTTTACCGCTTTGATAGTCTTTTTTTGCGTCCTTTAATAAATCCTCAGCCGGTTTCAATTTCTTCACTAGATCGAGTTTTCCTTCTGTCTCAGCGATAATATCCTGATTCACATCCAGATCTTTAATCTTTAAGCCTTTGATATCCTGAAGAAGCGCATCTACTTTTTTAATCTGTTCTTCCGCCCTGATGTCTTTCGCAAGTAAAATTGCGATTCTTGACTTTTCCAGAGTTTTGACAGACTGTTCCTTCGCCTTATCCCCTTCTTTTTCTTTCATAAAACTTTCAGCGCTTTTATAAGCCCCTTCCGCTTCCTGGTATTCTTTTTGGGCAAGTTCAGGCGCCTGATTATTTTTCGCTTTATCCAGCTCTGTTTTTGCCAGCTCAAACTCTTTCGTCGGCAGTGCAGAGCACGAAACTAAAAATACAGAAAAAATTATAAGAGAAATAAAAAGTTTTAATCCGTTCATATTTTTTCTCCTCATACTGAATTTTTTAAATAAATTGAAGTTAAATAAAAACAAATTGATTATCAAAGCAATTCTTTTATCAGACTTCAATTTATTTTTTTCAAACATTATAAATAATAACGAGAAAAGTGTAAAAAATAAAATCTATTTTATTTCTTCCAGATCCCTTTCTCTTCAAAAACAGCTTTTTGCCACGCTTTAATCAGAATTTCAGAGTATTTCAAGCTTTTAATTGTTTTCTCATAAGGAAGCGCCAAGCCTTCCTGAAGAAGAAGTTCATTCAGCATTTTTCCGTCCTCTAAAAAAACATAGGCCAGCACTCTTTTATATTTATCGACTTTTTTTTTATCCAGTTCTAAATAAACAATGGTTCCCGCCGGAATCAAGCCGGCTGTCATCTGTTTAGCTTTCTTACCCCATTCCATTACTTCAGTCACTGTTTTTTTCTTTAACAGGATTTTCTGTTCTTTTGCTTTTTTGTTATTATGCACCTCAAGAGTATCAATGCCGTGAAGCCTGATTTTCAATTTCTGACCCTTGACCAAAACTGTAATCGTATCTCCATCGGCGATGCTGAAAACTTCTGCTCTGTACTGCTTGTTGTCAGGCTTTTTTTCAGCTGAAATTTGCGTGAAAACAACAATGCTTAAAAAAAGCGCATAACAATATTTTTTCAATTCTTTATTCCACCGTTACGCTTTTTGCCAGATTCCTTGGTTTGTCCACATCCAGATTTTTAGCCGAAGCAATATAATAAGCCAGAAGCTGGAGAGGAATTGTATTTAAAACAGGCTGGACATGAACATCCAGTTTCGGGACATAAATCACATCATCCACCAGTTCGGCAATATCATGATCCCCCTCATTGGCAAGCGCAATGACCTTTCCCTTTCTTGCTTTGATTTCTTTGATATTGGAAATGACTTTTTCATAAACAGAGTCTTTGGTCGCAATGACAAAACAAGGCATCTTTTCATCAATTAAGGCAATCGGACCGTGTTTCATCTCAGCGGCAGGATACCCCTCAGCGTGAATATAGGAGATTTCTTTGAGTTTCAAGGCTCCTTCCAGAGCAATCGGATAATTCAGTCCTCTTCCCAGATAAAGGGCGTTTTTGGAATCTTTATATTTTTCAGCTATCTCTTGGATTGCTTTTGTGTCTTTCAGAAACGATGAAATCATTTCAGGAAGTTTTTCAAGAGACGCGATAATAGAGACTGCTTCATCCTTACGGATCGTATTCTTAATATCTGCAAAAAGGACAGAAACCATAATCACCGCCGTCAGCTGAGCCGTAAAAGCCTTGGTAGAGGCTACTCCTATTTCGACTCCGGCATGGGTATAAAGCCCCCCGTCTGTCTCGCGGGCAATTGAACTTCCCACCACATTGGTAATTCCGTAAACCTGACCGCCTTTTTCATGAATCAGTTTAAGCGCTGCCAGAGTATCGGCGGTTTCTCCAGACTGTGAGATTGTAAAAAACAAATCCTTGGGGTGAATTACCGGTTCACGGTAACGGAATTCGGAAGCATATTCGGATTCACTGATTGTTTTAGCAAGGCTTTCCATTAAATATTTCCCGAAAATACCCGCATGCCAGGATGTCCCGCAGGCGATATAGACCACTCTTTCAATTTCCCGAATTTCTTTCGGAGAAAGATGAATACCGCCCAGCTTCACTTTCCCTTCCAAAGGTAAAATTCTGCCCCGGAAAGAATCGTGGATCGTTTCAGCCTGCTCAAAAATTTCCTTCATCATAAAATGCGGAAATCCGCCTTTTTCAATATTATCCATATTCCAGGTAATTTCTTCTATTTTTTTATCAGTCTCAATCTGAGAATCGATTTCATAAGTTTTAAATGAATCGGGAGTGATGACTGCCATATCCCCGTCTTCCAGAAAAATTACATTTCTTGTGTAAGAGACTATCGCGCTTGCATCGGAAACCAGAAAATTTTCATTGTTCCCGACCCCAAGAATCAGGGGGCTTCCCTTTCTTGCCCCTACAATCATTCCGGGATGATCTTTGTGAATCACACAGATTCCGTAAGCGCCTTCCACAAGTTTTAGAGCTTTGTGCACCGCTTCTTTCAAGTCTCCCTCGTAAAACTCTTCAATCAGATGAGGTAAAACTTCGGTATCGGTTTCAGAAACAAAATGATGTCCTTTGCCTGTCAAAAGTTTTTTCAGTTCCCGGTAATTTTCAATAATACCGTTATGCACTACTGCAATGGACTTTTTTTCATCCTGATGTGGATGGGCATTTGTTTCTGAAGGCTCTCCATGAGTTGCCCAGCGGGTATGGGCAATGCCTGTTGTTGTATTGATCTGGATTTTGGATGTTTCTTTTTCCAGTTCTTCTACTTTTCCCTTTTTTTTATAGACCAGCAGTTCGTTCTTTTCGATCAAAGCGATTCCGGCAGAATCATATCCCCGGTATTCCAATCTTTTCAGACCTTCTATCAGAAGATCCTTGATTTTTCTTCCGCCTGTATAACCGACTATGCCGCACATAAAAAACCTCTTTATTTTGTTCGTTTTAAATTGTATTTTAATAATTCGTCTAAAAACGACTTTTTTTGAACTGAAATCGGCAGTTCCTGAATATAAGCCATTGCTTGTTTTTCCAGTTCTTCTATCTTTGCTTTTATTCTTTCCTGAATTCCGTGTTTTTTTATCATTTCCTGAACAAGGCTTATTTCCTGGCTGCCGATCTCGGGATTTCCAAATATCTTTTTTAACTGCTCCCTGTTCTCAGGGTTTTGAAAAAGATAAAGATAAAAAAGAGTTTTTTTCCCTTCTTGAATATCGGATCCGATGGGTTTGCCTGTTATCTTCTCATCGCCGAAAAGCCCTAATTCATCGTCTTTCATCTGAAAAATAAGCCCCAGAACTTCACCCAGTTTCTCAAGCTGTGCGATGACAAAATCGCTTTCTTCGGCAAGAATAGCGCCTGAAGCCAGAGGAAGAGAAAAAGTGTACCGGGCTGTTTTATAAAGATAAAGAGAAAGAATATCATTTTCCTGAATCTCATCATCTGAAAAACTGTAATAAATATCCTGCATCTGGGCAAGACCCACATAAGAACTTTCTTTTGCGTAAAAACCGAGAAGTTTGTCTTTGATTGAAGAGGGAGTGGTCAGTTCGGAAAGAATTTCAAAAGTAAGGAAAAAACCGATATCCCCCACGCAGATTCCCATTGCCTCTCCAAAATGATAAGACTCTTTAAAAGATTTCAAATCCCCCATTTCTTTATACTGATAAAAAAGAGTTTTTTCTCCTCTTCTGTAAAAATCCCTATCCATAATATCATCATGAATCAAAAGAGAGCTTTGAAGCAGTTCTAATGCGGCTGAAGTCCTGACAACATTTAAATCAATTTCTTTTCCAAACATTTTCGATGCTTGAAAAACCAGCCCGCCGCGGATCATTTTTCCCTTGGAAGAAAAATCAAGAATTTGATCAATCAGACGCGTACCCAGAAAATTGACTTTTTGAAAATGAATTTTTTTCTCGGCAAGAAAATCCTTAAGATACTCCAAAATCTGTTTTTTATATTCATGGAAAGATTCAAGCATAGAAAGTCCTTGTCTATTTCTCAATCTAAAAATTTATTCAAGAAGTTAAAAAATCAGGAATTTATTTTATTTTCATGTAAAAATTCGTTATTTTTTGATAACTAAAAAAAGAGGAAACGATGAGTTACGCATATATTATTATCAGCGCCGTCTTTGTCAATAACTTTGTATTATCCCGCTTTTTGGGGATCTGCCCTTTTATCGGGGTATCCAAAAGACTTTCAGCTTCTTTTGGAATGGGACTTGCGGTGACTTTTGTCATGACTGTGGCAGGACTCATGTCCTATATAGAATATCATTATATTTTAGTTCCTCTCCATATTGAATTTTTAGACATTATTGTCTTTATTCTGACCATTGCTTCTACGGTTCAGTTTTTAGAAATCGTCCTTCAGCGTTATATTCCCACTCTCTACAAATCGTTAGGAATTTTTCTTCCCCTGATTACAACCAATTGTGCTGTTTTAGGAGTTGCCCAGCTCAATATCATTTATGACTATACTTTTCTTCAGGCAATTGTTTTTGCTATGAGTTCCGGTCTGGGATTTACACTAGCAATGCTTCTCATGGCAGGGATCAGAGAAAAACTTGAATTTGGAAATGTTCCCCGTTCATTTCAGGGAGCTCCGATCGCGTTTATCATGGCCGGACTGATGTCCCTTGCATTTCTCGGGTTCAGCAATATGACTCCGGCAAAGTAACAAATCAGAGGCGAAAATGGATTATACCGTTATTATTTACAGTGTTCTCAGTCTGGGGGTTTTAGGACTGCTCATGGGAATTCTTTTAGTGGTTGCTCACAATAAAATAGCTGTCAAACAGGATGAACTAGTGCTGGCCTTGGAAGAAGCGCTTCCCAATGCGAACTGCGGCGCCTGCGGTTACCCCGGCTGCAATGCCTATGCGGTGGCTATTGCTCAAAAAGATGAAGTGATAACTCTTTGCGCTCCCGGAGGAGAAGAAACCGTAGCCAAAATTGCTGAGCTGATGGGAAAAAGTTTTGACGGCATTGAACAAAAAGTTGCTTTCATCCGATGTCAGGGAAATACCCATAAAGCCAAAATCAAATACGAATATCATGGAATTTTAGAATGCGCCCAGGCAGAAGCCTATTATCAGGGACCGAAAAGCTGTACTTCTTCCTGTCTCGGGCTTGGAACCTGTGTCAGAGCCTGTCCGTTTGGAGCCATTGAAATAACCCCTCAAATGCTGGTTAAGGTGAATTATGAAAAATGTACAGGATGCGGACTCTGTGTCGAATCCTGCCCGAGAGATATTATCAATCTGGTTCCCTACCGCGAAAAACCCCTTGTTTATCAGGTTGCTTGCCGTTCACACGAAAATGCCTTAAATACGAAAAATCAATGTTCTATCGGATGTATCGGATGCGGTTTATGCGCACGCATCTGCCCTGTACAGGCCATTAAAGTAGAAAACTTTCTGGCTGAAATTGATTATGAAAAATGTATCGGCTGCGGACAGTGTGCAAACCGGTGTCCTACTAAAGCGATTCCCTTTGTCAAAAAGAAAAAGAAAAAATGAAACTGATCTTTGCTGCGGCAGGTCTTTTTCTTTTTACCGGAGCTTTTTTTGTTTCTCAATACGGGAAACCTGTTTGGGAGAAAGTTTTTGAGCATAAAAAATGGTATGAAATTGAAGCAGAGGTCAATACATATTCAAAAACCTCAAAGATTTTTTTTCTTTAACCCTGCATCGTGCAGGGTTTCCCCGTCCTTAAAGACTTTAAGGATAAGGGGTTAGGGGTTTGGATTTGAAAGTAGCTGGAATAGTCTTGAAATAATTTGATTTGAGTCAAATCAGATTATTTCTTTAAGACAGTTCAAAAAAGAATGTGTTGGAAAAAACTTCCATTTTTTACCGGGTTATTGACAAAGAGATATAAAATCTTGCAAATTTTCCGCTTCTTTTTTATGATTTATTCTTTACTGTAAAGGATTTTTTTACTTTTTCAGGGTTGACTATTTAAATGAACTCGGGCACCGAGCGGAGTCGAGGTGTCACTTCGGCTGTGCTCAGTGACCGTACGGCTTCGATTAATGACCAAAACAAAGCGATGAAAGATTGCATCAGAAAAGACAATGACACTTTCTGATCAACTGACAAATATCAATGATAAGAAGCTGATTGATGGAAATGGTTTTCAATAATCGACAGCCTGAATATGATATGTCTTGTTGATTTTAAAAAATCATATCAAGCGATTAAGAGAATTTTAAGTTGAGTCAATTTTAAAAAGATTATGAACCTAAAGTCCTTCCGGGTAAACCGGCGGATAAGCAGAAAAGACCTTTAATTTAAAGGAGGTGATCCAGCCGCACTTTCCAGTACGGCTACCTTGTTACGACTTCACCCCCCTCACCGACTCTG
>Ga0209518_1000817_pt1 | contig 38256 bp, 53 predicted proteins | sample RifGroB1_FD_183993 | JGI IMG/M metagenome (GOLD analysis project Ga0209518, IMG submission 183993) | Groundwater microbial communities from Rifle, Colorado, USA - Groundwater B1 (SPAdes) (version 2) | ecosystem: Environmental > Aquatic > Deep subsurface > Groundwater | place: Rifle, Colorado...
CCCCTGTGGGGTATCTTATGATCGACTACCGTAGCCAGTGTGGTCCTGCCCTCGCGCTTACAGTAGGCGCACAGCGGATGCTCGCGCAGGTAGATTGCTCTGGCCTGCTGCCACCTGTACCCATAACCACGAGCGGTGGGGGTTGTTTTGCCGGTGCGCCAGGAACCAGGCTCAACCACTTGTACCCGCGAAGTTGAGGTGTTTGTCAGGCGTGGTTTAAGCATCTTGAGCTTCATCATCCGGTCACAATTACCCGCACCTGGCCGCCCTTGATTGACGCACCGCGCTCAATCCTGATGGTGAACCGCGAATCATCCACTCCAAGAGCGTCGGCAATACCATCCAATAGGCTTTTGCAATTGGAAAGCATATTATCTAAATCCCTGCGCCGATTATCTGGCGGGTAGAAGCTGATACACAGGTCAATCGCACCCTTACCCTCAACCCTGGTGCCGGAAGCCTTTGTTGCCCACCCTGCTGCGCTCCGGTAGGCTTTTGCTGCACGTGCCTTGGCTGCCCAGTGCGGGCGAGCGTTTGGGTGCAGGACTCGTGGCGGCCAAGGTAATGTAATCAATTCGCGTACTCCCGGCACCCTTTGGCCGCTTTAAGTTCCCGTTCCGTCCCGATCCGCACCAGCGGCTTACCGGGTCGGCGGCAGTGCCAGTCGGTGAAATTGCCTGGTTTGAGCCAGCGGTGAGCACAGGATTTACAGGTTTTCATGCGTTCATCCTCTCGATCACCCATGCCAGCGCGTCCATCTCCCCTACGCTCACTAACTTCCATGCCTTGCGCAGCCCGTGCAGTCCATCCTGCGCGTCCAAATGGTGATGTTGGCAGACAGGTATCACGAGCCAGTTGTCGGCTCTCTGTGCCATTCCTGTGCCCTCCCTTGGGTGATGTAGTTGGGCGGGTGTCGCGCCGCGACCTATATGTTGGCAAAGGTAGCAGCCTAATTCGGCCACTTTCGATAAATACTTTTTCTCAGCCAATGTTGTCATGCCTGCATCCGGTCCGCGCTAAACCGCACGCCAAGCTCAACGGCGCAAAATGCCTCGCACGCTTCCATGTACCTAGTCATGCCCAATGTGGTGAGCTTTGTGGTTGACCCGATACAATCGCGCTCGCCATTCGGCAGCCATGCCCATTTGATGTACCCTTTCATCACCAGCTTGTCGAAGTCAGGTTCATTGCCCTCCGGTAAATACTCGCGCTTTAGGTGCTCATGCCATACATCCGCCGAGAACTGCTTGCCGCTTACCCAAGCCTGCTCGCTGATCTCCTTCAGCCTGGCACCCCACATGAGTCCGTTCTGCCGATTTGAACGCAGCTTAGTGCGCGGCCTAAGTGCAATTTCCATTGTACCGTCCACCGGCAGGTTGCGGATCACCATTATGGCGTTCGAGGCCACAGCGGGGCTGGTTAGAATGATTACGCGCTCTGACATACCCTCGCCCTCGTCATCACATCCAGCGCCTTCTGGAGCTGGTCCGCGCACTCAATCATGAGAGCGGCTTTCCGCTTGATCTCGCGCTTATAGTCGGCGGGGCTGAATTTCGGCTTCACATTTCCCTCACTTCGGTGTGCGGACTGTATACCTCTTCCGGCTCGACTGGCTGAATGCTTTCCTCTATAACCTTAATTTCGGCACGCAGGAGCGCGACCTGCATTTTGCTCACCGGATGGCGGGATTGCGCCATTTCAAGCTGGGCGATTAGGCTCTCTAGGTATTTCTGGTTGAGGTTCATAGTGTCTCACCGCTTGGGATTGTGACAATCACAGTTCGCACCATAGTCCCGGATTCTTTGAATGCGCCCTCTGGCAGCGCCTCAATACTCCCTCCGCGCTCTGTAATTAGGTCGCGGAATTCGTTTGTTAACCTATTCTCGCGGAATCCGACGCTGGCGGACATTACTGAAATGAGCTTACCGCCCGGCTTGAGGAATTTCAGCGCATGAACAACGTGCCGAATATCTGCTTGTTTGGCAAATGGCGGATTCATGCAAACCCGGTCATATTCGGGAAATGGCGAGACTGCGAGAAAATCCGAGTTAATCACTTTTCGGAATTGCCCGGTTTTCTCAAGTTCCCAAAAATTCGCCTCCATGAGTTCGTAGCAGTCTACCTCTCCGCCAGTAGCCTCAACACAAGCCAAGGCAATCGCTCCGCGCCCCGCGCTTGGCTCAAGGATGGTCATCCCTTCGTGCAGGCCGGCAAGTTCAATCAGCCGCGCCACAACAGCAGGCGGTGACGGGAAATAGTTGAATTCGTCCTTTGGGATCTCAACCTCTCCGGATAATATGATTTCGTCGATCCGGTTGAATGCCTCAGACTCAAACACATGCGCCTTGGCTTTCCGGCTCCACTTCCCGCCAGCCGCTTCCAGTACCTTGTTCGTTCGTTCGTAAAGATTGCGATCCAACTGCTCGGTAAGTTTCAATTCGAACCCGCTTGTTTCTGCCCGGCTCAACACCGCCAGAACTTCGTCATCAACCATCATTTACCCACCTCCCCGCTTCTAATCACAAAATACTTTCTGGCCTCGGTATCTGTTTTGCATTGCTCAAGCACCTCGGATCGAATGGTTGGATCGAATTCTTGGATTGAATCTAGCCAGTTTTCAACCCGCTTTAGGTCGGCAATCTTTTTCACTCTGTCGAGCGCACTCATAGACCCCTCCCTCTTTCTTGCTGCGACTCCGGTTTACACCAGCACTTGTCAAGATTTTTGAACCGCGTCAGACGCCCATCAAATTGGACAAACACCTCACCGTTCGCACCATGCCGATTCGCCCGTATCAATATCTCAGCCACACCCTTCATCTTAGAATCCTTATTGTAAATCTCGTCCCGATAAATCATCATCACGAGGTCGGCATCTTGCTCGATAGCCCCAGATTCTCGTAGGTCGCTCATGTGAGGTCGCTTATCCTGTCTTGATTCACATTCCCGATTGACCTGCGCCAGGCATAGAACTGGGCAGTCTAGCTCTTTTGATAGAGCCTTCAAGCCACGGCTTATACTAGCAACCTCCTGTTCCCTGTTGCTACCATCACCGCGCATCAGTTGCAGGTAATCCACAACAACCATTTGCAGGCCATGCTTGCGCATTATCTTTCGTGTGCGGGAGCGTAACTTTCCAATAGTTAGGGCGCATTCATCGTCGATGACTATTTTTAACCCCTTTAGCGTCTGCACGGCTACAGTAATCGCATCGGTTGAATTTTCGTCGGTCATAATCGAGTCGGTCGGGTACCCGGAGGTAATCGCAATCATCCGGTTGGCTATTTCCCTGCGCGGCATTTCGAGACTGGCAAAGTAGATTGTTCCTCCAGCTCGCGCAGCAGTTATCGCCATCGTACAAGCGGCGGCTGTCTTACCGGCCTTCGGCCTTGCAGCCAAGATGTTTAAGCTGCCACGATGGAACCCACCACCCAACAACTCGTCAAGGTCGGTTAATCCTGTCGGCATCGCAATAGCCGCCCCAGAATACCGCTGCTCGACGTGGATAATAGCCTCTTCAAGCGCCTCGGACAACATTACCGGCTCATGCCCATCACGACTTTCCATTAACGCGAAGATGCGCCTTTCAGCCGTTTCTGCAATTTCGGCAGCGTCAGTCTTTTTTTCGACCTGATCGGTAATATCTTGGCTGATTCCACCTAATTCTCGCAGCATGGCATGATTGCGAACAGTGGCGGCGTAGTGCTTCACGTTTGCCGCGCTTGGCACGTTCTGGGCGAGACTGCCGAGATAGGGTAAGCCTCCGATCCGGTCAAGCTCGCCTGATACCTCTAAAGCCTCAGCAACAGTGATTACATCCACAGGTTTGCCTTTGTTGCACATCCGGCTAATTACCCGGAAAGCGATACGGTGCGACTCGGCAGCAAAGTCGTTTTCTACCAAATCAATTTCATCGAAACAATCCGGTTGGATAAGCAGCGCGCCCAATACACTTTGTTCCGATCTAGTTGCTGACATGGTTATCCTCGACGTAATTTTTGATCGCCCTGTACTGGCTAGTTTCCTTCACTGATCCATCAGCCTCGATAAACCACAGCTTGTACCAATTACCTTTGACGCAGTTTCTGAATGTCATCCGCCAATCCTTTTGACGCTTTCCACTTTCCTTATGCGTCGAAACGAATTGCTGCCAACAAACTCTAACCATATCTAACGGAATTTTGTTTTTTTCAGCAAAGTCGAAAACTGGATCGCTTTTAGGGATTCGCTCTTCCCCGGATTCCTTGCATAATTCCAAAAAGGTTTGAATGGAGCAAGTTGCCGAACGCTTGCGTTTCGGCTTATCTAGGTCTTGGGTAATGGGTAATGGGTAATGGGTAGCATCGTTTTTTATGCTTGGAGCATCATTATTTATGCTTGGAGCATCATTCGAGCAATGCGTTAGCATGGATTTAGCATGTTTTTGCCTTGCCCAACGGACTTCAGCAGCCTCTTTCGCTTTTGATTTTCTACCGCCAGCCTCTTCCATTTCCTTCAAAACTCGTCCATGAATCCATCCTTCATCAACATGATTGAAGAATTCTCTTAAAACATCCTCTATTTCCTGTTTGTGCTCGCGCATATTGATTAGCCTTGATATTGAATGAATATCGTCGGTTATCGGCTCTTCGATTGTATATGCTAGATCAAGCAAACGCCTGTATGCTAAATCTTCCATTAGCGAAAGATGCCTAGTATGGCTGGCATAATCGCCTATGCTGAATTTGTAGTAGTGCAAGACTATCTCGACTTCAACATCTCTTTAGCGCACTTGCACCAGAACATGATAGCCGGGCGCTTGTTCTTCCTGAACGGAATGGATTTCGCCACGGCGTAGCAGCGGCGGTATTCGGGGGTGTGGATGGTCATGGTGTAAGCCCTTTATGCAGCCCACAAATCAAGGTCGAAATTACCCGCAGGGACTGGCAAGCAGCCGAAGGTGGGTTCTTGAAATATGGACTGCGGAAAAGACTCATTAAAATAATCCCTGTTATTAGGCTTTCGACAGCCTTGTGCTAGATGCACGGTTGCAACTCTAAACCACCTCGCCAGACTTCGCAAGCACTTTCTTGAACACCCTCGGATAGGCCAGCTTGAAGTAAGGTGGAATCTTGTTGGCCTGCTTCCACCCGTTCACCCGTTGCGGGCTGACTGGCGCATCACCTGGGCGCAATCGCTTATTGATTGCCCTGGCTATTGCAGATTGTCCGCCCAGCGCAATAATGGTTTCGGTATCGTTCATGCCGAGCATGGTAAAGGGAAAAATCACTTTATGCAAGATATAAAAAAGAACGCTTGACTATAGGTAAAAGAATCTTTAAGATGTCGAACATCAAATCAACTTATCGAATTGATACCGGCAGCCCAGGTGCAGCAAAAGTCGAATAGAGTAAGATCGGCAAGTCGCGTTAGTCGCAATCGCGGGCAGAGTGAAGTGGCGGAACTACGGTAAGGCCACACTGGTGCGAGAAATAAAGCAAAAAGGAAGTGAACCTGACTGGGACGCGAAACGTAGTGGTAGCAACAGTCGGCAGCACGAAGGGCATTTGATAAGCACTAGGCCAGGAAGCGACGCACGGTAGGCATTTCGCGGATGCAAGCCCACAGGCACCCTTGCCCAAGGCGTAAGACTCGCCCTTCGTCCTGCTGATTGAGCAACAAAGAATTGCGCGAAGCACTTGGCAGCCACAACAGTAGAGAAATGGGCTAACAGAGAACGCGCAAAGGAAGCCTGCAATCCATACAGGCCGATTGATGCGCTTTCGTCAGCGCGCATCCCAGGCCTTCGGACGGCCGCCAGATAACTTTTGTGGAGGCAATATGACTCACAACACTTTCAACAATCTGATGGAGCTGCCGGACATTCAGGCGATGCTGGAATCGGCTCAGGCTAAGACGGCCAAAATAAGCCGTTTGGATGATCTGGTTGATGTGGCGCGCTTCATCGAGGGCGCGAGCCTGCTCGAATGCAAGCACATCATCAATGAGCTGATCGACCGCACATCCACTATTACCGGCTGCGCGACTGAACTTGAGAACGCCGCCGGTTCACTGTCCCGCAGTATCGAGATTGACGGCGATGTCGATGTAGACGCGGAAGATAGCCTGCGCTCCCACATGGAAGCGAGGGACGAAGCATGAGCCTCGCCCACCAGCACATCGTCAACAAGCTCAACAGGCGTGCCGAAGTCGAGCGCGAGAATCAGTGCGTGGATGAACTTGAGCGCCGCGCCACGCCGCTGTTCTACACCGTGATGACAGTCGCAGCCGCCGTGATGCTGTGGACACTCACCGCAGGCTACCGCGACGTGATCCAGCACCGCCTGGACACAATGGCCGACCGCCAGCAATACGACCGCATCAGCGCCACGCTGGCCAGTTGCGCGAATGGTTCCGTGGTTTCGTTCGACGACGGGCTGATGACCTGCCGGATCAAAAAACTGGTGGTGATGAAATGATCTTCCGACTCGAACAGCGCATCCTGCGCGCCTACGAATTCGCCAACAACGTCCTGTATTACCTGCAACGCGGACACCGGCTTGGTGATGCAATCCGTATGGCGCACAACACGATCACAACAAGAAATTAAATAACCAACAGGAGATAAAGAAATGAGCAACGAAGTCGCAGTGTATCAACTGAAAGACATGCAAATAATGGCCGAGGCTGTAGCAAAGTCTGGCTTATTCGGGATGAAATCAGCAGACCAGGCGCTTGCTTTAATGTTGGTTGCGCAATCAGAAAATCAGCACCCGGCAACCATCACGCAGGATTACGACATCATCCAGGGCAAGGCGTGCCGCAAGACTCACAGCGTCATGGCGCGCTTTCAGCAAATGGGCGGCAAAGTGGAGTGGCATCAGCTTACCGATACCATTGCGGAGGCTACCTTTTCGCATCCTGCTGGTGGCACGCTTCGCATCGAATGGACTATCGAGCAGGCCAAAAAAGCCAATCTCACCGGCAAGGACAACTGGAAAAACTACCCGCGAGCCATGCTACGCGCCCGCGTTATCGCAGAGGGAGTACGCGCAGTGTATCCGGCTGCAATCGGTGGGATGATGGTTGCGGAAGAGGTGCAAGACGTGCCAATAGTTGAGCGTGACATGGGAATAATCGAAGGCACTGTAGTCAAAGAATCCAAGCCAGAACGCAAAACCATGACCATAGCCGACCTAAAACGGTATTCGACAGACAAGCTGGACGCTGACGGCGTTGTGACCAAATTCAGCGCGAAGAGCCTGATCGAGCAGCAGGAAGAATCCGCGCAGAACCTGATCGACTTCCTTTCGGCGAAATACACCTTGCCGGAAGATGTGCTGGCTGAAATCAAGTCTTGGGAAAAAGGGGATGCGCAATGATCGTCATAAACGAAATTCAGGGAAGCGAAGGCTGGATGCGGGCCCGCAAAGGCTGCTTCACGGCATCCGAACTGTCAGCCGCCGCCGGTGTATCGAAATACATGATCCGCACCGACCTGCTCAAGCAGAAGGCCACTGGCATCACGCCGGACATTGACGGCAACACGCAGGCACTTTTCAACAAAGGCCATGCGGCAGAAGCGGCTGCGCGCTCAATTGCGGAAGAAATCATTGGCGATGATTTGTCGCCAGTCACCGGCATGATTGAGGTTGACGGCATGAAGTTGCTGGCCTCATTCGATGGCATCACGTTTGACGGCAATGTTATTTTCGAGCACAAATTATACGGAGATGATCTGGCTGCGCAAGTAGGCCGTGGCGTGCTTGAACCTCATTACCAACTGCAAGTAGAGCAGCAGATGCTGGTGTCCGGCGCGAAAAAATGCCTGTTTATGACTTCTGACGGCACAGAAGCAAACATGAAGTATTGCTGGATAGATGCGCCAAAATCCTTCGATCATATTCCGGCAATCTGGAAACAATTGGAAAGAGACCTCGAAAACTACCAGCATATCGAGCATATAGAGAGACCCAAGGCAGAAGTGTGCATCGAACTGCCCGCCCTCTTTGTTCACGCCAGAGGCGAGATCACCGAACACAACATGGAAGCCTTCGGTGTGGCGCTGACCGCCAAACTCGCCGAAGTGCGCGCCATCGCGCTGGTGACGGATCAGGATTTCTCCAACGCCAAGGAGGCGGCCAAGAAGTTCCGCGAGACGGCCAAGGCCATCGCCCTGTCAAAGGAAGCGATGCTGGCGCAAACCGAAACCATCGGTGAGGCCGCGCGCAAGATGGACGCATGGGCGAAAGACCTGAACGGCACCGCCCTGCAACTCGAAAAAGATGTAGAGCGCGAGGATAAGTCCAAGAAGGAAGTAATGGTGCTCGAAGGCAGGCAGGCCTACGCCGACCACATCACAGTGCTGGAGGCGGATATCAAGCCGATCCGCATAACGCTGGCTCCACCCAACTTCGCCGAGGCAATCAAGGGTAAGCGCAACTACGCAAGTATGCACGATGCCATCCAGACTATGCTGGCCGGGGTGAAGATTGAGGCCGATGCGCAAGCCAAGGATATTCGCGCCAAGTTGACTTGGATAAAGACGGCCTATGTCGGTTACGAATTACTGTTTCACGATCTGCAAAACCTAGTGGGAAAACCAATGGATGATATGCAACTTGCCGTGACATCCAGAATTGAAGGCCAAAAGCGTGCAGAGGAAGCAAAGCTCGAAGCCCAGCGCGCAGCAATTCAGGCCGAGGAAGAGCGCAAAGCCACCGCCAAGGCGCAGGCCGAGGCCGAGGCTATCCTTGCCGCAGAACGCGCGAAGCAGGCCGAGGAAGAGGCTAAGACGCGTGCCGAATCGGAAGCAGCAGCCATCGAAGAGCGCCGCAAGACCATGCAGATCGCGGAATCGGCGCAAGCGAGCCGCCCACCTGTCGCCAGCAAGGTTACGCGGATCAATCCTGCCGCCAATCCTGCCGCGCGCCCATCCGATAAAGAGATCGTGGACGCTGTTGCTGCGAAGTTTGGCGTGTCATTCGAAACGGCTTGCGTTTGGATTCTCGAAGCAGCTGAAGCGATAACAACAAAGGAGGCAGCATGAATACCAAAAAGGAAGATATGAAATCGTCAATAGGAGAAATCCCAACAATTCTCGGAACCACTATGGACGGCGGCTTTTATGCCGGCCGCATCCGTATCGGGGATCAAGTGTTTGCGCTGATCGTCGCACCAAAGGCGGATGGAGAGCATGAGGACGCGCCGTGGAACGACACATACAGCACCGTAGAAGGAGCGAAGTCCTATTTCGACGGCCTCGCCAACACTGATGCAATGGCCGGTGCTTGTAGTGAGCTTGCCAAATGGGCGCGCGGATTGCGCATCGAAGGGCATGATGACTGGTATCTGCCCAGCCAGGATGAGCTGGAGATCATCTACCGCAACCTCAAGCCGACCATAGAAGTGAACTGGTGCTACGCACGATCTGGAATCAACCTGTCAGCCGTTGAGCCGACTAGGCCTTACACGCCAGACTTCCCGGTACAAACACTGGCCGAGGCGTTCCAAAAAGGTGGGGAGCAGGCATTCGATCCAGCCTATTACTGGAGCAGCACTCAGCACGTCTCTACCTCTGACTGTGCCTGGGGTCAGGACTTCGGCGACGGCGGCCAGGGCTACAACCACGAGGGCAGCAACTCCAGAGCGCGTGCCGTCCGCAGATTAGCCATTTAGTCATCTATCAATTTCAGGAGCTATGCCATGAAAGAAACAGCATCCGCCAAAGCCTCATTCCTTGCTTCCATACTCAAGGCCGGAGAGCACTACGCACGGATTACGCAATGGCGTCTTTCAGAGCAGAAGAGGCGTGCGCGTGCCCGAATGGCTGGTGGAATTCTATCTAGGGACATCCTTACTAGACTCTATCGGCTCCAACGTGGGAAATGTGCCTGTTGTGGACTTCCGCTTGGGAGTAGATATGAGCTTGACCACATCTCCCCGCTGGCAAAAGGAGGCCAGCATTCCGATAACAACATGCAATTACTCAGGAAGAGGTGCAATCAAGAGAAGTCAGCGAAACATCCGGTTGACTTCATGCGGTCAAGAGGGTTTCTGCTATGAGCGCCATGCCAAGCATAAATGCGCGCAGGAATTGAACAACGTATTTTTGAAGAAGAGGAAGAGTGATGTCAGTCAACAAAGTGATTCTGATAGGCCGCCTGGGCAAAGACCCGGAAACGCGCTATTGGAATAAGGTGGCGAAAAGCACACCCACCCAATGCTGGGAGTGGCTTGGAGCAAAAAAGCCAGCCGGTTACGGAAACGTGCGGATTGCTGGCGTATATAAAAACGCGCACCGCATCGCATGGGAATTTACCTATGGCGATATTCCCAAAGGGATGCACGTTTTACATTCTTGCGACAACCCAAGCTGCTGCAATCCGCACCACCTGATGCTCGGAACATCGGTATCAAACAGAATTGACATGGTGCGCAAGGGACGCGGTAATTATCGCCATGCCAATAGAGCGCGCGGACTGAATAATTCAAATGGCAAACTAAACGATGACCAGGTGGCGCAGATTCGTGCCGCCTATATTCCCGGAAAAGTGAAGCAATCTGAGCTTGCGGCTCAATATGGAGTTAGCCAGCGCCTTGTAAGTTTAATCGTTCGCGGAGAGGCAAGAAATCATGGCATCGCTTAATCAGTGTAATTTCATCGGTAATGTTGGCAAGATCGAAACCAGGTATATGACCAGCGGAGAGGCGGTAACCAATATCTCACTGGCCTGCAATGAAACATGGAAGGATAAGTCCGGTGAGAAACAAGAGCGCTGCGAGTGGGTGAGCTGCGTCATGTACCGCAGGCTGGCTGAGATTGCCGCCGAATATGTGAAGGTTGGACAGCAGCTTTTTATTTCAGGAAAGATGGCAACCCGCAAATGGCAGACCAAGGAAGGCCAGGATCGCTACACCACCGAGATCGTGGTCAACGAAATGACCATGCTGGGCGGAAAGTCTCAGGGTGGCGAGCATTCTGCACCGGCAGAGCGCGATTCAAATCCAGCGGGAAGGCCGGGCGGTTCGCCATCTAAACCTGCGCCAGATAGTCAATCAAACACAGTGGCATCGACAACAAAGACTGGTGCATTCGACAACTTTGATGATGATATTCCTTTTTGATGGAGCCAACCATGACACTCACCAACCAGCACATCGTCCGCAAGCTCAATCTGCGCGCTCAATCTGCTCGCGAGAATCAGCACATTGATGAGATCGAGCGCCACGCCACGCCGCTGTTTTACGCTGTATTTGGTGCTGCGATGGCCGTCATCCTGTGGTATGATTATCGGGACGTGATGCAACACCGCATGGACACGCTGGGAGTGATGCAATCAGCTGCACAGGAAGCGCATTGCTTGCAAGATGTGCGAACGAGGAGATCGTGCCGTTTGACGATGTGATGCTCAAGTGCAAGAGGATTAAATTGATCGAGGGGATGAAATGAATACAGAAAACCTTAGAGGTGTTTGTATAACAGGGATGCCAATAGGCTCAGTAAGTTGCATCACAGCAGCAAGAATAGAAAATACAAGACCAAGTGAGTACAGGCTCGCAAAGAAAACAGACGGCACACTTGTATTGCAGGGTGCTTATTACTGGCAAGAAGGGGGTGATTCAGGCTATACGTGGCGGGATATTCCAACTGTTGAACTGGAGTTAGAAGTCAGTGTTTCTCTAGGTGGTGGGTTCGATTCCCACGCTGGGTAGTACGGTGGCAAGGTTCGATTCCTTGCAGGCGAGTGGGGTGTGGTGCCCAGCCGAAAGAATTTACGGTTTAGCCGGAATCCAGCACACCTAAAGACGCATTGACTTCTAACGTTCAAATTGCGGGGCGGGCGGCTTTTTGCCCGTCCGCTGGAATGATTTGTTATGCCACTGGTGCTCGATGAGAATTATTTTGATAAATGTCTTGACTTCTTTCTGATTGGCGACTAAACTAGATTCAACGGTGAGGGAAAGGCCCAAACCGATAATTCAGGAGAAAAGATCATGACCGAGAACCTCAAAAAATTCGCAGCCGCCACCAACAGCGAACTCTTCGACGCGGACTACAAGGGCGGCGTGTGGATGACCGAACATGTTGAAACGCAGGAGACGCTGGAACAGTGGGAAGAGTCGAGCAAGGGATGGAACGAACGCACTGAGATGAGAGTCGGCGAGATTGCAGGCTTTCCGTTCCGCGCCTGGAAAAGCACGCAGGCCGTCAAGGGTCAACCGCGCCAGAGCATGAGCGTGGTCGACCTCAGCGATGTTCGCATCGTGCTGCCTGGCACAGACCTCTATTATTTCTCATGAGAGGCGGAGCGCGAGACGGGGCAGGCAGAAAGCCTGCCCCGGAGCATCTGAAGAAGGTGCCCTACAACACCAAGCTCCCGCAGTGGTTGCGGGACAGGCTGACGGGGCCGGAGCGCGAGGAAAGCGGGCCGGTGATGATCGAGAAAGCCCTCCGGCGGATGTACAAGCTGCGACCGCCGCAATTTCCTGCACTACTTGAGAATGAGGCACACCCTACGCGATGCGTGGGACTTGTCGCACAGGACGTTCAGAGGGTGATGATGACAACAGAACGCGACACAGCAAGGGACGAATTTTATAAAGGCGTTGATCGTGGCGAGCCTATGCCGTGGAGAGACATCGGGCCGGACGAGTTATGGAACGCCGCGTGGGATGCTGCAACGAAAGCTGAGCGCGAAGCGTGCGCAGGGATATGCGACCGATTCGCTGAACGAGATATGCACCCAGCGGAATGCTGGGGCTATTCGGATGCGTTATAAATCGTGAAATAGGCGTAGGGACACCTGCGCGGTGCGCGATCTGCGTGTTTCACCCTTCATGCAGGGGCGCGCACACTACCTATTTCCTTCAGCACCTTTGATCTTTTCGGCCATGCGGTATGCACCGAGCCCAAGGATACCGAACAGAACTTGTAGCGTCAGGTCTGTATCTATCACAGGGAAGTCGCCTTCGTACCCGAATCCAACCTTCGCCACGAACCGGCCTATTGGCTCAATTACGGCTGCATAAGCCAGCGCGAATCCGCAAATCCACATTATCGCAGGCCTTCCACCCGCAACAAACCAGTTTGTTGATTTAGCCTCCTCGGCATTCACGCGGATTTGCTCAATTTGTATCTGGAATTCCTGCGCCTGTAACGCAGCAGCCATCTCAAGTTTGGCTTTTTCAGCCGTTGCCTTATCTGGAATCAGCCGGTCAATGACTGTTCCGACGAGTCCGAATATCGGGGCGAGTAGTGGATTCATGGCCGCCCCACGAAAACACTAAACACCGCCACGATCGCGGCAACGATGCATATAAAGGCTATGGCGAGTGATCCCCAGCCTAATTCATCATCCAGTTCGTATTCGTTCTCGTCGTTCATATTTTAATCCTATCGGGAATTGATTTCTGTCCTTCGAGCGATAGATGCGCCCAGCATTTCCGTGAAACAATATTATAAAATTGAGATTTTCCTATCCCCATATTTTTGGCAACTTTTATCATATCCTTCACCATACCCTCTTTTTGGCCATATATTTCTCTAAGATGCAAAACGTCCTTCTCGGTAATTTTATGGAACCTACTATCCTCTCCATGCAAAACAAAATTACGCTTCTTTTTTGCCATATCTCTACAGTTGTCTCGTTGTGTCCCAATAAATAAATGCTCTGGGTTTACACAGATAGGATGGTCGCATTTGTGACACACGATTTTTCCTTCTGGGATTTCACCTACAAACAACTCCCATGCGGCTCTATGCGCCAATATATTTCCTCTTGATTTTGAAATCATAAAGCATCCATATCTATGCTGCACGCCTTTATCAGTACCAAATTTTCCACCAATCCAATTCCAACAACCGTCTGTTTTTTCTACTTTAGCAAGAAATCTATCAATAGCCGGAATACAATCGCCTTTTTTTGGCATTTCATCACTCCTAATATAAAGAGTGTCCATTGTACCACATTATCCTATAATTTGATTCTATATGGCGCACTAGGCTCCCCATCCAAGAATGGTGCTGATGGGGGTTTGGTTGATGGCACATATATGCGTTTGCCTGATTTCGGCGGGATACGTTGGAGGTGTACCCAATAATCCCATTGTTGCGTTTTTTCGTTCCACTTTGCGCACCAAGCAGGGCTCTCCATCCATAACCCGCACTCAGCCAGAACATCGGTGTTCTTCAAACACCATTGCGCCAGAGCACGGTCTGGATCGTAAATATCGCACGCCTCGCCGGTCAGATGCTTGCTGGATTTGGCAGCATTTTTTGTGGCTGCATTGATGCTTGGCGGTCTCCATCCACTCGAAACTTTGTCGCGCTTAATTCCATCCAGTTCTGCTAGTTCGAGCAGCGCATTGACACGATCAACTGTAATAATTGCAGCAGCCTGTATCTGACCCGTACATTCGATACGATACTTGCTATCGCGCCCGTCCATCCAGTAATCGGTAATGGTTATCACACTTCTTCCTCTTCTATTGCCGCAAGTTCAATCACATTATGCAGCATCGGGACGAGCACGGGATTTCGTGCATCTTCGCACCGCGCATTGATCAGGACGTTTGCATGTCCGCTCAGAGCCATGTATTTATCAGCCGCGCTCTTGCAGGCAAACTCTGTCTGGTACACTGCAAAGAACTTGGGAACTTTCGGCGGTTGGTGTTCATTCGCAGCCAGCATGTAAATCAAGAGCACAGTGACCATGATTACCTCCTTATTGCTTGTCCACCTTCCTATCAATTTTACTTTCAATCCGAATCAGTGCAGCCTTAATCTCATTCATCCCTTCGCGCCCACTGGATTCAATTCGTTGCTGCTGCTCTGATGCGTAATGTATCTGTGTTTCAACAACGGATACTCTGGTATCCATCTTCATCGCCCACGCCAGCACGCTCCCGGCAATAGCGATAGTGGTAATAATATGTCCAATGCTGATGGATTTTTCCAAATGCCAATGATGCGCCCGCCGGTTTTCTCCATCGTAGTCCATATCATCCCCTTTTAATCTGCCTCAAATTATGCACACAAACCACCACATACAATACTGCCAGAGAAAATAAAGCGACCAAGCCAGACTCACTCTCAAACCAGCCAAGCATTGCTCCCTCCAGGACGAAAGCTCCAGCGTAGAATTTTGCAAGGAATAAGCCAAGTTCCATGCCGAATATGTCCATCAGCTTCTTGACTATCGGATTCGATTCTACCCCGCCATTCTTCAGAATACGGTAGGTCGTAGCAAAGTCGATGAACTGGCAGAGTATGATCAGGATTGCGAGGGCGGGAATCATTGTTATGCTTTCAGCACAGCGGCCAGTTCAGCTTGGGTCGCAGCGTGTGCAGCTTTTTCTGCGTCGAGATCAGCTTGCGTTTGTTCCATCGCCAACAATGCTCCGACTTCGATTTGCGTCAATATGGCGGTCAGTGGAAATCCAAGCGCATTTGCCGCAGTCAGCGACATCACATCGCTATCTTTGCCTGACCCATTTATGATGTTGCCATCCGCATCCGTCATCCAGTCATAGAATTTTACATGCGCGCCCTGCACGGCACCAGTCATGATGTCATGCCTTACCAGTAGCTCATACGATACTCTTTTCATTTTTTGATTCTCCTTTAATTAAGCTGATACCCAAGCCGTGCCGTTATAAAACACAGGGCAGACTACAGCCCCGCCTCCGGTAAGTGCTGCAAGCCAAGTCGGCGTGGTTGCATCTGTCACATAAGCTATCATGCCTGCGGTTCCGGCTGGTAATGTTGCCACTGTGTAGCCGCCGGATTTTAGAGTGGTGGTAGCGGATATCTTTCCGGTTACTGCGAAACTTGCGGGGACAATACTAACTACGTTTATCCCCCCTTCCCTCAATATCAGAGCAGTCCCGCTATGGTACATACCTCCATTCGCTGTGGCTGCCGCGTTCCACGCTACGAATCCGTTTGAAATCGTATCAGCCGCTTGATAAGCTACATGTCCGCTCGTCGCACTCAGTGTAGTCACACTGGCAGGTAGCGTTCCTCCGGCCAGCGATGCGGCGGTTACTAGATTAGAACCCTCAAGTGCAACAACGCCTGCGGATACTCTGGACAGTGTGGTGTCTGAGGCGTGGCCGAGTTCAAGAGAGCCAACCCCAATCGCCGTGCTCGTCGATGCTGCAATTCCCGCTACGGGCAAACCTGTGCAGTTCGTTAATATCCCACTCGCGGGAGTTCCTAAGGCTGGAGTAACAAAGGTCGGACTGTTTAATGTCAATCCTGCAAGTGTTGATCTATTCTTCCATGTCCCCGAGGCGCTATCATACTGAAGCACTTCATTATTTGCGACAGCCGTAATTAACACATTATGCAGTTCATCTAATTCGTAGCCGTTAATTACATTGACATTGATCTTGCCGTTACTGATATGGCTATAAGCGCATACGCCGATATAAACCCCATGATTTGGGGCGGGGGGTCGAGTAGTAGTAAGAGCTCCAGCAGTGGCGGCGGAGAGGTATAATACGTCGCCATCATTAAATGCGGAGGTATCAATGCCTACTAATGCTCCACGTAGATGTGCGAGTCCATTAGTATTATTCGCTAAATCTGCCGCAAGGAGTCCAAGAGTCTTTGAACTGGTTGCCTCACTATCCGCTTTTGCAAGAGTAATAGTGGGTATCTGACCGGTTGCGCCCGATATATAGACTGCTTGTCCTTTGGTAAGAGCCGATCCGGTAGCATTACGCACTGCAATAACCAAAGTCTGTGCAGCATCTACTATGCCATCGGCATCCGTATCATAGACAGCTGGTGACATCGGTGTATAGCCGAGAGCCGCCACGATCTCGCCAGATGTGATGCCGCCCTCGAGCTTATTCCACGTCGTGCCATTGAATGCGGCCGCATCCCCGACCGACCATGAGCTGATGCCGTCCAGCGAGGTCGTTCCATCGACCGAGACCACGTAGTAATATCCTTTCGTGCCCGTGCCGGAGGCCAGCGTCGGGGTATTGGTGTCAGCATCCCAGGTTCCCTGGTAGCTCATTGCGCCGAACGACACCGCGCCGCTGAACAGCGCGAACTGCCGGGAATCGGTATAGCTGGTGACGCTGCTCGCCCCTGCGACGATAGAGTACAGCCGCCAATAGCCGTCGGTATCGTCCCAGTTCGTTGTCGCCGTCGAGACGCTCACCGCGCCGTTGCTCTTGGCCGCCACTAGGTAGTTGGTTTGTGATGCAGTCAGCGCCACGGTGCCATTGGCGATCTGCGACATCGTGCCGGCGGCGATGGTGACGTTGCCGCCATAGTAGCCCCAGGTGAGCGCAGTAGTGGTGGATGCCCTGCGGCCATAAGTGGTGGCGGCGGAGGCCGCGTCGAAAAGTGCATTGGCCGTGATCTCTTTCGATGCCTGGCTGCTGCTGATCGTATCCAGATTCGTGGTGCTGTTTGCCAAAATTATCTCCTTTTTCTCATCAATGGTGTCATCAATGATTTCTCAAATGACCAACCATAAACATAATACCTTTGACGAAACGTACTTGGTTTCACGCACGCATCATCCATACATTCAGCTATTGTCTTTCTCTCACCATTGAAATCAACAATCCTATTGGTTGATCGATTGTTCGCCTGCGTCTTTTTTGATGCCCATCTGCAATTGCCAAGTTCATAATTACCATCATTGTCTATTCTGTCCAATGTATAGCCACTCGGCGCATCACCCATGTCGGCATAAAATCGGGCAAAACTTTGCCATTCTTTGCACACAGATATACCTCTTCCAGAATACCTGTGCATGTCTGGCCTTGTTTCGCATTTACATCTTGCCATCATGCCTGCCCATATCATATATTCCCTTGAACTGTGCATTCCATGCTTCGTATTCGCTTTGGCCGTTACTTCTTTTTGAAAGCATCCGCATGATGTTGTGTGTCCTCTGCGTAGATTTGTGCCAAAAGCAACAATCGTATTTCCGCAATCACACAGACATATCCATTTAAGAATTTTCGATTCATTCTGATCCTGCGAGACAACGGCCAATCTGCCAAATTTGCGCCCAATCATGGGAATTTTTTTCATGATCAATATCATGTAACGTAAAAGATATTGTAATCATATCATAATTCATATTGCCGCCATTACGTTATCCCTCTCGCTTCATATCCGTTGCCGACCGTGGCCGACACCTGGTAAACTTTCCAATACACCGCCGCCTGCGGCGCGCCGAAATCCGTCGTCTGTTGTGCCGCCGTGTAGCTCGTCGTCGCCGAGGTCAGGCCGCTGATCGTGCGCACGACAGCAGTGTAATCAGAATCGTCATAAATCTCCACCACATAAGCCTCGGCTGCCTCGCCAAGCGGCACGTCCGAATAATTGTTCCAGCCGCCGCTCATGCGCGTGCGGCGTATCCAGCTCAGCGTCAGGTCTCCGGCAGCATTTCTGCCCCCGCCCAGATGTACTGGCGCGTAGGGAATCTGCGCCACGGCGGTGTTGGTGAAATTGATCGTGGTCGCATCGTCGAGGAATCCGCCGAACGACACGCCGCGATATTTGCGCTCCAGATCATACTCCGCCACCGCGCCGCTGAATAAATAAGTTGTGCTGCTGCTCAACAGCACGAAGCGGTCGCCGGTCGCATGGGTAGAGCGCGCCCATTCCGTCCCTTGCCTGCCGCGCAACAGGCCGGTCAGGGTGTATGTGCCGGCAGATACCAGCGTCGCGTCCCTGAATTGGATGACCTCATTGCCCAGCAACGCCACGTTCGCACCGTTGAGCACATTCAGCTCCGTGTCGCTGGCCAGCTCGCCGTTGATCATCACCACGGTCACACTGTTGGATTCGTCGAAAATGTTCTGCGTGAAGTCACCCAGCGCGGTCGAGGCGGTGCCGATTGCCGCATCGTTCAAAAGTCCGTTGCCGAAGCTGCCCCACGTCGCGCCGCCGTCGTTGGACTTGAATGACTGCGCGCCATACCACCCATCGCCATACCCGCAGGCGGCAGCGTAGAAGCCCACGCCGTCGTCCTGATCGCGCAGGATGGGGATGTCGAGCAGCAGCAGGTTCGTCAGCGGCACGGCGGCAACAGTTTCGACGGCGGCAGGCAGCTCGGCGGCGACTCCGGTCTGACTGTAAACGGAAATGTCCTCCAGCACCGCCTGCCGGGCATAAATCCCGCCGCTGGCATCCTCGTCCACGATGCGCATCACGTAGCTGCGCCCGTCCTTGGTCACGGTGATGATGTCGGTCGGCTCAAGGTAGCTATATTTCCATCCGTGTGACTGCGCGAAGGTCGTTCGTCCCGTCCATGCATCGTACATCAGCACATCCGTGATCTGCTTCGCCTTGGTCGCGGTCATGGCGATGGCGAGGTTGACCGAAATCTTGTTTTCGCTTTCGGTGGTTAATCTTTGCGTGCGCTGCGTGCCGATCTGGTAGGCCGCGCCGGTGTCCATGTATTGCACGTTGCATTCGACTGGCAATTCCATTTCCTGTTTGCGGGTTGTGATGAGCGTGTCTGGCGGAGCGGAGCCGTATTCGTGCGCTGCCAGGTCATCTTCGGGAATTGAGACTGCCGACGAACCGCCGCGCTTGACGAACTTGATCTTGCCGTCGGATTCCACCGCATCGAAATAGAACGCCTGCATCAACTGTTCAAGCTGGCTACGCGCCGTGCCGCGTTGCACCACATAGCCGCTCACCTCATCGGTGAGGGCGGTTACGTCTATCTGACCAGCAGTCAGCCCGACGCGGGCGCAGATGTCGGAAACGATGGAAGAAGCGAGCGGGGGTATTGATGAAAGCACGCGCAAATCAGGATCATAATAATAATCTGCGGTTATTCCATTCCTGAACCATACAATGCCATCGACGCATCGCATATCGGTAAGAGCGAAGCCGGATGGCGGCACGAAGTTCGTGTCGAGCACCGGTGAACCCGGCGAAGCAACATCCACATAATACAACGCGGATGAGCCGTTCGTGGACCACAATCTGTTCCGCGTTTCGTCATACGCCATATATATGGAGCCGGTGATCGCGCTGCCAACGGCTGATCCAGTTGTTCCGTCGAAAATATACGCCTTTTGCTGTGAAAAGGCGATGACATAGTCGGTCAGCGCGTAATAGTGCAACATTGTCGGCGGGGTTGGAACGGTAGAGCTCACCCATTTTACTGCCAGACTATTGCCATCGAATGCGTATATGCCACCACTCCCATTTGAAAAACAGGTGTACAGCGTAACGTCGATGCCAGACAGCTTGCTTGCGATAAATTTCGGTCGCGAGTTTGCTGGCATCGCAGCTGATGCGGTCACTGTCCATGTGTCCAATACTATATCCAGTTTGATCACTTTGTCAGAGCCTGCTTCACCAGACAAGTAGTGCGTAAAATATATCGGTTGGCCAGCTCCGCGTGGTTGCGTTGGAGTGGACGGGCGAACATGTACCGTGCCGTACCATGTTCCGAGTGTGGCAATATCGAATATAGGCGCGGAGAACAATCCCGTCACCTCATCGAACAGCGTAATTGAGCCACCGTAGGGCGAGCTATTTACGGCGAAACTCGCTACACCTCCAGATATACCGACGAGGGAACCAGACACCGAAGCCGGTTGCACCGCCACAATCCCTGCACGCGCGCTGTTCAAATACGTCACGCTGGTCAGGACGCGATTGATGGATTCGTAAATGAAACTATAGCTTGCGGTGCTCGGATTTCCGGCAAGCTGCCCGACGAATCCGACTTCTGACCCTTCAACCACCTCAAACTCCAGATTCGGCGTGTTGTTGTTATAGTTCTCAAGTTGCAGGTTTTCAAACACGACATAAGCAATACCGCGATAAGCCGGGGTGTCGGCAGCACCGACGTGTGCCTGAATCAGGCTGTCGGCGGTCGTCGTTTCGCTGCCGGTATAGATGCGGATGCCTGTCGCCGATTTATTGCTGGCGACGATGGTGGCGATGTCTGCCGTGTCGGAAAGATTGTAAATCAGCTTGCCGTTCGCCCAGATTTTGCGCACCCCGGCGATCTCGCCCTCACACAGCGCGATGGCGAACGATTGCGAATAGGTGTAGCTGGTCTGGGTAACGGAACCGCCGCCGCCGCCTTTGCCTCCGCCGGATTGCGTGGTGGTGTGTGCGGTAGGAATTCTGTCAGTTGACCAAATCATGTTTCCGGCGATGCGCATCGAGCCGTAGACGATGGGGATGGGGTTGCCGTAAGTCGACGACTGCACCTTCAGATCGCCGAGGCGCGGCCCCTGCTGGTTGATGTTCTGACCCTTCGGCGCGAACAACAGACCGCCGACCGTGAGTCCGATATTCCAGCCCATTGCCGCAGTCAAACCGATACCGATGCCCCAGGCCGATCCGCCCACTATTGCTCCAACCGCGCCGATGGCCAGGACTGCCATTATGCGATCCCCCTGATTCTGTAACATCCGCGCAGCCGACCTTGCCATGTCGCGTCGAGGCCATTTTCGACTACTCGCCCAACATCCTGATAGGCGTGGATCAGCATGACCGGATGTGTGGCGGAAACGATGGCGACATGCTGCGGCTCTGCGCGAAAGGCGAACATCATCAGGTCGCCGGGCTGCACCTCATCCTGCTGGATTGTGTCGCAATGATTGGCAATTGCAGAGGTGAATATGCCCTGCGACGGGATGCGGCCATAGCCCGCATGATCTGACACCGCATAACCAAGCCGTTTAAGCGCACACACCACCACGCCCGCGCAGTCCAGCCCGACACCAGGCAATCTGCCCTGATGGTGGAACGGCGTGCCCAGAAAGGTATACGCGGTCAGCACTAAATCGGCGCGGTTCATCTTCCCCCCGAAATCATTTGATCCTGTCCCGGCACATGAGGGAATCCGCGAAAATTCACCACGTTGTTGAACTTCGTCTTGCAGGTGGCCAGCAGCTTGTCGCATCCCGCCGAGAGGCTGTAGGTATCGCCGATTACGGTCACATTGGGCATGGCCTGCTGAAGCGTGATGACTCCTGCGGCAGTGGATGTTTTGATTTCCATCGAATAGGTGTCATTGTTCCCGGCTGTCCAGGTAATTAGTCCACCATCGAAATAGCCATCCGCCTCAGTCCGCGCGGTATCAGTGAACACCCTGGCGCTGGTGGCGGTGGTGACTGCCCCGGTGACGGTATAAGTTGCCAGCGTGACACTGCAGCGTGCATCCCCAAGCACTGCATCGCAGGATGGCGAATACACCCTCCCGATGGTTTGCTGGAGCGGCTGCATCATGCCGCGCAGCTCGGCCATGAAGTTGTGCCTGCCGGTTTTGATGTTGCCAAGCCAGCCCTTGCGCAGCGTCATGTGCCCATCGGCCAAGGAAAGGTAATTGACGATCATGATCTCGACTGCCGCAAAATCCCACAGTCCGGCCTGAATGTCGGCCTCGGTGATGGTAGAGCTGTCAAGCACCGATTGCACTTCCAGATTGTCAACTGAAAGATTCGAGGTCGTCTTGATGCTGCTCGGCGTGTGGCCGGTCGCGGCCAAGTAAGTGGTGCCTGAATAAACCACGTCCCGCGAGTTGTCGGTGAAGCCGAACACGGTCGCATCCGCGCGGGTGATCTTCCACAGCGTGCAGACGGTCAGTGTCTCGCCTTGTAGGTGCGCTTTCAAGTTGGCGGAGACGGTCTTCATAATTACACGCGGATTTCCACAATGGGGATCCCGCCCCAGGAATAGGTCTGATAAAAGTCGATTGATGCTTTCATCTGGTCGATGTCGAATCGGCAGGGCACATCGAATTCTCCTGTCCACGAGGTCGGCGTGCCCGTTGTCATGGTGACAATTCCGGTGGTGTAGTCGATGCTGGAGACTGTGCCGCCGGTCACGGCAATCGTGCCGGTCACAGGCTTGGTAATCTCGCGGTCGGAATTGTTTCCGGCGATGGTGTATCGCTTGGTCATCTGGAAATGCGTCGCATCGATTGCGGCAAAGATGCCCTCGCTGCCACTTGCGGTGTAATCGCCCCAGTCCTTAAATCTGAATCCATTGACGCGAGCTTTCATCACGCGAAAGAATGCGACAAGAACATCATGCTGCGCCTGCGACTTCACGGCATGCGACACGTCATACGTGCACCTCGAATCCTCCCAATTTGCGTTGCGCTGCTCGAAGCCGGAATTCATTGGAATCACGTCGGAGGAAAAGCCGGGGCCACCGGACGCGCCACGGCTGATGTCGGTCGGGAAGCGGGTTTCGATGAAGGCCATCAGGCACCCCTCATCATGGCGGTCTGGATCGAAGCGCCGGCCATCGCCGCGATCTGTTCCTGCGTGCGGCGGTCGGTCGGCTGGCTGATGGTGAAGTTGTTGATGACCGTCACCGCTCTCCCTTGGCCTTTATCGTGGTCGACCACCGTCTCATTTGGATGCAGAATCGCCGGGAAGCCCCCTAGGCCATCGAGGCCGCCCGTGCGCGATCCGCTGCCGGTAAACCCACCACCGGCGAAACTTTCCCCGCCGAACACGGATGCGGCGATGCTGCCTATAAATGATCCCGCGCCGCCGCCGGTCTTTCCCCAACTGCCGATAGAGCCGAGAATCTGTGATGCCAGCGCCTCCGCAGCCATCTTGCGCAGCATGGTCGTGAATCCGTCCAGCATCCCGCCCAGCCCGTCCTTGAATGGATCGAACAGGAATTCGGAGAATGCGTCCTGAATGTTGCGCCCGGCCTGCTCGGCGAACGTAGTCATCTGGTCGGTGGATTCGCCGAAGGTCTTGGCGTAGGATTGCCCGGCCTGTTCTGCTGTGAGCAGCCCCTGATCCACCAGTGCAGCCAATTCTTCCCACGCCAGTCCGGCTTTGTAGATCGGATCAATGTCGGCGATGATGCGCTGCGCTTCAAGGGCGCTTCGCTGCATCTTGGCGTTGGCTTCTTCCTCGGCTTTCACCAATGCATTTAAGTGCTCCTCAACACGTTTCTGCTGATTCTTTAATTCATTCTTGTCTGCTGCATCAAGAAGTGACTTTTCTGCTTTTGGTTTTGCCGCCTTACCTGCTTTCGGTGCGCCCGACGATATTACATAGTCAGCGGCGATCTTCTTGAACTTGTCGAGATTTGCCTGCGCCTTGGCAATGTCCGCATCAGACGCGCCACCCAGCGCCATCTCGTATATTTTTGCCTGTCCGGCATCGACGCGCATCGCGGTCATGTATTGCCGAAATTCCTTGAGATTTTCGAATCTTGCTTGTTCAGCGACTTTGGCTTGCTGAATTGCATCCAACTCTTTCTGGAGCGCCAGCAACCTGTTGTTGATGTTGTTTACTTCCTCCTTTGTTTGCCCGCCCATCGAGATCATACCAAATGCGGTGCCGTACTTGATGTTGTCTGCCATCAGACCGCGCAAGCGATCCATGTCTTTAACTATTTTTTGTTCACGGGTCAGTAAGTCGTCAGAGAAAATCGCAGTAAACACGCCACCAACGCCGACCAATGCAGCTTTCAACAAGCCGCCTTCCTTCGCCGCCTCGGCCATTGCGGCCGTGATTTGCGTCAACGCTGGAAGAGTGTCCATGACAATTTGTGTGCCCAACCCGCTCGCCTGCGCTTTTAGCGCATCGAGTTGATCATTGAATAATTCTGCTTGTTTCGCGCTTTCGGCAGTGACCGGGTTATACCGCTGTCCCTCCTCGATCAAATCAGACAGAGCCGCGCTGCCCTGATTGAGGAAGGGGATCATGTCCGCACCGCTTTTGCCCATCAATTTTACGGCGAGCGCGGTCTTTTCCACGCCGTCCGGCATGGATGCGAAGATGTCCGCCATTTCCACCAGCGCGCCGGTGGAATCCTTAGCCGTGATACCCATCCGCTTGAACAGCTCGGGCTTATCCACCAATTGCGTGCCTAGTTTTTGCGCTCCCTTTGCCACGGCCTCAAGGCTGGTGCCGTTCTGATCTGCGGCGAATTTCAGGCCAGCCAGCACCTCGACAGACGTGCCGGTTTTCTGCGCGAGTTTGGAAAGTTCGTCGGCAGCGTTTATTGACTGCTTTATGAATGCGCCGAATGCGCCGATTGACAATCCAACACCGATCTTCGCCAGCATTCCGTTGATGTTCCCGCTGATGCGGTTCGTGTTCGATTGAAATTTATTCAGGTCGTTCGTGGCCTTGTCAATCGCGCCGGTGAATCTGGCGAGATTCGCATTAAAATCGACTGTGACTCCTTTTGCCATTATCTCAACCCCACTTTCCGCTTCACAACTTCGGCACCGGCTTCAGCAGCACGCACGATCAGGTCAACCGCCGCATCCTTGCGAGACTCGAATCCGCGCTGGACGAATTGCTGACCGGGGACTTTTGAGTAGAGCGCCCCGCCACGCCCATGAGCAGGAGCCGACCAACGCTTTGCCATCCGCGAACCACTGCCGAAAACCATCGCCATTCCAGGACGGTCTTCGGCTGTTGCTTTTCTCCCGGCAGGATTCCACCCGTCATTCAGAAATCGGCCATAAAACGGGTCACCCTTCTTTTTTCGCAGACTAATATAGATGCCTATCATGTCGTTCGACATTTTCCCGGCGTGAATTTTTGAGTTCGCCACACGAAAGCCCCGGCGCTTGAGCAAACCGCCAACCACGGACACGCCTTTGACCTTGCGCGTCTGCCCGACCGGAATCAGTTCCTTGATGCCCTTCAGGACGTAGTTCGCACCTTGCCGCAATGCCCCGCGCACAACACGATCCCCCAATTGCTGAGAGAACCCATAGAGCGCCTTTTGCACATCTTTCAGCCCGGTAATCTCAAGTGCCTGCTCGGTCATTTCGGTTTGTCCCTTATCGCAATAAGATGCAATATAAACTTTTCAACATCCACGATCCCAAAATACTCGCACACAAAATCAAGTGCGCCCCAGTTGATTTCACCGCCCATCATGTTCCACGCGCTTATTGCAATCTGCGCATCATCAGGTGGTGCGCCTGGCTCGGGGTGTTTTAATCCGGCGAGCCAGGCTCCGAGTTTTTTGCGGATTCCTCCAGCTCGGCTTTGTGCGATTTGTACCCCTCAACCACGGCACGAACGATGTCGTCCCAATGCTCGGGGTGATCGGCAATCCACTCCTCCCACAACTCTGCGCTGAATTCAACCGGCTCGGGACTACCGCCAGGGACACCAAGATCAATTTCGGTAATGGTTCCCCATCCAACAACAAACCGCACCAACAATTCACGCTGGTCTATTGTTCCGCGCATCTCGTGCATCTCAAGATCGGTCGGCCTGCGAACGGTGAAAGTCAGTCCGCAGGATTCGACCGTGCTTTGACGAGCACGCTGCAAACGCTCAATGAGTTTTGACATGGCTTACAGTCCGTATGTCGGCGCGCCCAAAAGGGCAACCGTGGCAGGGGTTGTTGTAATGCCCTGAGAAGCCCCTCCGACCATACCACTGAACCCGACTGAGCCATAGAATGCAACCCATCGTCCGTTCGGGTAGGTGATGCGGAATGCCTTGGCCGTGTCTGTCGTGAAGGCATCCAGCATTGCCACCTGCCCTGCATTTGCGGGGTCCCACTGGAATGTAAGGGCATAATTCCTTGCTGTGGCACCGACCACCTTTTGCACTTCAACAACATCATGCACAGTGGTCGCGTCAACCATTTTAGGATCACCGCCAGAAGGCGTGAAATCGGACACGCCAGAAATCGCCGTGCCGAAAGTGATCTCCTGCGCGGTGCCAGAGGTGAATGCAGTGAAGTCAGTGGTGTCCAGCGCGCCGCTGCCGTCGATGGCCTCCAGTTGGAAACTCACGGTCGTTGAAACGCTGAGAACTTGGAACACGCGGTTGTTGACTTCCTTCATACCCTCGACCAGCAGCAGGACATAATCGCCTGCAACGAAGTCGTGCGTGCCGGTAAATACGCCTGGGTCCGCGAGCGAAATTGCGGTGAGAGTTTTGGCTGCGCCCAATGCAGATTGCATGGCCATCGCCAAGCCGGAGTTTGTGTAAATGGTCATGGTAATTCCTTTCGTTAGATTAAAGTGGTCGGTGCTGCTTCCGCTGTTGCGTACTGCGCGACGAAGGCCAGCGTGACTTCGGCGTATTGTGGCGCGTCATCCTCGTTGACGATCACGCTCATTTCGGTACTGGTGAGACGAATGCTTTTCAATTGCGCGATGGTCGCTTGCAACGAAGAAAATCCCAACTTGGTTTCGACTTCGGCGGCGAGCGCGTCCATCTTGTCCTCGACCGTTTCTGTGTCATTGTTGCCTGGCAATCTCAACCGACCAGCCACAACAAGATTCAGGTCGCGCAGGTAAATCGCGGACGTGGCGGAAATCGAATCCACCGCCTCGCCATCGCTGAATACCATCAGGTAGGGCAGCACGGCTCTGGCTGACGGGATGCGCGTCTCGAACACCGGCCCCCAGGTCACGGGCGAGACTTTGAGCAGCGTTGCCACTGCCTCACGAATTTGCTGGCGGGCGTGGTTGCTCATGAATTCGACTCTTCTTTCAATTCAGCAACAATATCAAGTTTCGGCATCTGGAATGTTATTCTGGCCATCACTACACCGCCTGGCTCGATGGGCAGTATCTCTATCCCTGTAATTCCAGTAATTTCAGTTCCTCCAGCATGTACATGCGTGCCGATTGATGTGCCGTCACTGATGATCTTGATCTTGATCTTGTTCATATCACCCCCCAAACTCTTTCAGTGTCCAGCATCTGCTCAACAGCAGCCGGAACGCGGGTGATGAATTGCCCGCCCTCCAGCCTGCTCTGGAAATTTGTCCAGTGTCCACAAAGAACTGCCATTGCCTCGATGATGATTTCCGGCACCGCCACCTCAACAGCAGTCGCCGTGCCGCTGGTGAAAGTGGTAAATGATGCGGTCGAGATTCCGCCATCGTTGCTCAACTTCGCAAGCTGGAATGTGTCTGTCGTTTTGGCATAGACCCGGTACAGCAATCCGTCCAGTTCTGTCATGCCCGCGATGTCAAGCAGGATCAGGTCGCCGTCTGCGTACCCGTGAGCCGCAGAGGTAACGACACCCGGCGTGGCCTTGGTGATCCCGGTGATGGTTTTCGCCGCCGCGATTGAGGAAACGGTATAGCCAGTTGTGTACTGAACCCGCACCGCGCTGGCTTCGCCACGCGGACTCGGCCATGACTCACCATAGACCGGGCGCACGAACGGAACAAGCGGCACTGTGTCGAGCGTGTAATCGGCAGCATCAACCGTGGTCAGAGCACCATCGGTGGCAATGTACTTGACCGACACGATGCTGACGACCTGCGGAAATGGAAGCTCGATCATTCCATCGGACGGGAACGCATCCAGCCGCAATTCGTGCGTTTGCGGCATGATGCTGCGCTTGGTGTATATCTCTGCCCATTTCCGCGCCTCAGTGATCCGGCGAGTCAAAACCGTGTCGCTGTTTGTGTCGGAAATACCCAGCTGCACCTTGAGCGCGGTCAGGGTGATCGGTTCGACTGTGGGCTGGGTGATTATCATTTCCCGCGCTTGACCTTCAGCGTGCCGGTTTGATGTCCATCGGTGACAATGGCCTTGTTTTCAACCTGACCAACAGGACGCGCCCATCCTGCGGATACAGCGAGATGAGCCAACCAATTCGATAGCTCGCGCTGCGTCCCGGCCTTGAATTGCTCGGTCACAGTTCCGTCCTGGCTACCTGGGAAATCTTGGAGGATGTCGTATTTCATTAGAAGTCTCCCGCGTTCATCCATGCCACAGTCACCGTGCCGGTTACAGTTCCGGTTCCGGTCAACGGGGTCAGGGTCACGTCGTCAATAGTTCCGACGAAATCCGCATCCGCTCGGAACAGTAAAATCCCGTCTGCCCCGGCCACAATCGTCTCGACGAAGGTCTCGGCAGTCGCCCGGGAAGTCCCCGCCGTGCCCCCGACATAAGCCTGAACAGCCCCCGCCGTGCGGGTGGCTGTGAATGTGAGCGCGTAGGAAACACCCTCCAAAACCGTGACCGGAGAAGGCGTTTGCGACAGGTCGGAAACAGCTACCTGCGTGCCATCGCAATCCGCTTTCCCCGCTGCGACCGTGTGAACAGTCCAGCCAGTGCCTTTTGCCCATCCAGTATCTGAGGACATAGCCCCATTGGTCACGATGTCCGGAAAATGCAGTGCATCGTCATCCACTCGGATGTTGAGCGTAATGTCTGCATCCGTGCCGCCGGCCGCGCCGGACGTGCCCATGCCGGTCGATTGCGTGTCGAGCGGCACAACCTGCGCGGCTGCTGTCGTCGCCGTGCTGGCGATGATGTTCTGTGTGGTTCCGGTCAGTGCAGTTCCCACCGCCGTAGCTACCGTCCCGAGGCCAACGTCACCAGGTTTATCATCAACCCACCAGGTTTCAGAGAGGGTCAGGTCGGCATTGATGGATGCACCGAGCGAAACTATATTTCCAGCTGGGAAGTCGTACAGCTTGAGCGCGACAGATGCGCCGTCTCCAGCATAGTCCGTCAGCGTGACCGGGGTTGTCGTGAGCGTGAGCACGGTCTTATGAATTCCGCCGCTTCCCTGTTCGACCACGGTCACAGTGCCGCCGGCCTTGGCCCCGACACCCGCCGAAGTAAGCCCGACAGTCTGCTCGGTAATCGCACCGGGGAAGGTGATCGCTCCGCTGGTGCCGAGGATGGCCACCTTGCCCGTCCCGCTATTTGCTGCGGTAGCAGCATCCAGTACAGCCAACTCGCCAGCGTCAAGAGCTGTAAGCAAATCGGTCAGCACCAGATTGTCAGCGTCGATTTCGGCGCGTTGCGCGACGCTCCAATCATCCAGTAAGCCAGCAAGTTCCGGCTCCATTCCTGCGGCCAGCAGGTTGTCTCGTAAGCTCATATCATCTCCTTTGTGCTCAAGTGTTGATCTTCAATCGGTGCCGAATGGTCATAATTTGCCTCAATGGCCTCAGCGGTTGGTAATGTTTCACGTGGAACAAAATCCAGCTTCACCGATCCGTCCGGCTGCATATTGAATTTCACGTCCAGCGTGTCGTAGCCGTAAAGCCGTGCCGCGCGACCGGCATAGGCATCCATCAGGGTAGATTCTCGCGGCATCAGCAGCTTAATTCCACGCGCCTGCGCCTGACCCAACCAGAACTCGACACACGCCCGTCCTTTTTCCGCGTTGTGGACGTTCGGGTAGGTGAAGTCGATGCCGAACAGGCTGATCTTTGATGCGCCGATGTGGATTGCGAACGCCACGGCATAGGCTGCAGTGTTGTTGAAATAGTCGTGGCTGAAATGGTTGAGCACATCTTCCAGCGGGAATTCCACCAGTGCCGGGTAATCAGGATGCGCGCGCGACGTGACAACCGGAACCTTGCTGGCCTTGATCCACGGCAGCATGGCGGCAATGTTCCCGGTCGGATTCGCTTCGGCGCGGATTTCCTGAATGCGAACGTCATCCATGTGAAATACGAGGTCGCAATCAAACACATTGCCGAGGGCGTTGATCGCCCAGACTTCATCACAGAACGCGGTGCGTCCGCCCTTACGCTTCACCATGTCAAGATATTGCGCGATGGATGGGCCAAGGCCAAGGATGGCAATGTGCTTACCTTCCGGTTTCGTGTCGGGAATTTCTGCGCGTTCACAGATTGCAATCAATGTTCGGCCATTGATGTCCGGCTCAACTTCGGATTCGTTTCCTTCCTGTCCATACCACGAAGTCGCGCGCCAGCCGCACTCGGCCAGCAGCTCCTCAAATTCGCACTTGAGATAATGCCGATGATGAAATGCAGTCGTAATTCCTTCGGCTGGAGAAAACGGAAACACGGCCTCGTTCGGCACGCTGGCAATCAGCATCGGCGCGGATTCGCGCAGTGCTTTCAGCAGCGGGCGCGGGTCTTCGATGTGTTCGATGGTCTCGAAGCTGATGGCGGCATCGGCTTTTCCAATATCTCCAGGAGAATGACCATTGCAAACCTCGAATACCGGAGAATGCTGGAACTTGGCATAATGCTCCCTCGCATAACCGATCGCTTCAGCATCAATATCAAACCCGCGCGCCACACATCCGGCGTCAGCGAGAATCCGTGTCCCATAGCCCACGCCGCAGGCGAAATCCACCACGCGCGAGCCAACGGGTAGCAAACTGGCCGCCCACTTGTATCTCGCTACATGATCCTTGCGGATGCCGTCTATTGTAGGACTCACTTGCCGCTCTCCGTCTTTCATTTCAATATCCTCTCGCCAGAATTAAATAGGGTGCCGGTGACGTTATCCGGCGCTGGACGGGCGAGCGTCCAGCCGTATTTCACTTACGGGTTGTCGGTCGGCGCCAAAGTCGGGCTGTGCAATACCGGCACGATGGCCAGAATCGTCGCAGCCGTCACGGTCTCCGATGCCAGGGAGCAACGCACGTAGCGCTTGTTGCCCTTGTAACCGATACGCTTTGTGACAAACTGCGTCACGCCGCTGGTGCGGGTGCCGGTCACGTCGGCAACAGGCAGACTCGCCAGCAGTTCAGTACCGATCAGGTCGCCATCGGCCACACTGGTCAGCGTGGTTGTGGTGGTGCCCTCCGTAACCAAGATGGTCGCGGTCGCGTTGGTTGCCGTTACAGCACCGTAGCTGATGACAAACTCGACTCCGCCGAAACCTTGGCGGTCGGTGATTGCAGCAGCAGCAGCGCCGCCCGATGCTGCCTTTGCAGCCCAGCCACGTTCGGTGCGAATGTTGTTGTGAAGATCATTCATGATATTTCCTTTCGTGAAAGTTTTATTAGCCCGCGATGATTTGCGGGCTATTTTGATTACAGACCAGCAGCGCCGGTCACAAACGCCATCAGCTTAATGGCTTCGTAGTTCACGATGCCACCACCGAAACGGCGGCGGAAGTTGAACTTAGTCTGGCCTTTGAGCGTGATGTTGTCGCGGATCAGTGTGGTGCCGGAACGGTTGACGATTTTGTACGCGCGGCTGAAGTTGCCGAAAGCCAGCGAGTACGAACCGGCACCCAGCGCGGGCATGTTGTCATCCACCACAACCGGAGAGCCGAGGAAGCGCCCGCCAAACCCTGCCGTGGTATCCGGCTGCCACAGGTAGTAAGCACCCGAGCCGTCCTTCATCTGCCGCATCGTTGCCAGCGTGGTGTCGTTCGTCAGGAAAACTGCGCCGGTGCGATACTGAGCTTTCAGCGAGTGTTGCAGGCTCACCAGACGATCAGACGGAGCAACAGACATAAACGCAGCCGATTTGCCGGAGCGGATGTAGCCGACATTTCCCCAGGCATAGGACGAATTCACGACATTGGTGTAAGCCGTGATCCCGCGCGCAGTGCCAACACCGTTGCCGGTGATGAATTCAGCATTTGCGCCTTCGGCAAAACCGATTGCGGCTTCGGCGGCCAAGTCTGCTTCCAGATTGATGCGGGCATCTTCCAGAGTCTCGTTGAATACCCACGGCTCGACTTCAGCCGGGAATACTTCGATTTCCACCTTGCCGAAGGTCGGCTCGGTAGTCTCGCCACCCGTCCCGCCGTTGGCAACGCGGCGCATTGCCATGCCAGCGGTTTTGACCAGCTTCTCCCATTTCTGGGAGCCAATGGTGATGGTGTCGGCAAGTGATGCCAGCCCGCCCATCGTCTCTGCGATGCGATCAATAGCCAAATCCATTTCCGGCAGAATCACATATCCGCCATTCGGATCGGTGCCGCTGTTCATGGCCTTCATGCCCAATTCCTTCAGGGCGCGGCCATCACCTTCACCGGTGCGCAGATAGGCATTGAATGCCTTGCGGTATTCAACCTGCTCTGCCGTTACGTCACCCGCATCAGCACCAGGACGACCGGCTTTCTTTTCGATGTCGGTCATCTGTTTGGCTTGTTCTGCCATATCTGCGCTGATACGGTCGAGTTTGGCTTGCAGGTCGGCAATGGTTTTGCCGTCAGCTTTGGCTTGCAGCATGGAGTCGTTCGTCTTTTTGAACTCTTCCCATGCTTCGCCTTGCTTCTGGATCAAGTCCAGGACTTCTTTATTGTCACTCATGATTTATCCTTTCAAAATGTTGAGGTTTTTGGTGAGGGCTGCGATTTGCGCCAAGGCATCGCCAGCATCAGCGCCGGTGGATTTCTTGATGCGTGCAATGAGGGTTTTCGCCTCGTTGCGTGAAAAACCGCCAGCCTCGCGCAGGTAGTCTTCAATTTCGGAGAGGGACGTAAGCCCCTCGATATTCTTCACGCCCTGGATGCGGGCGGCATCATTTGAAGGGAAGGTGACGAGCGACACCTCCCAGAGATCAACTTTTTTCAGCGTGCGAATTCCGGTCACTCGGTCGAACGAGTCTTCGCGAGTCTGGAATCCAATTGACAGGCCGCTGATGGCTTTCATTTTCAACAGTTCGTAGGCTTCGGCTCCGCGTGCTGTTTTCATCGCCAGCTGGCCGGAGACCTTCAGTCCGATATTGTCTTCGGCCATTGATGTGTAAACGCCAATTGGCTCGCCGCTGCGATGTTGCCACAGAAGGGCTGGCATCTTCCCGGAGGAGAGTGAATCAGTGAATGCGCCAGGGGCCACGATCTCATCGTACGAATCGAGCACACCGAACACGCTGCCATAGCCATCAAAACTTCCTGTTTCGGAAATTTCTTTCAGCTCAAAACCGAAATCTCGAGTTTTAGTTGTCATTTGGTTTACCTCCTGCGGGTGCCGGTAAACCGGCGATATTGGCGGGGATGCGCAGCTTGTCGCTGGCTGGGTCGGGGTCGGGGTTTAGATCAAGCACCGCGCGTCCTTCGTTTGCGGTAGTAATTCCGCCATTCACGTCGTCACGGACAAGCTGGTGAGTCTCCACCGCTGAGCCTCTAAGCATGGCAGCATCTACAAAGCAGGAATACAGGCCTTCTTTGCGGTCGGCATCCGTCAGCAGATTCGCGTCAATCGACTGCTCTAAACGTCGATATGTCGGAGCCAAACCATGAACCAGATGCGCCAAAAACATTTGAGCCGCACTGGCGTAGGTAGTGTTTTTGCTTTCCGCAAAAATAAGTATTGGGTTGACCTGGAAGTGCCGGCAGATTTCCTCAACCTGGAATTTTCGCGTTTCCAGTGTCTGAGCGTCGATGCCGGTCATGCTGGTGTTCAACCATTTTGCCGAGCGGTCGAGAATCATCGCTTTGCCGGTATTTTCAGTTCCCCCAATTTCGTCATCAATCCATTTGCGCAGCGCAGCATATTGATCGTCCTTGAGAGTCCCCTCAACAGAATACACGCCGGACGCTTTTACGCCGTTCCGCTGCATTCTCGATTGCTGCTCTTCTGTTGTCATTGCCAAACCGATGGTCTCGCGGGCAAGGTGCACCGATTCCAAGCCATACCAACTGTTCCACGACGGACCTCTGACGTGCCAAATTGATTTGGCTGGGAATGTTTGCGTCTTTCCGCTTTCGCCCCTGACCTCGTAGGTCAACGAAAAGTCGTCCGCGCGCTTGACTGTGACGCTGCCTGGCACGAATGGGATGAGTTCCAGGATGCCGGCTCGGTTCGATCGGTTGATGAATGAATAGTGCTGGCCGCACAAATCAAGATGCAATGACAGCGTTTCGATGTATTCAAAGGCTGTTTGCCAGTCGTTCGCGCGGGTTTTGAGGATGAAATAGAGCGGATGATCCTTGGCTGGAAGCCGTGACCTGCCATCGGCGCTCTCGCGCATGATCTTCAACGGGACTTGCGCCAGGCCATTCGCACGGACTCGAAGGCACGCCATGACTGCGGCGACTTCAATCGCGGACTGGATATTGACCGACTTACCGCTCTTGGTGACTCGCCCTGCATATCCGGCAATTTGCCGGAGAATATCGTAGCTCGTTCCCTTTTCGGACCGGCCTGAATCAAGACGAGAGAGGATGCCCATTTATCTGCGCAGACCAACGGCACAGAATACAACTCCGCCCACAATCCATGAGGCTGGCGGATAGATCAGCGCCACGCCGTAGCATATTGCCGCGAGGCCGCTGAAGAAAAAAAGGTCCCGCGTATCCAAGATGCGCGAGACCAAAGCCACCAAGCGCGCAGGAGCGCGCATGATTGTGGCGGGGGAGACTATGTCTGGTATAAATTTCACTGCGGCGTCCTCGCGACGTTGACAGATAGATGGGAGTATCAGTTAAATTTTAATGTGTGTCAAGAATTTACATTGCCTGCCTTGCCTTTCCCAGCCAGGCCTCGCCCCACCAAGCCGCGCCTGCCTTGCCAAGCCCGTCCGCGCCTTGCCAGGCCTCGCCGTGCCTGCCTCACCTACCTCGCCACCTACTACTTCGCATCCAGCCCGTTTATCATTTTGAACAATTTAACCGCACCGGGCGGAATCTTGCTCTGCCCGGATTCCCACCGGCAATACGTCCGCGCAGAGCATTCAAGTTGCCGCGCCATATCGGATATTGATAAGCCGAGGCGTTTGCGTTCGGCTTTCAGCTCGATGTTGGTCATAACGTGTACGGATCAGTCGTTTTGCTTCCGTCAAGAACCTTTAAGAATTTAACTTTTTTCCCTTTCAAGAAATAATCGAAAGCCCGAAAAGCTAGTTTTACATGATATTCTCGATCTGCTTTTTTATTTACCGACGCAAAATCAGACATAATACGCTCCCTCAGCAAATATGCTGGGTTATCGTTGCTTAATTCCGCGCCACTTTCGAGTGCATTCATAAACTCGAACGCCTTTTCCCTGTTCTTTTCAGCAAAAACCGTAAGCAAAAACCCGCCCCATGAGATATTCAGGTATTTTTTTACCCACACCATACCGCAAACATGAGAAACGCATTCTGCAATCAACGGTTTTTCTTCTACGAGGTTAAGGATTTGCGTAGCAGATGGACTGTTTGTAGAGACGAAAGGGGTGCTGTTTTGTTTGAGCAAAAAATACAATCTTGCGCTTGCTGCAACTCCATTGTAATTTTTTATACCATGAAGACCCAATACCTGCCCAGATGTGCGAGCAAGTTTGTCAACGTCGATGGTTTTGAATACTTCGCTTTCAAGTCCACGAACAACCACCACCTTGAGCGCAATGTTTGATTTTACAACTGCCAAAAGCCTGTGCTGCCCGTCTAGGATTACATTGTCTTTCGATATTCTTATGGCGTCTCCGTTAAATAAAAACTCACCTCTTTGCATCGCTTCAGATAAAAATCTGACATGTGAAGGTCTTACAGGCCGATTATTAGTGTTTTGCTTTAAAAGCTCAGCTGCATACGCGGGCGTTATCTCTGCGATCTCTATATTCATAATATGTATCCTTCTTGAATAGACATAGCCCGATGCCATGTCCTGAGAGAATACTATGCCCTATTGGCATAGGGTGCAAGTGTTATTTCATTTGGTATCCCAGAAAGATTTCCCGCCCCCGTCCGGGTTGAGGCTCATCAGCGAAACGGCATTGAATGCCGCCATAAGCGGGTCGATCTTTGCGAACCCGCTTGCCTGCTTGGTGATAAGAATCGAGTTCCCGCGTGGCTCGACTTTGGCGTTGCCAACCACCCATGCCATCATCGGCGAGCCGGAGTGTATCAGCGCGCCCTCGGCCAGCTTGCGTTCAAGCGTTTTGATGCTGCCACCCAGCCGCCAGCCCTGCGACACGCCTACAATCTTTTCCTGCGGAACATCTTCCGCGATCAGCGCATCCAGCACCGACCCTATACCGGCCGGGTCGCATCCAACTTTATCCAGCAGTCCGGATGCCTCAATCTCGGCCACGATCTGCGCGACCTCAACAACATCGTTTCCAATCGTCTCGACCAGCACCAGGTCGCCGTCCTTGGCGAAGTCCTTGAACCGTGCGGCCTCAGACTTCCGGCGCTCCAGCACTGACGGATGCGCCCATGCCCTACCCCACAACAGCCACTCGCGGGTTATGCGGTCGCGCCCGATCACTACCAGCCCCAGCAGGTCATCAAGGCCGCCGCCGTCAATCCCTACATCCACCACGTCGCAGCGTGTCAGAATTGCGTCCAGGGTGATGCCCTCGCGGCCTTGTGCCTCCCAGAAATCCGCGCCAGCCCATCGGTCGGAGCGGAGGGCGAGGCCGATCTCCAGATTTAAGTGCTTCGATGCGAATCCGATCAGTGAATTTTCACTTTCTTGCTCAGCCTTCTCAAATTCATTTACAAGATGTTCTTCATCAACGGATGCCCCAAGATTTGGGTTTGTGATGTAAAAATTCTTCGGGTTTCTGTACTCCTTTGAATCGATCATCGCTTTGGGGAATTCAAAAATCACAGGCATGAACTTATTATCAATAATTTCCCCGTCGCGCACCTTGCGCGCATATTGAAGCCGCTGTCTGAAAACGCCAGCGGGGGCTGCGTCGGCCATCGTTGATGCCGTGATTATAAATCCCTCTGGGCGCGACATCATGCCGCCGAATGCCTCTCTCAGCATATTCTCGGCGTTGGCCTTTTTGCCAAATTGCCAAGTCTCATCCAAAAAAACGCCGATGGCCTTCTTCCCGCCGACGGTCTCATTTTCTGCGGCCACCACTTTCAGCGTTGCGCCAGTCACTCTATGAGTCAGGGTCTTAATATGCTCCTGGACCAATATCAACTCCCGTAATTCTTCGTCCGCGTTCACCATATCTCGCGCAGGATCGAACGAGTTTTTTGCAATTTCATGCGTCGGGGCAAGTATCAAAAATTCGCCAGATTTACGCCAATTCCGCAGCAGCGCGGTAAGCATTACGGCGGCAGCGACTGTCGATTTTCCATTTTTCTTTGAAATTAACAGGAAAAATTCACGGATCAGGCGCCGTCCCGCTGTCGGGCTGCCCGTGTCCACCATGTTTTCGTCATAGCCCGAGTCGTAGGAACCGAATACCGATGCAGCAAAATCCCTCATCCATGGCCGACACACGTCGCCCATGCGTGGCGAACCGATCGCATCTACCATGCGCAACTCGTCAAACACCTGTAGCGCATCGCGTGCCTCATGCGGGAATAGTGGCGGATGAATTAGAGACTCGCCTGCGATGATGCGTCTTTCCCAGTCAGGCATTGCAGTCGTCCATTCAGGAGGATTCATTTACGGCTTCCCGACCATCTTCCCGCCATTCGCCACCAGCTTTGGCGGCGCGGCAGGAGCGAACTTCCCGGCGGATGCGCGCTTGGCTGCGGCTCCTTGCTCTTCCTTTTTGCCAGCCTCACCTTTGCGCACGGCCTCATACGGTGCCAACGCCTTCGCAGCGTCGAGCCGCAGCTTAGCATCCAGTGTTACGTCTCGCATAATAGTGCGCAACTGGCGCAGCGACTCCGGCTCTCCATTCTCCGACGGCGGCAAAGCGGGGATTAGTACTGGCGGCTTTTTCT
>Ga0209518_1000818_pt1 | contig 38255 bp, 37 predicted proteins | sample RifGroB1_FD_183993 | JGI IMG/M metagenome (GOLD analysis project Ga0209518, IMG submission 183993) | Groundwater microbial communities from Rifle, Colorado, USA - Groundwater B1 (SPAdes) (version 2) | ecosystem: Environmental > Aquatic > Deep subsurface > Groundwater | place: Rifle, Colorado...
CTAAAACTCCCCTTGTCTTCCTCTGGGAGATAAGGGGCTGGGGGTTTGTGGGCAAAAAATTTTCAGATTTTTTATTTGAAAAATGACTTTTTCAGGGTCGACTAAGTAAGATAATCAATTTACTGGATAGTCCGGTCATACTTCGACTCTGCTCAGTACAAGCGCCGGACAATGACAATTTCGGGTTGAAAATATTTGCAATTTAAATTTAGTTATGTATATTTAAGAATTAAATTTTACAAAAAGAAAGTTTTTATTTAAATTTTATTTTTATCGAATCAGGATTCAAAGTTAAAATAGACAATAAAAAAGGCTGAATTTATGGATCAAAATGAAATTTTAAAAGAACTCAATTCCCGTCTCACCCCTAAAAGATATAAACACTCTCTCCATGTTGCCGAAAAAGCGGTGGATCTTGCCCTTTCTCACAACCTTGATATTGAAATAACCGAACAAGCAGCCCTCCTCCATGATATTGCAAAAGATTTATCTTTAGATGAAAGTAAAAAAAAAGCGGAAGAATACAAGATTGTTCTTTCCGAAGAAGAACTTTTTAATACCGGATTAATTCACAGCAAAATTGGAAAAGAAATCCTTGAAAAAGAACTCAAAATCACTCACCCTGAAATTTTAAATACTGTCCTTCATCATACAACCGGTTATCCAGGTATGTCGGATATAGAATTAGCGGTTTATGTTGCCGATTATCTTGATCCGAATAAAAAGCTTAAAAATTATGAACTGATTGCTAAAATTTCTAGAAAAAATCTTTACCAAGCTTCAATTTTGGTTTCTGTTGCCAAACTGGACTATGTGATTCATTCTCTTAAAACAGTCAATATCAATAGTATTTTATTTTACAACTGGCTATTGACCAAACGGGCATAAAGAGTCGATTCTAAAAATGCAAATTTAAAAATAAACAGCCCTGAAGATTTTCATCCACATTTAGATATAGATATTGGCATCACTTCGACTCCGCTCAGTGACCAGCTGCCAAGTTGGGAAATCTTTCTTCCTGGTTATACACCGAGCGGAGCCGAGGTGTAGAAAGTTTATTTTTTTATGACCGGCGCATAAATATACATGACAGAATCATCCTGCCCCTGTTTGAATTCTTTTCCGTAGAGTTCCAGAACAGGCGCCTGAGCAGGAACATAATCGCTTTGAGGCAGCGCAGTCTGATAAATTTCACTATAGGTCTGAGAAAGAGTATCCATTTTCCCTTTATGCTGAAAAACAGCATAAGTATAGCTTTCTACTTTTAATGTTGTCATATTTTTAGGCGGTTTTGATTTTCCTTTTACCTGCACTCCGGCTAAATAGCGGAAAAAAAGACCCGTGGTTGTCATCTGATAATCATAGGAAACGCCCCAGTATTCCCCTTTTTTGACCGTATTTTTAATTTTTCCCCGTACTTTCATCATATCCTGCCATGCCTGAAGCACAGGACTCATATTAGTCTGATCCGCATCAACAGAGATTCCGGTAAACACCATATCCGGCAGCGTAACAATTTTAAACTCAAGTTTATTTCCGGCAAAAAGAAAATTCGCCGCCCCTAATAGCAATAGAAATACTATTTTTCGCATTCAATGCACTCCTTAAAAAAAGATAATATGAAATATAATCAGATGAGAACAGAAAAAAAAGAGAGGAGTGACCTCCTCTTAAAAATAATAAATTATTTTGTTTTTTCGTCAATGTATTTAACGAGATCGTTTACAGTTTGAAGCTCTTTAATTTCGTCTTCTGGGAATTTGACATTAAATTCTTCTTCAAGCGCCATAACTGTTTCCATAACATCAAGAGAATCTGCTCCTAAATCGTCCACAATTCTTGAATCCAATTTAATTTCATCTTCACTTAAGCTTAAGTTTTCAGCAATGATTTCTCTTACTTTTTCAAAAGATCCCATGTTTCCTCCTATTTTTCTAAGGCTAAAAATAATAGATTAAATTTACCTGAAAAACCTTTTTAAGTCAAGCATGATTTTCTATTTTTATTTAAATTCAGTATTAAACATAATCATTAAAAATCTTGATACAAATCTAAAATAAATACAAAAACAAGCATAAAGAATCAAGATATTCCTGCTATTATTGAAATTTCAAAGGGTAATTTCAAATGAAACTTCCACTTCCTCCTCTTTCATCTCAATAAAAGAGCTGAATTCAAGAAATTGTTTTTCACATTCTTCTTTAATATAACTGATATAAAAAAGCCCAAGACCAGCCCCCAGTTCCTGATCAGGATTATGAAATAAGTCGGCAAGAGGTTTTCTTTCCGTTCTGACCTCTATTTTATTTTTTACTTCTTCCTGCTTTTCTTCCTGAATCTTTCCCTTGTTTAAAATGGAGATTTTTAATTTATGTTTGTCATCAATCTGTTCCCATAAAATCGAAATCTCAAGATAAATCTCTTTTTCTTCAATTTTTTCCTTTATTTTCTGCCTGTTTTCTTTTTGACGGATAAACGATTCAGTCTGTTCCATCTGCTGAAATTCATTTTTAGCAATCCATTCATAGTGAGCCTTTTCAGCATTCTGAGCCAGTTCCATAATTAAAAGGGCCAGATAATCTGCAATATTGACAATGTAAAGAAGTTTAACCAATTTTTGATACATTTCTTCCATAATACTGATTTTTTCTTCAGTCCTCGCTGAAACATAAAGAAAATACCAGTGTTTTTCACTGATACTTTCTATAAAATCGGAAAGGACTTTTTTTTTCTCATCCTTGTCTTTGATTTCTTTTGAATCTTCTACAATTGTGTAAGTATCAAAAAGAAGCATTTTTTTAAATTCTTCTCTCGTTTCCTGATAATTCATGGAAAACGACTCTATTTCTTCTTTTGAAATTTTAGAAGCATTAAATCCATATTGAGAAAAAACTCTGTCTGTTTCTTCCTTTACTTCTTTATCAAACAGAATATAGGTCAGGTCTCGAACCAGATGGGACCATTCAGTTCTATTTTCAAGAAGTGCGGATGAGAGTAAAACCACTTTTTTGAGGTAGAAATTTTTAGCTAATCCAAATAAAAAACTAAAATCAATCTGAGAAATATAAAAATAGGCTTCCTGTTTTTCATTATAAAGCAGATTTAAGCCCGCTTTTCTAAACTCGTTTTTTCCTTCTTCGGTCAGATAATAATATCCTGAAAAGGGTAAATTCATTAAAATCTCCTCCTGAAAAAAAAATCAAAAGAACCTTGATCTGCCCTTTGTTTAATCGGCAGAGCATAATAAAGCCTTAAAGTCATTTCATAAAAAGAAAAAGAAACCCCAATCCCGTATGAAAGTCCAAAGTCTCCGGTTGCGATTGTGTCTCGATAAGTCATATTATGAAACCAGCCTGTATCAATAAAAATAATATTATGGATATTATCTTTAGAAATTGAGTTCCAGATTTCAAAACTGGCATCCATACCGCGATCGGTACTTAATGCGCCGTAACCTCTTAAATGAAACTCATTTGGAAGCGCAAACTGATAATAAACAGGATACTTCCCAGTCATGAAAACAGTTCTGTACCTTAAAACAAAAAGATCATAATCTTTGACAAAAAAGCGCTGCAGGTTGAATTCAGTAGAAAACCATGAATATTTTTCATTAAAAGTATAAGTCACAGCAAGATTGGTTGTATCGTCTTTTTCTTTCATATATTTTTTACTGATTGTATGATTTAAATTCAGGGTAAAAGAATTGTAGTAATTGTCTGTCTCTTTTGTCAATTCAAAATAAGTGTAAGGTTCTGACAATGTCACCAGACTGTCTTCATTATAAGAGAGGTTTCTTAATTTTTCATACAAAAATCCGGTTCGAAGCGATGCCCAGAAGTATTTCAAATCAAATCCAAACCCCAGCTCAAAAGGGAAGCGGATCGTCTTGAAATTCACCCCCAAATCCCCTCTTCCGCCTCGATTAATCAACGCTCCTGAATAAAAATTAAAACGAAGATCCTTATAAAAAGGGGGAGAAAAATAATTAAGAGTATAGTATTCGTTTTGAATACTATCAAGAAATTTTAAATAAAACCAGTTTAAGGTAGCAAAGCGGACATCGACTCCCAGTCTGAGGATGTGATCAATGTTCCCAATATTATAAAGAGTAAAATCAACATAAGGCACTAAAGACAGGAGCCAGCCTCTGAAATTAAAATCTATATCCGCATAAAATTCATGAATCTCTTTGGCAAGATGCACAGGAATATTGGGGTCGGGTTTGCTTTTTTTCGATAAAAAAAGAAGATAATAACCCTTTCGCTCTTTAACCGGTACAAAATCATAGTCAAAATCAGAAGCTCCAATGACATTTTTAATAGCATTCAGCTTTTTATCCATAACCGGCTGATAAAAAACTCTGTCTTTATAATCTCCAAACTCTACCCGGGTAGCATAAACCTGGTAATAATTCAAGTTTAAAAAAATAACTTCCTGAATCAGACCTTCTTGAATTTCAATAATGAGATTTTGGTTTAAATCAAAAAAACTTTCAATTTTAGCGATTCGATATCCTTCATTATGATAATAATCAATTAAACTGCCAATAGATTTTTTTATTTTTTGATAAGGCAGCTCTACCCCAGGCTCCATATCCAGAACTTCTAAAATTTTACTTCTGGTAAACGCATTATTTCCCTGAATCATAACATTATTGACAAAAATAATGTTATTCCCTTCAAGAATGAGGGGAATAACAATTAAAAAAAGAAAAAAGAAAATCCTCAAAAAAATCATTTTCCCGATTCTGAGAAAACTTGAATGATTCTTTCTTTCGAGTCAAGAGTCGAAACATCTTTTGTATTTTTGATCATTCTTGAAATTTCTGAAAGAATCTTTAGATAGGTTTTTCTTTTGGGATCTTGACCCGGCGTGCCAATCAGGATAAAAAGATGCACAGGAAGTCCGTCTATTGAATCAAAATCAACGCCTTCTTTACTGTACCCCAAAATAATGAAATAATCTTTGACTTCTTCAGAGTGCGCATGAGGAACAGCGACTTTATACCCAATCCCTGTAGAAATAAGTCTTTCTCTTTCAATAAGTTTTTTCAAAAACTCTTTTTTATCTTTTAAATATTCATCTAACTTCGCATCTTCAACAAGAGTCTTCAACACTTCAAACTTATCTTTGACTTCAATCTCCAGAAAATTTGATTTTTTGAGGAGTTCTTGTAAAAACTCTCTAATGTTTTCTATTCCATCCATTTTATTCTTTCCTTTTTTTTATTTTATTTTTGAAAAACGAGATAAAAATAAAAACAGAAATGAATGATCCTGAAACCATTCCAATCAGAAAAAATTTTAAATTTTCAATAATTACTTTTTTAAATAAAAAAACCACTAAAATAAAAAAGAATGTTTTTAAAACCAAATAAAGCAATAATTTACTGCCGCTTATTTTTTGAAGCTTTAAAACACTCATAATGGTCAAAGAAAGTATCATTCCCAATCCAAATGCTAAAATCGTTTCCCCCCGTGCCACATTTTTTCAGTCAATTCCTTAATCATATTTTTCTTAAGAACATCATAATCAAAATCTTTTTTTATATCTAAGTGATAAGTCAGTTTTTCCCGCCAATTCTCCACCTCCGAGTCTGCAAAAAAATAGCGCATAGCATAAATTTCAATACTTTCTTTTTTTATTTCCAGCATTCCTTTTGAAAGATAAAAATAAAAAAAAATATTCCCTTGTTTATAACGGTGAGGACCTGCTAATAATTCAGCAGTCATCAATTCATGACCATTTAAGATTCCCATTTCTCCTTCAGGAGTCTTGACAATTAAAATATCCGCATTTTCTTCCCTTTCTATTTCTTTCAGGGAAGAAAAATTAATTTTTAGCAAGCATTTCCTCCGCTTTTTTATACGCCTCCTCGATGCTTCCCACCATATAAAAAGCCTGTTCAGGGAGATGATCTGTCTTTCCATCAATAATTGCTTCAAAACTTTCAAGAGTTTTTTCAAGAGGGACATATTTTCCCGCAAGACCAGTAAACCCTTCCGCTACAAAAAAAGGCTGAGACAAAAATTTTTGAATTTTTCTAGCCCGGGAAACAATCAGCTTGTCCTCTTCTGAAAGCTCATCAATCCCAAGAATAGCAATAATATCTTGAAGTTCCTTATATTTTTGAAGAATTTCCTGAGTTTTACGGGCTGTCTGATAATGCCTGTCGCCAATAATATGCGGTTCCAACATTCTCGAAGTTGACTCTAAAGGATCTACTGCCGGATAAATTCCTATTTCCGCAATCTGTCTTGAAAGAACGGTTGTCGCGTCCAGATGGCTGAAAGTCGTTGCCGGAGCCGGATCCGTAATATCATCTGCCGGAACATAAATTGCCTGAATAGAAGTAATGGAGCCTTTTTCAGTGGTAACAATTCTTTCCTGAAGCTTTGCCATATCACTGGCAAGAGTCGGCTGATACCCGGCAGCAGAAGGAATACGCCCCAAAAGAGCTGATACTTCACTCCCTGCCTGTGTAAAACGAAAAATATTATCCACAAAAAGAAGAACATCCTGCCCCTCTTCATCTCTAAAATACTCTGCCATGGTCAATCCAGTCAAAGCGACCCGAAGCCTTGCTCCAGGCGGTTCGTTCATCTGCCCGTAAACTAAAACTGTTTTATCAATAACTTTGGATTCTTTCATCTCAAGCCAGAGTTCGTTTCCTTCCCGTGTCCTTTCCCCGACTCCCACAAAAACGGAATATCCTCCGTGTTCAATCGCAATGTTTCGAATCAGCTCCATAATTAAAACCGTTTTACCAACTCCCGCTCCGCCGAATAATCCGACTTTCCCGCCTCTGGGATAGGGAGCTAAAAGATCTATGACTTTAATTCCGGTTTCAAAGATTTGACTCGCAGTCGTTTTAGGATCGAGTGGAGGAGCCTGTTTATGAATGGGTTCTTTAATCAGCGCCTCTACATTTCCAAGCCCATCAACAGGGTCTCCCATCACATTAAAAATCCGCCCTAAAGTCACTTCTCCAACGGGAACCCTGATCGGACTTCCGGTATTAATCACTTTGATCCCTTTTTTTAATCCTTCAGAATTATCTAAAACAACACATCGGACAGTATGATCGCCTAAATGCTTTAAAACTTCCATATAAACAGGCTTTGCTCCGTCTTCTGTATGAAGAACATTATATAAAGAGGGCACTTCATCCTGAAATTCAACATCAACAATAGCCCCGATAACCTGAATTATTTTTCCTTCTTTCATTTTTTACTCCAATTATGTTAAAAGCGATCCATTGATAATTTCAAGGATTTCCTGTGTGATTTTTGATTGCCTTTGCTTATTATAGATTAAATTTAAGCTTTCCTTCATTTCTTTTGAATTATTAATCGAATTTTCCATTGCCTGCATTCTAAAGAAATGTTCGCATGTTTTACTCTGCATTAAAGCATGATATATTTTTGCCGTAACAAAAAGTTCTTTGGAAACTTTTTTAAAATCTCCTTCCGAAGGGCTTTCTCCCAGATTTTTTGCATTCATTTTCCCTAGTTCAAAAAGATTCTCAACAACAGCTTCCTGCTTCATTCCATTAAAGTATTTTATATAAAGAAGATTGAAAGAAGAAAGAGGCAGTTCATAAACCTGTTCAGAAAGAAAACAGGCAAAATCATAAAGATTATAATGATCAACATCCTGAAAAACCATAAGAGGTTTTATTTTCCTTTCCCTTAAAAAAGGAAGGAGTTTTTTGCCCAGAAGAATAATCTTAGCATCTTCTTGAAGTTCTTTCATTTTTTGCTTTAATTTAGTGTTAAAATTCCCGCAGAGCCCTTTATCTGAGGCATAAACAAGATAAACCGCATCATTTTGAGAGGGAGTTTTTTTTTCTTCGGGAAAAAAAGGTAAGTTTTCTTGAAGTGTTTCAATTTTTTTTAAATTTTTGAGAAATACCTGATACTTTGAAGAAGACATCATTTTCATAGCAGTAAAAACTTGAAGGATATTATTGATATTTTTAATCTTACTGCTGATTTCTCTTAAGTTCAAACTTCACTCCTCTTTATTTTCAGATTTCTTTCTTCCAGACCAGATCAGGATGGCCAAAAACAATCACTGTGCTGTCTGTGATTCGGGTTGCCTCTTCAAGGGCAATTTCAGATTTCTCCAAAGGGCTCATTTCCTTCCCGTTTTTCTCCAGCAGGTCTCCAATTCCAATATTTAAAACAGGAATCGCTGTCAAAGAAAGACTATTCAATTCTTTCATCTTCTGCGAAACAATCAAGAATACCTCTTCTGCCGACTTTTCAGGCATTACCAAAACAATCTGCTTTTCATTATTACGGATAGCGGTATAATCGTAGGGCGATAAAATACTCATAAAAAATTCATAGACCTGTAAAACCAGCATACGGGTTTTAATAGAGCCCCAGGTATAAAGAATCTCTTCATGATTTGAAATTTCGATGACAACGGTTGTCAGATTCCGCTTAAAATGCTTGCAGCGGGCAATTTCTTTTTTCAAGTCATGAAGAAGAAATTTAATATTATGCACATTCGGAAGCGTCAAACTGTAAAACGATTCTCTTTTAAATCTTTCTTTAATATTATCATATCTCAAAGCCAGAGCCGTCAAACTGAGGATAGAGTTAAAAAGAAGAATATCCACCTCATTGAATTCTTTTTGAGTCAGAATAAAAAGAAATCCTCTGGTTTCATTTTCAATATTCAAAGGAAAAACACCCAGAAAACCTTCCTCAATATTGAATTGAAGAATTTTAAAAGGAGTTAAGTCGATTGTTTCAAGATCCAGAAGCAATGCTGAATGAAATTTTAAGATTTTTTTTAAAAATTTCTCATCATTTATATAATTTTTATGAAAAGATTTGATCTCATCTCCAGATAATCCGCGGGAAATTTTAATTTTCAGCTGAAATTCTTTTTTTTCGGTTTCCCCTTCAAAAAGAACCATCCCCATTTTTTGGATAGTATAGGTTTCAAAAATTTTCTCAATTGAATAGCTTAAGAATTTTTCAATTACCAGGTCTTCCTTGAGAGATGAAAGAATATTGAAAATATTTAAGATTTTCGAGTCTATTTCTTCGACAAATTGAGGCATCTTAATGTCCTTTAAATTGATGGAACTTAAAAAATATTTCTTTTACGCTGCAATAGAATTTAATAAAATGATTTATCTTTGTAAATAATAAAATACAGTTTTTTATCCGTTTTTTTTTATTGTCAAAATGATTTGATTTTAAGAATCAAATCACAGCAAGGGAAAAGAAGATGCATCTGTTTAAAAATGAAAGATAATATAGTCAACAAAATAAAAAATTTCCGTTTTTTTTATCATCATTTCTGTCATTCCACGGCTATCTAAAAACAATGCAATCAAGCCAGATAACGAATAGCTTTTTTTTATTCATTCATCGAAGCAGTAGGGTCACTGAGCGGAGCCGAAGTGACACCTCGACTCCGCTCGGTGTCCGAGTTCATTTCAATAATAATCGACAGTCTGAATGATAAGTTTCAGCATACATCATTACTAAAGATAAAATTTAGAAAATCTTTTAAGATTGAATTATATTATAATAATTATAATTTTTGGAGGAAGGTTTTGAAAACAGTCTTATTGGTAGATGACAGCCTGACTATCGTAAAAATGCTGTCTCACTTTTTATCTTCTTTGGGTCTTGCGGTCGATTTTACAACAGAGCCCAAAGAAGGATTTGAGAAAATAAAAAAAAGAAGTTATGATCTTCTGATTCTCGATCTTGAAATGCCTGATATGAATGGGGTTCAATTCCTCAATCAGATGAAACAGTCCAGTATTAATATACCGACTATGGTGTTAACGGGTAAAAAAGATGACCGCCTGATTTTTGGAATTATGTCTCAATTCTCACATGTAAAAAAATATGAAATTAAACCTTACAATAAAGATAATATTGAAAAGAGCGTCAAAGATATTTTAAAAATAGAGATTAAATTTTAATTTTTTGAGCTATAACATATACTCAGGCTGTCGATTATTGAAAACTATACCTTGTTATCATTGATATTTGTAAGTTTATTAGAAAAGGTAGTTGTCTTTTCTTATGCAATCTTTCATAGCTTTTTTTGGTTATTAATCAGAGCAGTACGGTCACTGAGCGGAGCCGAAGTGACACCTCGACTCCGCTCGGTGTCCGAGTTAATTTAAACAATAATCGACAGCCTGAATGAAATGATTTTAAATTTCAAAAAAAACCCTTCCGGTCATTCCCGCGAAAGCGGGAATCTATTGACAATAAGTTTTTTAAATTTAGATTCCGGTCTTTTGTAAGCAAAAACCGGAATGACAGTTTTGCATTTTATATTCAGTTGCGTATACAAAGAAATTCTTTCTGTCAGAAAGATGAATTTTAAAAAAAACAAATAGATTTGCCGAATTGAGAAGAATTTTAGTAATTTTGAATAGTAGAATCTCAATTTTTCAGGAGAAAAAGATGATAGCAGAAAGAATGAAAAAAATTGATTCGTCAGGAATCAGAAAAGTGTTTGATCTGGCGGCTAAAATGGAAGATCCGATCAATTTAAGCATAGGTCAGCCTGATTTTGATATTCCTGAAGAAATCAAACAGGAAGCTATCAAGGCGATTTCATCCGGAATGAACCGATATACCCAGACAGGGGGGATTCCTGAATTAAGAGCAAAACTCAAAGAAAAACTTGAAAAAGAAAAGAAAAGAAAATTTGACGATATTATGATTACTTCAGGTGTTTCAGGCGGACTTTTTCTGGCTTTCCTGACTTTGATCAACCCGGGTGACGAGGTAATTGTTCCTGACCCTTATTTTGTCATGTATAAGCATCTGGTCAACCTTTTAGGAGGCGTTCCAAAATACCTGAGCACCTATCCTGATTTTTCCCTTGATCCCAAAAAACTGGAAGCTCTCATTACTCCTAAAACTAAAATCATGCTTTTAAACAGTCCAAACAACCCTACCGGAAAAGTTTATACCCGAAAAGAATTGACTGACTTCCTTGCTGTTGCAAAAAAACACAACATCATTGTCATTTCTGATGAGATTTATGATCTTTTTACCTATGGCGAAGAATTTGTCTCTGTCGCGGAACTCTATGAGAACACACTTTTATTAGGTGGATTCTCAAAAACTTACGCTATGACAGGCTGGAGAATCGGTTATGCAGCCGGAAATCAGACAATTATCAATGAAATGATTAAACTTCAGCAATATACTTTTGTCTGCGCCCCTTCCTTTGCTCAGGCGGCTACTCTGAAAGCCCTTGACTATGACATGAGCTCCTTTGTTTCTGCCTATAAAGTCAAACGGGATATGATTTATAACGGATTGAAAGAAAATTTTTATGTTGTCAAACCTGAGGGTGCGTTTTATATTTTCCCTCAGCTGCCAAAAGGAGAAAATACAGAGCTTTTTGTCAATAAAGCGCTTGAAAATAAAGTTTTAATTATTCCCGGCAATGTTTTTTCAGAATCCAATACCGGATTTCGAATTTCTTTTGCCGCAGACAATAAAACAATAGAAAAAGGAATTGAGGTTTTAAATAAATTAGCTTTGGAGTCTTTTAAAAAATGAAAAAAAAGTATTTCTTCAATAACAATAGACCCAGCCAGCCGAATAATAATAATAATACAGGAAATACAAACACGGGAACAAACACTCCTTCTGAAAACACTGAAAAAAAAGATATTCAAAAGAATAGAGAAAACTTCAACAGGAACCAGCAGCAAAATAAAAACAACAATTCTCAAAACAATCAGGCTCCCAATAATCAGTCCAATCAAAATAATAAAAACAACAACCGGAAAGATCAGCCTCAGAAAAATTACCGAAGAGAGTTTATCAATAAAAAACATCAGTTTCGAAACGAAAGAAACGAGAAAGATGAAAAAAATGTCTATCAGGAAAGAAAAAAAGTCATTTTAGGCAAATGCATGATCTGTGACGCGAATGTGGCAGATGAGATTTATTCTTTTAAAATTGAGGAAAAAAAATACATTCATTTTGAATGCATGATCCGGGAAATGAAGAATCAGATGAGAGATAAGTTTGCCAGAATAAAAAACTTTAAAGTTTACTATATTGGAAACGGGGCTTTTGCAGCAGTCAATGAAAAAGAGTCACAGGGAAATATTCAATGGAAAATCATTCACAAAATCAATGTGAAAGAAATACTGGCAAAGAAAGAAGAGAGAATACTTACAAATTAAAATTCTTAAGAAAATTTCTCCATTCTTCATCAGGGCTTCTGGCATTAGTTTTTTATTTATTTCCTCATGAACAGAATATTTTTATTTTCGGTCTCAGCGTTTTAATTATTTTATCTTTTGTTTTTGATATTATCCGCCTCACATTCCCACACATCAATGAATTTGTTTTTAAAAATTTTCATTTTCTTTTTGTTGAGCGGGATAAGCATAAGGTTAATTCAGCTATTTTTTTTTATATCGGAGCGCTGGTCACAGTAGTTCTTTTTCCTGTCAATATAGCAGTGATCGGCATTCTTTATCTTTCTATCGGGGATTCCGCCGCAGCGATTGGGGGCATTTATCTTTCCAAAAAAATTCCTTTTAAAATTCCCAAAACTCAAAAAACTTTTATCGGAAGTTTTTCTTTTTTTGCAGTTGCTTCTGTGATTGGATTTTTAATGGGATTACCTATTTTGACTGTTTTCATATCAGCTTTTACCGGAGCTTTGTTTGAAGCTGTTCCCATTGGAATTGACGATAATTTCAGCATCCCCTTAAGCTCCTGTTCCGTGATTTGGCTGATGAGCTGTGCCGGAAGTGTTTTTCAAAAAATTTGTTATTGAGTTTTATTATGAAAAAAAAATTCGTTTTTTTTCTTTTTTCCCCCCTTTTTCTTTATCCAAAAGAGATTTCTTTTCTGGAAAAAGGAAAAAACGCCTGTTTTATCCTTCAAAAATCTTATCCTGAATCGATTAAAAACTGTTCAGATGAATTTTTAATTTTATCGGATGATAGAAAGATCCTCCTTTACGATTCTTTGCTTAAAAGAGATATTGAATCCATGGCTTCAAATCCTGATGTTTTAAGCGTTTTTTATTTTCCTTACAATCAGGGGATAAAAAACGACGCGGGGAGAGCCCGTCTCTACCCTCTTTTAGAAATCACTTATGGGAAAACAAAAAAAGAAGTTCAAAAAAATCTTAAAAAATTAGATTTTTTAGGACAGACCCTTTTTTTCAATATCAAAAACGGCGCTTATAACGCTTTTCAAAAAATTATTTTAAAATTGAAAAAACTGATTCAAAAAAAGCCCGAATTAAAAAAATACCTTCTTCCGGCTGCCGGAACTTTTTCCTATAGAAAAATTTCAGGAACTGACCGTTATTCAGCTCATAGTTTTGGAATCGCGGTTGATTTGAATGTAAAATATTCAGACTATTGGCTCTGGCATAAAGACTGGGAAAAACAAACTTATTCTTATCCCGTTGAAATAGTAAAAATTTTTGAATCTGAGGGATTTATCTGGGGAGGAAGATGGGAACACTTTGACACGATGCACTTTGAGTACAGACCTGAATTTCAAAAAAAAGACTGAGTTTTGATCATCCTCCTTCTACAGAATAAAACAGTCAATGAATTAACTCAAACACCGAGCGAAGCCGAAAAGTGTCCGTTCGGCTCCGCTCAGTGACCAAAATAAAGCTATACTGAAATAATTTTAAATTGCAAAAAATCCATGTCATTCCCCGGCTTGACCGGGGAATCTATTAAGCAAGATAATCAATTTACTGGATTGTCCAATTTCGGGTTGAAAATATTTGCAATTTAAATTCAGTTTCGTATATTAAAGATTTTAAATATTACTCCATACACCAGATATCCTTTTTTATCCCTGTTTCTGAAACACCTCCTGCAACACAGACTTTATTATTAAAAATAAAACTGGAGAAATGGCTCCTTGATTCAAAATCTGACTGAACATTGGCTTGAATCCATTCTAGCCCATCAGTGGAATACCAGACATCATTTTTGTAAACCGAACCGTCATAACCCCCTATTATCCATATTTTATTATCAAAAACAATAGTAGAATGATACGCTCTTGCCTGGAAAGCTGCAGAATCTGTCAGTCTGCTCCAGTTTCTGCCGTTTTCAGATACCCAGACATCATTTTTATATCCTTCTGAGACATTCCCTGCGATTAACCATAATTTGTTATTGAAATTCAGTACAGAATGCCCTTTTCTTCCTGAAAATTCAGCTGAATTATTTTCAAGAGTCCAATAAATCCCATCTATCGAACTCCAGACATCATTTTTATAGTCATATCCGGCTGCTCCGCCTATCAAATAAGCTTTTTCATTAAAAACAACACTTGCCTGTCCTGTCCTTCCTGAAAAACCTCCGTCTTCTATTGCTTTAGACCAGTTGATTCCATCTTCCGAACCCCAGATTTCCTGTTTATATTCACTTGTCCCAGAATGAGATAGATCAATCGTACTTCCCCCAGCTATCCAAAATTTATTTTGAAAAATAAAAAGAGAAAACTCATTTTTTAGATCAAAAGGAAACATTCCGCCGTAAAACCAGTCCAGACCGTCATAAGACATCCAGACTTCATTGTTATAGTTTCCGCCTATTTTCCATAAAGTTCCGTCTTTTATCAGAAAAACACTGCCGCTTACAGGAGAAAAAGCAGGAGTTTGGTTTAAAATATTCCATTTTACAGTATTTTTTTGAATCTTGAGAGAATAGGTTCCGTATGAAGCCGGATATTTTCCCGAAACTTTCAGATAAATCTTTTTTTCTTCGGAAAAGACTATTTTAACAGCGGTATTATAACCATTGTCTTTTTCAGATAAATAAAGCGTTTCCTTATCTCCGGTATAAATTGAGACTTGAATATCCGCAGTTTGATTTTCAAGACCTTCTTCTTTATCCTGCCATGATACCCAATACGGAGTTTGCGCCGGAAGAGTAAAATAATACCATTTTATTTGAGCCGGAATCAAAGATTCCTGAAGATTCTGATTGATTTCCGGCTCAGTGATTTCCCTGTCATTTTGGATGACAGGTTCAAAAAAAGTTTTTTCTATTTTAATGCTGAATGAGCCTGAAAGATAAGAATTGAACCGGATAAAAATTTTTTCGTTTTCAACTGCTTGAAATATTAAGGGTGAAGAAAGGGTTGTTTCGTTTTTAAAATAAGCGCTTATTTTATCCTCTCTCAATCCTGAAAGAAAGACATGGCTGGAATACTGAGGTTGATTGAGTGAATCAGAAACAGTGATTTTATAAAATTGATTTTTAACTCCTTGAAAATAATAATATTTTTCTATCCCTTCCGCTATATTTCCTTCTATAGTTTCTCCGAATTTTTCCTCTCCGATTTCAATATCTTCAATTCCGACAAAAGCCTTGCTGGTATCCAAAATCCTTAATGCAAAATTTCCTTTTTCCATGCTGTTAAAACCTCTGATTCTGATATAAACTTTCTGATCTTCCGATACTTTCAGGATGGGTGAAGGAGAGCGGGTAAAATCGTTGAGGCTGAAAAAAGGCGTTTGACTGTCTCTTTCAAAAATACTGACCTGAATATTGCAATTGTACCCCTCATTGCCTTTTTCCTTCCATTCCAGACGATAGGAAACATCTTTTTGAGCCTGAAAGGAAAACTGTTTTATTTCAGAAACAGCAAGGGAATAATCTTGAAAAATTCCTGTTTTTTCTGCAGGGATTTCAATATTTTCCAGAGAATCCGCCCCGTTATTTTCAGAAGAAAGATACTCTTCCCAGTTGATTTCTTTCAGATAAAAATCATCACTCTGAGCATTGCGGCACTGTACAAGCAAGAATAAAAGCAGTGTCATTATAAAATATTTCATAAAAACTCCTATGTATTTGAAAAAAAAAAAAATAGAATTAAAAATTAACAAAATTAATTGACTTTTTCCATAAAATAAATTAATTTTATTTTTGTATTTATTTTATATGTAATTTATTTAGAATAGTTTTAATAATTTTACAAAAGGAGTTAAAAATGAAACTAATTGTCATTTTTCTGATTCTTTGTTTCGGCTGTTATAAACCGGAAAAATTTCAGGATCAGAATTCGGAAGGTCAGAACAATTTGCCAAACCAGACAGAATTACAGGCTGAACTTTCTGGAAAACAGGTGGAAGAAACCGTTGAAAAAATCCTGAATGATCTTGAAATGAAAGCTATTTTAGATGATCCGGTTAAAAAAGGAAAACTAGAAGAAATTGAAAACTATGAAGAACAGCTTAATAATACAGCGAAAAATGCTCTTTGGACTTACTTCAGTTTTTTCAGTCTCAATGAAAAATTAAAATCAGGAGAAATTGCAACTCCCGAAGAATTAAAAACGCTGATTAACGGAACATTTGATTCCATAGACAGCGAACTTGCCGCTTTAGAAAATGAACTCCAAATCTACCTGGAAAAAACTGCAGAAATAGGGCTGGAAGAAATTAAAAAAAGATATCATCAGGAATACCTCAAATCCTATCCCAGTGAATCCCACCCTCTGGTAAAAAAACTTGAATCGGTTTTTATGGCGGGGATTTTAGAAGATAAAAGCAGTTTTTACCAGTTTTTGAACCTGCCGGAAATTAAATCAGCCGTTCAAAACGACTACGAAAGTTTAAAACAACTTGTATTTGAAAAACTTACCCGGACACAACAAGAAATGCTCCAATTAAGGGAAACTTTAATGAACAATTCGCCTGAGTATTTTGAAAAAAAACAAATAGATTTTTTTGATATTACAGAATTAAATAATAACAAAAGCCAAAACAGAATAATCCTTGGTACTGTTTCAATACATATCAGTTATAATGTTTTTTTGGCACATCTTGCAATACCCAACATTACAGTCCTTGCAACATCATTATCAACAGGATATTTGGGTACAAACGGGAAACAGGCTCTTCCCCCACAACCAATTATTGCCTCGGAATATAGCGGAAGATGTTATATGCAGAATCAGAATTGTATCTCATCTTATGAATATGGAAAGCTGATTTACCGGCAGAATGAATACTATTTTGATGATGGGGTTGAAGTAATTAAACTGGATTATACTCATGTAAACGCTGGTATTATCAACTTTTTGACGAAATACTGGAATATGGGTTATTCTGATAAATTTTTTATATGGGTAGTGCTCGGAAGACTGGATCAGTTTTATAACCAATTAGAATATCCAAGTTTAGAATATCCTGTTGTTAAAAAAAAAGAGTTTTGGGTTTATTCAGTCGGTGAATTAATCTATCCGAGCATATATTATAATCAATATCTTGAATTTATTATACCAAAAGTTTTTGTTATAGGCGGAAATGAACTAACCCCTTTGATAAAAAGTTCAAAAGTTTTACTTTCCATTTCAACCGGAACAGAAGGTTCTTATGCCTGGAATCCGAACGGAACAGATGTTTTTGTCTATCATGATTTAGCTTTGCTGCAGATTGATTTTCTGTTTTCTAGCCAAAGCATCCTTCAAAATTTCGAGCTTTATATTATCAAAGAAAATGAATACAATAATTTTAAGACTCTTCAGCAAACCGACAGCCACCTGCCGAGAATCAATCTGCCCGGAAATAGCCCTGTAGCCCAGGCGATAGGAACCGGACCCTATAAACTGATAGCGGATTACACGAATCTAACGCCCCAGACAAGCTGTTCAAGGTACTATGCAGGAGGTATCGTCTGCAATGTCAGGGGATGGAACGATCTCGGCGGAAGCGGAACCTACCGGATTGTTATCCGCGATAAATCCAATAAAAAAATTTCGGAAGAAATGAGTTTTTTAAGGGTTTATTGAAACGAATCATATTATATTTTAATTATTATGGAGAATCAGTATGAAAAAAGCAGTTTTAATGATTTTAGCCCTCTGCCTTTTCTTTTCGTGCACCAAAAAGAAGCTGCCCGAGATTTCTGAAAAAACCTCTTCGGATTCATTGATTTCCGAAACTCAGGAAACCAAAGCCGATGAAAATGAGATTTTTGTCCTTTACCCTAATATCCCCGAAAAAGAAGGTCTTTCCCTCCCTTCGATCAAACAGGTTCAGGCGGATTTTGAAGTTTTATCAAAAGAAGCTTTTTCAGGGATGACCAATGCTCAAGCCACCACCATGAAATCAAAGGATTTTGCCGAAACTCTGGCGGAAAATATAGGGAAAGGCGAAAAATCAATTAAAATTCTCCAGTCTTTTCAAAAAAACAGCGTTTACTTCGGAATCACCCTGAAAGATTTTACAAAAACTTCCAAACCCCGCTACGGAGATACGGTTCATAAAGAAATGGGGGGGCTCACAGCTGAGCTTTTCAAAGCCTATCTTGCGGTTTCGGGAGACAGGGAAGTATTTCTCACTCTCCTTTCAAAAGCCGGAATCACAGAAACCCGATTTATTGAAGAAATTGTGCAGGAAGACTATACAGACCCCGTCTTCGGTCTGTCGGAAGCCTCTCTTTTTATCGACGGAATCGACTTTCTCGTTCCAGCACTTAATATCAATAATATGTCTAAAGGAGCGGTCTCCACCCTGACGCATTTCTGGAACCCGGACGCAGGATGGAATTCGGGGAATAAAAATATATGGCCGAAAATCGAAGAAAAGATTATGGACAATATTGCCCTCAAAATAGCGGATAAAACGATCAAAATCGTTTATTTCCCCGTTACAGTCGTGACCTGCATTATAGATATTTTCAACGGGGATGACTGCGAACACTTTATAGATCTGGAAAAAACTGTCCGGGGGCTGATCATAACAGCGCTGGGAAAATACTATACCCTGATTACCAATCCTCCCTCGGCTTATTACAAAGCCCTCTGCTACTGGTACGGATGGCATAAAATAACCAGCAACGGGATTTTTCCCCAAAAAGGGATTTTGGACTACCTGAAAAGCTGGAAGACCAGCCAAAACCCGAACGACCTCAAATCAGCCCTTTTTTATTTAGCCAGAACAATGCACCTGCTGGAAGATATGTCCGTGCCCGAGCATGTCCACAATGCCCCGCATCTCCAAACAGCCGCCTGGGATAAGGCAGGAGGGGTCGGCGATATTATCGGAAAAATCCACCTCGCCTCTTCCAAAGACGCGATGAATGAAACCTACCGCTTTGAAATCAGCCCTCAATACCAGATTATTTCATGGACCCCTTATACTTCAAAATACGCCAATATTTATGAGGAAATGAAAAAAGAAAACAGTTTTACCTTTATGGCGGATGCTTATTTCAAAGCTTTCAATTCCGGCGAAACCCTTTATGATCTTTTTTACTCTACAGCACAGGCTGCCCAGTTTTTTCCGGCTCTGGCGGACGATGTCCATTATGCGGGGAACAATGTTGTGGCTTTTCAGACTCCCTTTCTCCAGACAGCCCCCGGATTCAGAAGCTGGGAGTTTGACCCCGGCTACCAGCAGGGTTTGGTTTATGCCAAACGGGACATCGGAGCGGGAGTTTCTGTTTTTCAGGAAAAAATTATACACCAGCCCTGTTTTTCTAAAATCTATGTAAATGACAAGACTGTTTCTCAATATGCCGAAGTTGTCACTAAAAACGCCTATTGTCATAAAGATATTTTCCTGACAAAAAAAGCCCACTTTTTTCTGGTATATGACAACGGAGGAAGCATGAAAGATAAAATAGTCTTCACGCTCAAGGATTTTATCAGGGAGCTGAAAAACGCGGCGGGAAGCATCGATCTGCCCGGCATGAAAACCTGCGAATTCGATCCCGGCTATCTTTCAGAAGTAACGATCAACGGGAATACTCAAACCTATTCCTGCACTGAGCTGATGGAAATTTACCGTGAAAGGGAGGCGGTAAGCAATATCCAGTCGGAAAAAGACCTGGTGGAATTGATAAATATTCCTACTCAGGTAGAATGTGAGGTAAATATCAATGGAGAAATGAAGCCGGGCAAAGAGATCATCTTTCATCCTGTATTAACCCTCCGCCTCAGGCAGTTTCCCCATCTTATAAACCTCACCGTCCAGCCGGCATATCTGAATGGGATGACGGTAAAACTTATTAGCCCAGATGGATTCTTATATAGTCAAATTATTGGTAGTGATGGCAAAGAAAAAGGAAGTTTTATAAAGATTTATACAGCTCATTATCCATACAACAAAATGACTGAATATTTAATTCCTATGTCACTCGGAGGAAATTTAAAACTTTTGAAGAATTTTTTCCAATCTGATTTTATAAAATAAGGAGAAATTAAAATGAATAAAGTATTTATTTTGTTTATATTTTTTTTATCAACCGGTTGCCTTTCAATAGGAAGTAGCCATGATGAACCAGATCCTACTCCTATTATTGAATCTGTAGTAATCTATGAAACACCGAATGGAGATAATATTATTGACTACAGTAATGATAGAGAAGATTCTGCCAAGATATTAATTAATGGAAAAAATTTTATTGATTTAAGTATAAAATTAATTCATATAGAAAAAGGCTATGAAATCAGCCCTTATAAAATTGATTTAATTAATTCATCTCAAGTTATTTGCAATATTTCAAATTGGGAAATTATGAATGGAACAGGAGTATGGTTGATTCGTGCGAAAAATTTCAATTCAGAAGGCTGGTCAACTGAAAATGTCACTATTACAATTTATTGAGAGAAAGCTTAAAATGACAGAATTTCTTTTGCCGATGTCGATTGGAGGAAGTTCCAAACTTTTAAGAAATTTTATAAAATATCAAACTAACCTAGGGAGGTAGAAATATGAAAAAATTTTTTTTACTGCTCTTTCTTCTGTTATTTTCCTGCAAAAATTTTCTGGGTATTGAGGACGATAATGCTAAATCCCCGACTCCAAAAGTTTATTCAGTTAGAATTTTAACAACCAGCAATGGAAATTCGATCATTGAGAATAGACTTGATCAATGGGCTGAGATTGAAATCACCGGAGATTTTTTTGAGAGTCCGACAATAGGATTATATCAAGTAAATGGCGATAAAATAAGAGGCTGCTACTCTAGAGACTATCCCGTAACTTTAAAAAAAATCACCTGCAGTATTACTCTTTTTTCATTTCAGTATCCTGATAAATACGACGATTCAGGAACCTATTGGGTTAGGGTTCAAAATTTAGACGACTGGTCAACTGAAAATGTCACTATTACAATTTATTGAGAGAAAGCTTAAAATGACAGAATTTCTTTTGCCGATGTCGATCGGGGGAAGTAGTAAACTTTTAAGAAATTTCATAAAATATCAGCATTAGGAGATTCAAGATGAAAAAAATACTTATTTTTGTTGTTTTTTTGTGCTTTTGTTCCTGCAAGAAAGATATTTTTCCAGATCAGGAAGCCCCTATCCCGATTGTAGAATCTGTTGAAGTGCTTTCAACTGGTAATGGTAATCTTATTATTGAAAATACACTTGATTTAGAAGCTAAATTATTGATAAAAGGTAAAAAATTTTTAAACCAACTCAATTTAAAAGTCAGATTGTATCGAGAATCTGACAATAAAGTCAAAATTTGTGCCATAACATATAGCGATTCTGATAATATTGAATGTGAAATTTCTCTTTTTAATTCATTTACTTATCCTTTAGAATTTAATGATTCAGGTATTTATTGGGTTAGAATTCAAAATGATGACGGTTTTATAACAGAAAAATGGTCGGTAGAAAATGTCACCCTTACAATTTATTGAGAGAAAGCTTAAAATGACAGAATTCCTTTTGCCCATGTCCATTGGAGGAACTGCTAAACTTTTAAGAAATTTTATAAAGTATCAAACCAACCTAGGGATGTAAAATATGAAAAAATTTATTCTACTAACTTTTATCCTGTTAATTTCTTGCAAGAAACTTCTTGACATAGACGAAGATCATGGTAAAACACCAACTCCGAAGGTGTATTCGGTTAGAATTTTAGCCACCAGCAATGGGAATTTGATCATTGAGAATAAATTAGACGATCATGCTACTCTTGAAATTACGGGAGATTTATTTGAAAGTCCGAGAATAAGATTATACCAAATAAATGGTGATAAAATAAATGGATGTGAGCATAGAGATTATTCCGTAACTTCGAAAAAAATCACCTGCAGTATTTCTCTTTTTTCATTTTATTATCCTGATAAATACGACGATTCAGGAACCTATTGGGTTAGGGTTCAAAATTTAGACGACTGGTCAACTGAGGATGTCACTATTACAATTTATTGAGAGAAAGCATAAAATGACAGAATTCCTTTTACCGATGTCGATTGGAGGAAGCTCCAAGCTTTTAAGAAATTTTATAAAATATCAAACCAACCTGGGGATGTAAAATATGAAAAAAATTTTTTTACTGCTCTTTCTTCTGTTATTTTCCTGCAAAAAACTTCTTGACATAGACGAAGATCATGGTAAATCACCGACTCCGAAGGTGTACTCAGTTGAAATTTCAGAGACAAGCAATGGAAATTTAATCATTGAAAATAGACTTGATTATTCTGCTTATTTATTAATTAAGGGAGAATTGTTTGAAACTCATGCTCAAGTAGCATTATTTAAAAATAATATAGAAGCTGGAGGGTGTACTATTAGTGAAAAAACAGCAACAATAATAAAATGTAGTATTACTCTTTATTCTTATTATGATAATAGCTTTGATTCAACAGGCACCTATTGGGTTAGGGTTCAAAATTTAGACGACTGGTCAGTAGAAAATGTCACCCTTACAATTTATTGAGAGAAAGCATAAAATGACAGAATTTCTTTTACCGATGTCGATCGGGGGTTCGTCAAAACTGCTGAGAAATTTTTTAAAATACCAGTATAATTGAGGGAGATAATATGAAAATCATTCTGACTTTGCTTCTTTTTATTTCATTGTTTTCCTGCGATAAAATAGAGCCCGGAAGCTATAAAGCTCCTGTCCCGGAGGTTTATTCTGCCGAAGTCATCGAAACCAGCAGCGGTAATCTTGTTATTGAAAATGCAATTGATAGTTATGCAGTCCTTTTCATTTCAGGAAAAAATTTTACAACTGATATGAAAGCAAAACTAATTAAAAATGATGGATTTATGTGTTTTAATATAAATGAAAGTTGGTGTGCTATAAAAGAATTGGGTAATACTTATATGAAATGTAAAATTACAGTAGCTTCATTTTATAACACAGATTGTAATGATAGCGGTTCTTATATTGTTCGAGTTAGAAACATAGATGAAAGTATTGATGAAAAATGGTCTGTAGAAAATGTGACTATTACAATTTATTGAGGTTAATGAAAATGTCAAAAAAATTAATGTTTTTTTCTCTCTTATTATTATTTTCTTTTTCATGTGCAAAGATGAATCTGGGAGAAGGCGAAGCAGAACGATTCCCTCTTTCAGGACCTAAAAGGGCGGTTTTGTTTCTGGTTTTGGTTCCTCAAAAAAGCGAAGAGCTTGCCGACCCTGATAAAATCAATCTCCTGATCAGTCAATTGGCAGAGGGGCTGAAACTCTCCCGTGGCGAACTGGATCAGGTGAGAAAATCCCAGGGCGGCGAACTTTCTTTTATCCTTCCGAAAATCAAAAACAGCACAGATATTTCAAATCTTCTTTTTCAGCTCAGGCAGGAAGGAGCTATTATTACTGTCCATCCCCAGCAGGCCGGAAATAACAGCATTGTAAAAGATCCGGTTTTCCATTTTGCTGAAAAAACAACGCTTGCATACGGAAATTATTTACTGGAAAAAGCCTTTTCTTTATTAGAAGAAATTGATCCTGATATTTATAACAAAATAAAAGATTTTAAAGAAGAAATCAGGCAGGGCATCAGCGAAGAAACGCTTTCCGTCCAGACCTTCCCCTATCCCTATGCCTATCCCAGGCTCACACAGATTTATACTCCTGATGCACACTGGAGCCACGGCTATAAAAATTTAACCCCGGCAAATGAACTGGACGGGCTTCACACCAATCCTCCCGGTATGCTTCTCAAGGCGATGGGGCTGGTTTACGGGATGAAAACCATTTGTATTGAAGAGAATTTTTTTTCAGAAGAAATAAAAAGAGAAGAAATTCAAACTGCCGGTATCCTGGAACTTCTTTCGGCAAATCAAAACAAGAAAGCTTTTATTCTTCTGGGCAGAATCATCACCCTCCTTTCGCTCTCTTCCATTCCTGCCCATTTAGACGCTTTTTCAACTGCAAGCGAAGATGAATACAGGGATGTTTTTCTTCCTCTTTTAATCACAGGAGAATTCAAAAACCTGATTTATGCGCCGGCTGGTCTTTCGGTAGATTTGGAAGGATTCGGTGAAAACTGGAAATCGACTCAAATCAAATCAGAAATATTAAACTATCTTGAAAATGATTTAAATACAGTAAAATTATCAAATATTTTCTATAAAATAGCTCAAAGGGCTGATTTCTATTCTTCCTACGGAAAAGAAGGCAACCAGGTTTCTTCTTTGGAAAACTTTTTCCCAACCTATCCTTCAGACACTTATTACAAACAATGGAAAGATTATTCAGCTGAAACATCAGAAAAACTGATCATTGAAAATTCAAATGGAAATACTCTGGAAATAGGGGAAAAGTATATGGAAGAAATCCTTCATCTCTACCCTCTGGCAGCTGCCGGAATTATAAAAACAATACAATTTTGTTTAAAATAGGGGTTATGAATGAATCGGATTATTTTTATGATTTTTTTATTAATCTTTTCAAACAGTGCGGTTTCTTATGCTTTTTCTCCTCTTGTCTTTTCTGAACCGGAAAAAAGGGAAGAAGAATTACCTCAGGATTCCAACCTGTTTTTCGGAGTCAGTACGGTTTTTCATTACAATTACGGCATGAAACAGAGCATTTCGGTCAAAAGAAAATACGGAATCGGTTTTTTCGGCGAGTATTTCACCGAATCTAAAAACCTGAGTTTCGAGCTTTCATCAGGATATTCTACCCATTCTTTCAGCTTTCAATATGGAGAAATTCATTTAGATACTCTCAATTTTGGATTATCCGGTTTTTACCATATTTATTTTTCAAAAAAAGAAAGCCTCTTTATTTCCTTCGGAGAAGAAACCGCTTTTCTTCTTTCAGGATACTATTATTCTTTTGACAGTTTAAAACAGCATGAAGCCGATCTATCGAAAACAATTTTCTATTTAAAAAGCAGTATCGGATTTCGTTCCGTTTTTTTCAAATGGCTTGATCTTTCTCTTGAAACAGGCATCAAATACTCCCTCAATCAGCCGTTTAAAGAATCTGTCATTCCAGTCAGCCTCAGTTATCCTTCCGCAGACGATGTTCTTTTAAAAAAACAGAAAGAACTCAATTTTTTCTTTGTTTTCCGCTGGAGATTCTTTGAGGCATACTGGTAAATGAATATAAACTGCAATTATTTTTCAAACCAAATTCATTGTACGGCACTTGTACTGAGCAAAGCCGAAGCATGACCGGACAATCTATTAAATTGATTATCTTGCTCAATAGATTCCCCGGTCAAGCCGGGGAATGACATGAATTTTTATTTCACCGCTTTATAAATGCTCAATGAATAAGCATCATTAATATTATAATAGTTTTTTTCTACCGTATAAACCTTGATTCTGAAAACTTCGCGCCGGGTAATAAAATGCTCCAGTAAAACATCTTCTCCCGGGGCTTTTGCCACCGCTTTTTTGATAAAATACCCGTTTGAATCATAGATTTCTATCACAAAAGTCGCTTTCGGAAGCCCTTTTAAATAAAAATGATACTTGCCCACGCTCTCGCCGATCGCATAAAAATGATCGATATCTTCTTTATGGTTCAGATATCCGCGGACTGTATCTGAAAATGTATTGGGTCCCTGATTGACCAGAGCCTGGTCATTGGGTTCATATTCAAAACTGTCAGACCCCTGTTCTGTAAAAAAGAACTTGATTTCATAAGGATTTAAATAATCATCAGATTCATTTTGTTTTCCAGCGCTGACGGAAAAATAAAGTTTATTGCCCAGCTCAGCAAGGAAATTAGGGATTTTCTCCACCCCGCCTTTTCCTTCATTGTCAATCATTTTCAACATTCTGCCATACTCGTCGTAAACACTCAACGCAAGATCTAAGTCTTTTGGAGGGATTAAAGTAATGGAAAGCATTTTAAAAATTTTAGTAATCTGCGGATTTACGCTGTCTTTCTGAAAATTGAGCCTATAAAATGAATCTGCGCTTCCTTCCAGAAGATAAAAATCTTTATCCCAGATGGGATTTAAAAACCCTTTCATTACATTATTTTCAATTATTTTAGGGTTTTCAAGCTGGTCGTTCGGTTCGCTTTCCATATCCGATGTCAGCGGCAGAAGGTTGTAGGACAAGTGATAAGGTCTTTGAAGAACTGTGGGAAGTTCTATATAATCCAGACGGCTTAAACAGGCAAGAAAAATATAGTATTTTCTTCCGCCCTTAATCTTATAGTTTGCCAGTCCTTCCCCCTTGTCAAAAGAATTGGAATCCACAATAAAAAAAGTTCCTCTTTCATTCACAGGCACAGAAGGTTTAACCTCAAGCGGCATAGAAAGATAATCCAGAAATCTCTCTTCCGCAACAATCACAACCGGATCAAAATTTTCTACGGGAGAAAGAGAAAGCTGTAAAAGATAATCGCCTTTATCTGAAATCACGAACTGGTAAATATCTAAATTTTTATCTATAAATTCTTTTCTGCTTTTTTCCTGAACCAGTTTTAAAATTTCTTTTACTGATTTTTCTTTTGCTTTATAATCCAGAAAAGGATAATAAAACCCTTTAATAATTTCTCCGGGATTCATTTTTTGAGAATCCTTTAAAAAATCATTGGGTTCTCTTTCTAAAATCAATTTCTGAGAAAAATCGTTTTTGTTCCATACTTTAATATCAAGATAATAATCATCTGAAGCAATAACGACAGGACGGCCTATTTTATGGTCATTGCTTCCGGGTAAAAGTTTAATAAAATAAATACCCGGATCAAAACAAAGATTGGGAATTGCTTCGCCAAAATTTTTATAAAAATCGTCTGCCGTCGCAATCTCTACTTGTTTTTCGTTAAAAACTTTCAAAGCTGTATCAAACCCTTTTAAACTATTGATAGAAAAAGAAAGGCAGCTTTTTTCCAGAATTTCAAATTTATAAATATCATTATCAATTCCATTATTAATTTTTCCTTTTATACTTGAGGGAACACGAACCGATTGAGCCGCATCAAATGAATTATTGGGTTCCAGTTCATTGACATGAGAAGAGCAGGAAGCAAAAAGTAAAACTATAAAAAAAAGCAGCCCATAGAAATATTTTTTTTTCAAAATCCCTCCCCCCCTAGAAAACAACTGAAATTATAATAATAACAAAAACAATAAAAAGCCCTACACCTAAATAAAATAGAGTCTGATTTTTTCTTTTTTCTATCTTAATTTCTTCGCTATGCAGCTGTCTTTGTTCCAATTGCTTCTGCTTTTCCTGTACTTTTCTTTTTGAAATAATTTTATCCGGTTCAATAAAAGAAACCTTCACAGAAGCATCCTCCCGGGATAGTCCGATTAAGTCCTTGGTCAGTTGAAGAGTCATAATGACTTCCGCATTTTCTGAAAATTTTTTTAAAACTTTTCCAATAACCGGTTTCAGCTTATTATTGGTTGTGTAAAGGTTGTAAAGCTCTGCGATTTTCTTCCCCTGTTCAGTGGTATCATCAATTTTTGAAAGAACCAGATCCCCTTCCTTGACTTCTTTAATAAACTTTCCTTTGATCGGGGATAGAACAATAAAACAGTCAATGACCGAAGAATTGGCAGGTATTTTATATTTTAGACGGGTCTCAGTATCTTCTTCTTTCTTCTCTTTCTCTTCTTTTTCCTTTTCAAGATCCAGAGCCTGAAAATCTTTGGCTTTCTCAAAAGTGACTGTAATCTCAACCGTACTTTTGAGATAATTCTTTAAAATATTTGTTAAAACTTCCGTCAGCTGCATTGTATTGGATTTAATATTCTCCCGTATCTGAGAAATATTCGCAGCTAATAAAGCTTTGATTTCCTTACTTTTATCGAGAGTGGCTTCCCCGTCATCCAGAAGTTCACGAATGGTTTGAGTCATTTTTTCTATATCCATATCAATGGAATAGGTGGAAATAAAACTGCTCCCTCCGGCAGCTACCATATAAGCATCTTCACTCGAATCAGAATCTACTGAAATAAGAAAAAGTCCGTAAAATTCTTTCTCAAAACAGATAAATTTCCCTTTAAGAATTATTTTTTCCACATAAAACCCTGTTAAAAAAGTATCTTAATGATATCATTTTCTATAATTGACTTGATAAAAAAACTATTTCAATTAACTTGTTTTTTAAATTTAAACATTAATCATTCAATATAAAAAATAATAAATTTAAAATGCTATTTATAAAGATTTTGAAAAATAGTTCTTATTTCTTAACTTTTATAGATGATTTTTTCATTCTTTCTAAAAAAATCCAGAATTACGATAAAAATACAAGGAGCTACCTATGAAAAAAATAATTTTATTGATCAATATTCTTGCGGTTATTCCTCTTTATTCGTTTAATTTGAAAAAATTGACCACTCTTGAAACCGGAATGTGCCCAAAGTCTGTTATTATCTCAAAAGACGGAACAAAAGCCTATTCCATGAATCTGGAAGGTCTTTCTGTCTATGCTTTTGATGTTCAAAGTAAAAAAATTGACTGGAAAATCGTATTTTTTCCAACTTCTGCAAAGGGCTGGGACTACAAAAACAAGAAACCAATTGATTCTTTTGCAGAAAAACCGGTAGAAGGAGCTTTGAGCCATAATGGAAAATTTCTATGGGTCTCGCTTCATAACGGCGCAAGCGTGGTTGTTATTGATACTGATTTTAAAACAGAGTTTAAAGGTTCTGTCATCAAAGCTAAACTTTACCGCGGAGATTCCAAAAACTATGAAATTGTTTCTGTCAAAAAAATTCCGGTCGGTAAAACTCCTAAAGTCATTGCTGTTTCCCCGGATGAAAAATGGGTTTATATAGCCAACTGGCATTCTCATACTGTTTCTGTCATTGATACTGAAAGTTATGAGGAAATCAAACAGATCAAAGTCACCCGCGTTCCGAGAGGTATGGCTTTTACCCCGGACGGAAAATACTGTTATATTGCAAACATGGGGGATTCCATTCTTTCTTTAGTAGATGTGAATGCCAATCATAAAGTTATTAAAACATTTTATGTCGGCGTTACTCCTAGACATGTCGTCATTTCTCCGGATGGAAAATACCTTTACATATCTTTGAATCAGGCAGGAGAAGTGGTTAAATTTAGCATAGAAACGGGTAAAGTAATCAAAAAAAAATATGTCGGATCCAACCCTAGAACACTTGCTCTTTCAGGTGACGGAAAGCATATTTTAGTTGTTCAATACTATGATCAGCTGGTTTCTCTCATGAGTGCGGAAAGTCTTGAGATTCTTGAGAAATACCCTACCGGAACCCATCCGGTCGGCGTGACCTTTACACCGGATGATTCGGAAGCCTGGGTTGTAAACTACTCTTCTTCTACCATCAGTGTTTTTAAAATTATTCCATAACAAGGAAAAGAGATGATCAGACTTTTGTTATTTTTTTTATCTATTCTGATTGTATCACTTGTTTTTTATTTTATTTCGAGAAAACCGCCTGTTTTTAAAGATATTTTAAATCTAAAAATTTCGATAGATGAAAAAGAAAAAAACTATCTCAAAGATTTTTTTCACCGCAACGAAATCAATCCAGAGAAAATTTCAATTTCTCTGGATCATAAAGAAATTTCATCTCCTTTTATAAGAATTGAAAATCAAAATATTGTCGAGATAGATTTCTCAAGTCTTTCCTTGAAAGAAATGCCGGATCCTGCTTATTTTCTTAAACTGTCTCAAATCAATTTAAGTGATAATCAGATTCAAAACCTATCTATTTCTCAAAAAAATGAATTTCTCACTGAATGTATTCTCACCGGAAACCAGATAGAAGATTTAAAAGGAATTGAAAATCTGCCCAATTTAGAAGGACTTTTTCTCAATAAAAATAAAATCAAATCGATTCATTCTCTTTCTTCACTCAAAAAATTGACTCGTCTTGACCTGTCTTATAACCAGATTGAAGAATTAAAAAATCTTTCTCAGGTTTATGAACTTTCTTTTCTTAATGTATCGTTTAATCAGATTCATGAAATCATTGATCTGCCTCAAACAGGAAAACTTCTGACCGTTTTTTTAAACAACAATCAAATTAAAGATATTCAAAAACTTTCATTATTAAAATCATTGAGATATTTAAACCTTGAAAATAACAATATCTTAGATATCTCGCCTCTTTTAATCCTAAAAGAACTTCATGAAATAAAATTGGAAAACAACCCGATTCAAAAAATTGGTTTTGAATTGAGTAAAATTACAAAAATTGAAAAGGAAAAAATAGATCCCAATCATTCACCATCCGATTTAAAACCAGCTCAAATTAATTTTAAAGAACTCCCGGCACGAAATGGAAGCGTGTTTTTAAAGTCTCAATCTTTTGAAAAAATACAGATCGGGCTTTCTGCTAAAGTCATCTGCACTGGTCATATCGGCTCACTGAATGGAATTTACGAAGAAAAATTAGAGTTTCTTAATTCTCTCAGCCATAACACATTGAATGTTGTGATCAACCTGAGTCTTAAAAATGGAAAAATCAAAATCTATCTTCCTTCAAGCGAATGGAATCAAGGAAAGTTTTTTGAATCTGACGGAAATAAAAAAATCTATGTGATAACTGATATCACTAAACAGGGGAAAGATTTTTTTCTTCTTTTTGAAGCAATAAACGGTAAGGCGGAAGATATTTCTTATACTCTCACTTTTTATTATTCTTAGAAAAACCAGCGGCGAAACCGCCGGTTTTCTTTTTTATTGATAGGGATTTCTTTTATGATAATGAGTATGGAGAAGATGGTGCGATTTTTCTGAATTGGGCTGTTTCAGATATTTTTCATAAACAGCGGTCACCTCTGGATTTAAATGAGACTTTCTTAAAGGTAAATTTCTGTCTTCTTTATAAAGCCCCTCAATCCTTTTGAGTTTTTTCTCGTTATCACTTGGAATCGGCTGTCCGCCTCCACCGATACATCCGTAAGGACACGCCATCACTTCTATAAAATGATAAAGGATTTCTCCCTTGTCTCTTGCTTCCCTGACCCGGTTCATTAATTTTCTCGCCTGCCCCAGTCCATTAGCCACAGCTACTTTTAATTTCAAGCCGTCCACATCCAATGTTGCTTCCTTGGTTCCTTCAATTCCCCTGACTTCAGTAAAATCAATCCTTGAAATCACTTTTCCGGTTTTCACTTCTATCGCTGTCCTTAAAGCCGCTTCCATGACTCCTCCGGTTGCGCCGAAAATAGTCGCAGCCCCAGTATAGGAAGAAAGCATTGAGTCAGCTTTCGCATCAGGAAGATTCTTAAAATCAATCCCTACCTGCCGGATCATTCTTGCCAGTTCACGGGTAGTCAAAACAAAGTCAACATCCTGAAATTCACTTGAATTCATTTCAGGTCTTTCCGATTCATATTTTTTTGCGGTACAGGGCATAATGGAAACACTGACAATTTTTGAAGGGTCTTTGTGATTCATTTCAGCGTAATAAGTTTTTGCCAAAGCTCCCAGCATCTGCTGAGGAGATTTTGCGGTAGAAAGATTATCCAGAAAATCTGAAAAATAGGTTTCCGCAAACTTGATCCATCCCGGACTGCATGAAGTAATCAAAGGAAGCGCTCCGCCATTGCTGACCCGGTTTAAAAACTCGGTTCCTTCTTCTAAAATCGTTAAATCTGCGCTGAAATTGGTATCAAAAATCTTATCAAAACCTAGAATTTTTAAAGCCTGATAAATTTTTCCAATCACCAGTTCTCCCGGTTCCATCCCGAATTCTTCCCCTAAAGCGACTCTGACTGCCGGAGCAATTTGAACCACCACTTCTTTTTCAGGATTGTCAATCGCTTCCCAGACATGGTCAATCAGTTCTCTTTCATATAATGCGCCCACCGGACAATAAACAATACACTGCCCGCAATTGACACAGACACTGTCTCCCATTCCCTTGCCGACAGCGGGCGAGACAATGGTATGCGATCCTCTGCCTTGAAAATCAATCGCTTCTACAGTCTGTATTTCCTTGCAGACCTGAATACACCTTCCGCATCCGATGCATTTATTCATATCTCTGACAATCGATTTCGAGCTTCTGTCAATCGGCAGTCCCCTGTCATACCAGTCATAAGCCAGTTTACGCACTTCCATCTGCTCTGCCATAGCCTGGAGCTCACAGCTTCCATGGCGGATACATTCCAGACAGTCTTCCGGATGGCTGGCTAAAACCAGTTCCAGAATCGATTTTCTATTATCCCGGACTACTTTTGTATTGGTCCTGATTTTCATTCCTTCTTTTGCCTGAGTAATGCAGGCTCTTTTCAACCCCGCTTCCCCCTCTACCTCTACCACACAAAGTCCGCAGGCGCCTGATGGAAACAGGTCTTTATGATAACAAAGAGTGGGTATTTTTATGTTTGCTTTCTTTGAAGCTTCTAAAATACTGATTCCTTCTTCAACTTCTACCTGGAGTGAATCAATCGAAAGCTTTATCTTACTCATATCTGCCCCCTCGGATATATTTTTGGTGTTTGATAAACGATTCAATTTCAGGTTTAAAGTTTTTAAAAATACCTTTTAAAGGCATAATCACAGACTGCCCGAAAGGACAAAAAGATGTTTTTTCCATTGTTTCAACCGTCTTTTCCATCAACGGAAGATATTCCAGCTTCCCCTCTCCTAAAACAATTTTATTGGCCATATATTCAAGCTGTCTGGTTCCAAAACGGCATGGGAAACACTTCCCGCAGGATTCTTCTGAAAAAAACCTCATTTCCACTTCCAGCACATCTGTCATATTGACATGCTCGTTCATCACAATAATAGCGCCGGAGCCGAGGCTTCCCCCTATTTTTTTCATATGAAAGAAATCCAGTTTATAATCCAATGCTTCCGTATTATAAATTGGACCTGCTGTTCCTCCAATCTGGACAGCTTTCAGATTCCCTTTCACTTCCACTTCTTTCAAAATTTCTTTGAGCGTTACCCCCATAGGAAATTCATAAACTCCGGGTTTTTTAAGATTCCCTGAAAGGCAAAAAAGTTTTGGACCGGGAGATTCAGGAGTTCCAATCGAGCTGAAATATTCGGCTCCTTTTTTCATAATCAGAGTCACACAGGCCAAAGTTTCCACATTATTGACAATCGTCGGTTTATCCCAAAGACCAGCCTGAGTCGGATAAGGAGGTTTGAGCCATGGATTTCCCCTAAATCCCATCAATGAATTAAGAAGAGCTGTTTCATCTCCTACTATATAAGAACCGCCGCCTCTTTTCACTTCAATTTCAAAAGAAAACCGGCTTCCCTGTATATTTTTTCCCAGAAACCCTTTTTTCATAGCATCCTGAATTGCCTGCTCAATGATTTTTGTTTCTTTAGGATATTCTCCTCTGATATAGATGTACCCTTTTTCAGATTGATTGGCTGCTCCGGCAATTGCCATTCCTTCCAGAATCAAAAAAGGAGATTTTTCTAAAAGAAGCCGGTCTTTAAAAGTTCCAGGCTCTCCCTCATCCGCATTACACACAATATAGCGGGGAAAAATTTCAGGGACACTCTCCCATTTCACACCCGTGGGAAATCCCGCTCCCCCCCTTCCTCTGAGGTTTGACTTTTTAATTTCATTGATGATTTCAAGAGGTTTCATTTGAACCGCTTTTTTTAACCCTTCAAATCCCCCCATTTTAATATAATCATCTATCCCGGCAGTACCCAGAAAAGCTGTTAATTCATTCAGCATTGACAACCTCCTTTTTCAACGCATCTAAAACACTGTCTATTTTCTCAGGCGTCATTTCAGAATAAATCTCATCATTAATCATGACATTGGGAGCTTTATCACAGGCTCCAAGACAATTGACCACTTCCAGAGTAAAAAGATTGTCTTTTGTCGTTTCTTTATTTTTAATACCTAGTTTCTCTTGAAGATAAAGATAAATATCGACAGAACCTGAAACCCGGCAGGGAAGAGAATCACAGACACGAATCACATGTTTGCCTCTTTTATCGGGCGAGAAAAGAGAATAAAAAGTCAAAATCCCCGAAATATCTGCCAATGAAAGCTGAAACTGCTCAGCAATAGTCTTGATGTTTTCTTCAGAAAGATAATTACTCTTATTTTGTTCCTGAGCCTGATGCAAGGCCAGTATCACATCGTCCCGCTTCAATTTTTCTACCGTCATTCTTCCCCCTTTCATAATGTGTTTCATTCAAAAACTTATAAACTAAGATACAAAGTTTTTAAAAAAAATCAAATTTTTTTTAGAATAAATTCTTTTATTGTATTAGTTTTTAGAACTATTATAATTTTTATTATTTATTTCAGCTTTTCAAGCTTCTTCAATCAAACTTTGCAACATAAAAAATACTGCTGTTATATCCGTAGTATAAAACATAAGGTACTCCATTATAAACATCTATCATAAGGTTCCAATCAGCAGAACGGGAAGAAAAATTCTGTTTTCCGACAAAAGTAGGAATATAACCTGACAGCTTGACAACAGAAAGTTTTCCTCCTATTGTTTCAGTAAACAAAATATAAAGATTTTCTCCTTCGCCGTTAATACCAGCCGAATAATTTGCAATTGGGATTTCTGAGCCCAGCCAGTTATTTTCCACATATTTTTTTATATTTACTTTACCTGTAAAATTATCTCTATAACTGACAAAAGTATTACCCTGATAACTATAAAGATAAATACTATTCGCTATTCCGTCAGAAATCGTTGTCTGACCTAATATTTCCCATGAAACTCCGTTAAATTTTCGAATACTTAATTTATCTTCATACATTCCATTTTGGTAAGCAACAAAAAAGTCTTCGTTTTCTTTATAAAAAACAATCTCTTTTCCTGCACTGACTCCTTTTTGTCCCTGAAAATAGGAGTCCTTTGATAAAATCCATTCTTCCCCTAATTTTTCCCAATGCCCGCTTGCTTCATTAAAAACTGCTGCGCCGGCTTTCATATCATAATTTGTGATATCACAATTGATCGGCAGGCAGATATAGACATAAGGCTTGGTATAAGCGCCGTATTTTGTATTGAGATAAGGATCCAGATCACCGTTATACAGATTTCATGCTTCCTCCTAATAAAGCCATTCTTTTAAGACAGTCATTTTTTGATTTTCTAAATCATAAGAAAAAATTCTGGAATATTTTTTATTTCCCGACTGGAAATACGCCTGCCCATGATCTTTTACATAAATTTTATTTTTTAATAACAATGAGTTAAAAATAAATTCTGGAACAATATGTTGCTTTTCAGGATTTTCATAACCTGCTGGTCTATTAACAACTACCCATTCTTGCATCAAATTACATTGTAAATCATATTTTTTGATTAAATAATTAAAATAGGGAATATGTTCCTTTATCAATGATTTTTGAATAACAAAGTAAAGAAATTCCTCTTTGTTTTCTGCTTTTATGAAAAAAAAATTGTCATCCTGATAAATTACTTTTGATTCAATTACATTGTTTTTTTTATCCAATTTTAATAAAATACTATTATTCCAATGTTTCATCTCAGCTACTTGATTGATTAGATATAGCAAATATAAATTTTCTTCATTATCTTTTTTAATTACATTGAGAATTCTCGAGCCCTTTTTTAGTTCTATCGTTTCTTTTTTTATACCATTTAAATCATAAACAGAGAGAATATTCATATAAGGGATAAAAATAAGTTCCCCTATTATTTTTATTTCTCTATCAAACTTACTTTCCCCTCCCCAGAAAAAATCGATCATTTTTCCCTGGGAGCTGATTTTTTTGATTTTGGGACGATAACAATGACCCAATCCTTTAAACTCAGAATCATAGACATAAAAATTTCCGTGATGGTCCACAGCTATTTTCTGCCCCGTCAACAGCTGAATTTGCTCTCCCTCTTTCGGGTATATCTGGGCAATAAAATTCATTTCAGGGTCAAATTTTTTGATCCGGCAGCCGTTTTCCAGAAAATAAAAATTACCTTCCAAATCCATTGTAAAATCATTGACATCCTGCAAATTTCCCATCTCTTCGAGACTCTGTTTTTTTTCCCTGTAATCAGCAGGAAATTTATAATCAACATATTCATCGCAGTGATGACTCCCGACCGTCTTGCTGTAACGGCAGGAAAACAGGGAGAAAATCAACATAAAAATAAAAACAGATTTCATCCTATTCCCCATTATCTGATATCCAGAACTTTTTTAACTGTAACATAAGCAAAGGGAGCGTAAAAACGAAGGGAATCTTTGTCCAGATAAAATAAACGGAAAGCCGAATCTATTGATTCCGCACTCCCATCTCCCTCCGAAGGCATATGATTATTTGTTATAGAACCGTTATAAGGGTCAGCAATGTAAAGACCGGTAATATATTGATCGTTATAAGGATTTTTTTTATCTCTTTTTACACCATACCCAACAACCGCATGGGCTCCGGCAATAGATTGCTCATCATCCCTCCACTGTGAAATTCCTATTATCATGGGAATATTAATACAAAGCGAACGGACAGGAGTCTGCGTGCAGGAAGAAGGGTTCCAAAGACTCAATGACTTGCTTAAAAACTCCAGCACTTTATTCGTTCTTTCAGCAAAAGCCATCCCGTCATGAAATAAAAATCCGGACTCGATTTTTGCACCCAGCGATTGTGATTTGATATAATTCCCCATTCCGAAACAAAGGTCTGAAACATCAATTCCTCCGTCATAAGGATTTTCATTATATTCATTAATTGTTCTTTTTTGATACTTGACCCGCATCTCGAAAGGGAGCGAAGATCGGGAGTTGCTACATTGATAATTTAAAGTAATATAGTCTTCCTGAATCCGGACATTAAAAGAAGTCTTCCCGTTTAAAGAAGCAGAAGTGACATAAACCTGCGTATCTGCAGGAGTATTCGGATCCTTATAAACAGGAATCGGATTATTGTTACTGTCATAATAAGTGATTCCAGAGCTCTTATTTAATTTATTGTAAAACCAGAGCCTGTCTCCGGAAGAAAGATTTAAGTTGCTAAAATTCAGTTCGACATAACCAACTGCTTCATTGTTTGAAAATGTCCGCTTGTCAATTATTTTTAAATTGGGATAATGACAGGTTCCGGAAGAAGTATAAAGAGCATTGCTATAGTCATCTTCAACTTTTCCAGTATATTTTTCATCTTCTCCTTCAAAAGGATGGCAAAAATATATTTTTGGGTCAGGAACTTTAACCTTCCGATCATCTTTTTGCCATTGATAGATAGCTGTTATTATTTGGTTTTCATGATTAATTGCAAATTGTTCAAACATATTATGTAAATAATATAAAAACATTGTTCCTGAAAAATATCCACAACCACTGTCAGCACTTGGAATAATCGTTTTTAAATTAGTTAAACCACTTGCTCCTCCTCTCCAAAAACTATAAAAGCTGAAAGAATCTCCCTGAGATATTTTTCCTAATACAAGTTTATTCGTAAAAACACTTTCATATTCGGGGGTATAGGAATTATTATTGTTATTGTTATTGTTATTGTTTCCTCCTGTATCCTCAGGAGGGATAGGTTTACAGGAACCGCCATAAAAAAATACGCCTAAAAATATTATCAAGACAAGACGAAGAGGACTTGAGGACTTGAGGACTTGAGGACTTTAAATTTCATAAATACCTCTTAAAAAATTATTTAAATTAAAAATAATAAGTTTAAAATGAGAAAACAAATTTTTTATTGAGAATAAATTATTGAATATTAGAACAAATCAAAAATATTGTAATAGTAATTTTAAAACAATCTGACAAAAAGCTAATGCTGTCTTTGCTTTCCATTTTTATCTTCAACAATAAAAATATTTTTTTTAGAATAAATTCTTTATTCAGGCTGTCGATTATTGAAAACTATACACAACTGAATATAAAATGCAAAATTGTCATTCCGGTTTTTGCTTGCAAAAGACCGGAATCTATTACTTAAAACATTTATTGTCAATAGATTCCAGCCTTCGCGGGAATGACAGAAAAGAGTCGTTTTTTTTGCAATTTAAATTCATTTCAGTAGATTTCCATCAATCTTCTTCTTATCATTGATATTTGTCAGTTGATCAGAAAGTGTCATTGTCTTTTCTGATGCAATCTTTCATCGCTTTGTTTTGGTCATTAATCGAAGCCGTACGGTGTCCGAGTTCATTT
>Ga0209518_1000822_pt1 | contig 38149 bp, 63 predicted proteins | sample RifGroB1_FD_183993 | JGI IMG/M metagenome (GOLD analysis project Ga0209518, IMG submission 183993) | Groundwater microbial communities from Rifle, Colorado, USA - Groundwater B1 (SPAdes) (version 2) | ecosystem: Environmental > Aquatic > Deep subsurface > Groundwater | place: Rifle, Colorado...
ACTCAATTCCTACGGTTCCAAAACCGGGTAAATTAAAAAGGTACTGAAAATGGGAAGGCCAACTATACCGCCACAGTTCAAAATACTCACCGGGGAGAAGCGGAAAGAGCGGCTTTCACCGGATCGCCCGATGCCGGCGGCATGTATACCTGACCCGCCGGAGTTCCTTACCGGTGATGCGCTTGGTGAGTGGAACAGAATCACGGTGGAATTACACGCGGTGGGGGTGCTCGCGCAGATGGACATGGCGGCGCTCGCGGGGTATTGTCAAAGTTACGCGGACTGGATCGGGGCGGTGAAGGCCATACAAAAGACGGGGTCGGTGATACAGACGAGGGCGAAAAAGACGGAGGCCCCGGACGGAACGATAACGACGGTTGGCGGGAAGATTCAATTATCACCATACGTGCGGGTGGCGAATGAGGCGCTTCAGATGATGAAGGGATTCGCGGTTGAATTCGGATTGACCCCGTCGTCTCGCTGTCGGGTGAAGGGCGTGAAACCGAAAGAGGGCGAAAAGAATAAGTGGAAAGAACTCGGATGAAGACGGCTCCGGCCCCCAGGCGGACGGCAAAACCGGCCCCGGAGGATACACATAGCCATGTCGCGGCGGGGATGAAGTACGCCCTGGACGTGGTGTCTGGGGTGATCGACGCCTGCAAATGGACGAAGGCGGCGTGTCAGCGTCACCTGAACGATCTCCGCCGGGCCGAGACTGATGCTTTCCCGTATCAGTTCGATTCACGTGCCGGGGAGCGAGCGTGTCGATTTATCGAAAACTTACCGCACATCAAGGGCGTCTGGGCTTCGCGGCATGAACTGATTGTCCTCCAGCCGTGGCAATGCTTCATCGTTTCGTCTGTTTTTGGATGGCGGCGGATGAAGGACGGGACTCGGCGGTTCCGGGAAATGTACTTAGAGGTCCCCCGGAAGAACGGTAAAAGCGTATTCGCCGCGGCAATCGGGCTGTATATGCTCACCGAGGACGGCGAGGCCGGGGCGGAAATCTACAGTGGGGCGACAACGGAAGCGCAGGCATGGGAGGTGTTTCGCCCCGCCCGCCTAATGGCCCTGAAGGCAGTTGGCTTTACAGAGCACTACGGCGTCGGGGTGAACGCCTCCAACCTAAATGTCCTTGAAACCGCGTCCCGGTTCGAGCCGGTCATCGGCAGCCCCGGCGATGGGGCAAGCCCGACGTGCGCGATTATCGATGAATACCATGAGCACCGAACCGCCGAGCAGTACGATACGATGGCTACCGGCATGGGGGCGCGGACGCAACCACTCATCGTTATCATCACGACCGCCGGATCGAATCTATCCGGACCTTGTTATGACAAGCGCCAAACACAGGTAACAAAGATTCTCGAAAACGTGATGGAGAACGAGGAGATATTCGCGATAATTTACACGATTGATGACACTGATGATTGGACTGATTTCTCGGTATGGAAGAAAGCGAACCCAAACTTTGGGGTATCCGTATTCGAGGATTACCTGCGCTCCCGTCACCGGGAGGCGATGCAGATGGCGGCGAAACAGAACATCATCCGATGCAAGCACCTGAACCAGTGGATGACCGTTGACAGCGCATGGATGGACATGGTTGCATGGCGGAAATGCGCCGACCCGAAGTTGAAGCCGGAACAATTCAAAGGACATCGGTGTTGGCTTGCGCTCGACATGGCGAGCAAAACCGACTTTGCGGAAATGATTCAGTTGTTCAAGATAGTTAAAGAGGACGCGGAACCGGAGTATGTACTTTTTGCCCGCCATTATTATGCCGAGGAGCAGGCCGATTATGAGGATAATGCGCAATATCGGGGCTGGGCCAAAGAGGGGCTAATCACCCTGACCGAGGGGAATATTATAGATTTCAATTATATCAAAGACGACTTAAGGGATATGAAAAGTTTATATGAGATTGTTGAAATACCGTATGACCCGTTTCAAGCGACGCTGTTTGCTACGGATATGGCAGCCGAAGGGTTCCCGATGATTGAGTATGGGGCGACGGTGAAAAACTTTTCGGAGCCGATGAAGGAATTGGAGCGGCTTGTTCTTTCAGGGCGGCTCCGCCATAACGGGGATAAAGTGTTGGAGTGGATGATTTCAAACGTGATCGGGCATCTTGACAGGAAAGACAATATTTTCCCGAACAAGGATCGTCCGGAAAACAAAATCGACGGCGCGGTTGCGGCTATTATGGCGCTGGGGCGGGCGATGATGGAACAACCTCAATCTGATATAGTGGGGATAGACGTATGGTAAGAGAGTTTTTCCAGAGGATTGCGGGCGCGTGGAAAATGGCGTCTACGATGGACATACTCACGGCGCTATACGCTCAACAAAACTCCAAGAGCGGGGCAGCCGTAAACTGGAAAACCGCTCTCGAATGCACAACGTCCCTCGCTTGCGCCCGCGTGATTTCCGAGGGTCTCGCGCAGGTTCCCTGCCGGGTATTTAGGGCCGACGGAGTCGGAAGATACCCAGCGACGGAAACCCCTCTTTTCAATCTTTTACACGATGCGCCGAACGAATGGATGACCTCGTATGATTTTCGGGAAATGATTGGCCTTCATCTTGTTTTATGCGGAAATCATTTTTCATTCATCAATCGGTATCGCGGGGGCGTTGCCGAACTTCTCCCCTTCGAGCCGCAGCAGGTCACGGTGAAACGCGACGGGTGGAAACTATCGTATGAAGTCCATACTGATGACGGAAAAACACAGACGATTCCCGCCGCGAATATGTGGCACATTCGGGGGCCGTCGTGGAACGGGTGGATGGGGCTGGAAGGGGTGAAACTCGCGCGGGAATCAATCGGGCTGTCGATGGCGACGGAAGAGAACGGGGCGATGCTTTTCAGGAACGGCTCACAACCGTCCGGGGTGCTTTCAACAGACCAGCCGCAGATGTCAAAGGAGAAGGCCGACCAACTTCGGGAATCATGGCAGGTATCGAACGGCGGGGGTAACGCTTTACGGACGGCGGTTCTCTGGGGCGGCATGAAATGGACGCCGATGACCTACCCGAACGACCAGATGCAATATCTTGAAACCCGGAAGTTTCAGGTGGAGGAGATATGCCGGGCGTTCCGAGTCATGCCTATCATGGTAGGGTATTCGGACAAGACCGCGACCTACGCAAGCGCCGAGCAGATGTTTATAGCGCACGTCGTTCATACGATGGGGCCGTGGTATGCGCGGATTGAGAACAGCGCGAATATGAACCTGCTTACGGAGGCCGACCGGAAGGCCGGGCTATACGTCAAGTTCGTGGTGAACGGCCTTATGCGGGGCGCGGCGAAAGACCGGGCGGAATTTTACGCAAAGGCGCTCGGTTCCGGTGGAAGTCCGGCGTGGATGACGCAAGATGAAGTCAGGGAATTAGAGGAGCTCAATCCGAAAGGCGGCGCGGCGGACGTTCTCCGCGAGCCAACGAATGTAGGGCAACCGGCGAAACCCGAAAGCGCGAAAGAAGAAACACCCGCCGAGAAGGGACAAGACGATGAAAAGATATGAATGCGGCTTGAGTGAAATCAAGGTCGCCGGGGATGCCGAGGCGGGGATGCAGTTCTCCGGGTATGGCGCGGTTTTCGGGAACGTGGATTATTGGGGTGACCTGATTGTTGAAGGCGCTTTCCAGTCCACAATCGCGCAAGCGAAGTCAACAAACCAGTGGCCCGCTTTGCTTTCACAGCACGGATTCACCGGGGAAGGTGATGTGCCGGTGGGGATATGGACGGAAATGCGCGAGGATTCTATCGGCCTATATGTCGAGGGGAAACTCGCCGATACCCCGCGCGGGAAGGAACTTTACGGCCTCATGAAAATGGAGCCGCGCCCGGCAATAAACGGGCTCTCAATCGGGTATCAAGCCGTGGAATGGACGGCCCGGACAAAACCGGAAGACCCGCGGCGAACGCTTAAGAAAATCAATCTCATGGAAATATCGCTCGTAACATTCCCGGCCAATCCAAAGGCCCGGACGACGGCGGTGAAATCGGGACTCACAATACGCGACGCGGAGAACGCCCTGCGGGATGCGGGCTTTACTCGGTCGCAAGCAAAAAGCATTATCGCCGAGGGCTTCGACGGCCTTCCTCCGTGGGATGCGGATGAAGATACCGAGGCTGTGAAGGCGGTAGCGGAATCAGTCAAAGAAGCGATACGGCGGAATCTCATAACGCTCCGCCGGTGAACATCGAAAAAGGAAAGGACAAGAAAATGGAAGAGTTGAAGAGACTCATTGAGGAACAGGGCAGGGCGTTCCACGAGTTTAAGGCCGCGAACGATACGCGCCTCGAATCCATCGAAAAAACCGGAAAGGCTCCGGGAGATCACGATGTGAAGATCGCCAACATCACGGCGGTTCTTGACCGGCTCGAAACCGAAATCAAGGCGCTCACGATCAAAGCACAGCGCCCCGTGCCTGGCTCGGACGGCGAAGACGCGGCAACGCCTGAACACAAGGCCGCCATTTTCGGCCCGGAAGGGTATATGCGGAAGGGCGAGAACGCCCGCGCCATGCAGGAGTTCAAGACGGCGTCCCTCCAGGCCGGGAACGACCCGCAGGCCGGGTTTCTGCTCCCCGCGCCCACAGTCGGGGCAATCGAACGGGTGGCGATGGGGCAGGTCGCCATGTATGACCTTGCAACTGTTACTCCTGTCGGCGGTGGTGGATGGGAGGAGCCTGTTGTCACGAGTGGAATGACCGCCGGGCATACCGGGGAAACCGGAACGCGCGCGCAGACGGCCCCCCCGACGGTGGCGAAAGTCAAGATCGAGGCCGAGGAATCCTACGTCATGCCCGCGTCCTACAACAAGATGCTGGAAGACTCCTCAATCGATCTGGAATCATGGCTTGTCACTGAGGCCGGGTATTCATTCGCCGATCTCGATGACGCCGATTTCATTTCCGGGACTGGGGTGAACTCCGCGCGGGGCATCACCGCGTACACCATGATTGCGGACGCCTCGTATGCGTGGAATAAGGTCGGATTCATCGTCACCGGGAAATCGGCGGCCTTTGCCGATACCAACCCGGCGGATTGTTTCATGGACATTGAGGCCGCACTCAAAACCCGGTATTTGGCGAACGCCACGTACCTGATGAAACGCTCCGCCCTGGCCTCCGTTCGGAAACTCAAAGACGGCCTGGGGAACTACCTCTGGCAGCCGGGGCTTCAGGCGGGGATACCGAACAGCATTAACGGGCTTCCCTACCGGCTTTCGGACAACATGCCCGCCATCGATGCGAGCACGTATTCAATCGCGCTCGGTGATTTTCGGGCGGCCTATCGGATCGTGACCCGGCGCGGAATGGCAATCATCCGCGACAACATCACCACGAAGGGGCTGACCTATTTTTACATCTCCAAGCGAATCGGCGGCGGGATCAAGAATTTCGAGGCCATCAAGTTCCTCAAATTCTCGACCTAACATCCGGCTACATGGCATGAACGGGCGGGGCGAAAGTCCCGCCCCGCAGACAAACGACAAAACGAAAGGATAAAAAGATGCGTGACCTTCACAACAATATCGACGTTCGGCCCGCCATCGACCCGTATGACCACGCGACGGGCGACGCGGCGGTGTCCACGGAAGTCTGCGACCTTCAGGGGTTTAAGTCCTGCGAACTGCTCTTGCAGTTCGGCTCCATCGCGGACTCGGATGCCACATTTGCCATCGTATTCTATGAGGGCGATACCACATCCCCGACGACCGCGGTTGATGACAAAGACCTGCTCGGAACCGAGGACTTATTGGCGCCGCTTTTCTCGGACGACAACGAGGTATTCAAAATCGGGTATATCGGGTCATGCCGGTACGTCAAGGCAACGCTCACGCCGACAAACAACACCGGGGCGATCCTCATGTCCGCGCTGTGGGTGCTCGGGCATCCCGACAACGCTGCGACGGCGAATCCGCCCGCAAATCCCGCCGCAATTTAACAGGAGGGCATCATGAGTCTTATAATCGGAGTGAAGCGTTCGGGGCCGGGTGCGGAACAGCGCGAGGCCGCGGACAAGATTTTCAGGGCCAAGAAAGAGGCCGCAGCGAAGGCGGCCAAGAAGGACGCCGAAAAGAAGTAACCGGATGGGGCGGGAAACCGCCCCTCCACAAAAGAAAGGACAGACGATGAACCTCATAAAACGACACAAGATTTTCTCCGCGCTGACGGGCGTTCTCCTGTTGGGCTTTGCGGCGCTCGCATTCGCGCAGCAGGGGTATTTCCCGTTCAATGGTAATACCTTTACGATTCGGAGCGGGGGGACGCAAACGGTTGACTCCGGCGGAACGGTGAATTGGGCTTCCGGCTCCTATCTCAAAATCGCCGGGACTGCCGTCACGTCAAGCGCGGCTGAAATGAACATCATGGACGGAGTGACGGCTACCTACACGGAGATCAACAAACTCGCCGGGGTGACCGCGGGATCGATCCAAGCCAGTAAGGCGCTGGTGGTGGGAACGTCTCGGAACATAAATACTGTAGTGGTGGACGACACGCTCGATACGAGTTCGGCGCTTATACGGGTGACAACCGGCAGTACATTGCAACTCGACGCCGGATCGACGCTCTCTCTCGGCGGGAAGGTCACGGCGCGAACGCAGGTTGTACTTGGCGATTCCACGCTCATGGCGTACACGTCCGGGACAACGTATGTCGCCCGCCCGGTTGCGGCGAAAACGACTTTGACATTGCCGGGAGCAGCGGTGGGCCTCGTATACGAGATTATGGGGGCCGACGCGGATTCCGTCCTCGTGACAACTGCATCCGGTGATTCGCTCATAACGAGCGCGGGCGCGGCTTGGAAAACAATCGCTACGGACGCGGGAACCGTCAAAATCATCGCATACGACACGACCCGCTGGCTCATGGTATTCTCTCTCGGAACTTGGACGCCGTATTAACGGAGGAGGACGGCAATGAAGAAAATATTCGCGGCACTCCTCATCGCCGTCCTCTTTGCGGCGGCGGTGAGCGCGACGGTAAGAAGCAGGCAGGAGCCGGGCGCGTCTCATACCGGGCTTTCATCCGATTCAAAGCCGACGGTGGGGGTGAAGCCGGGCGATACCTTCACGGAAACGAATACGAGCCTGCAATACATCTACGACGGCTCGGACTGGAATCTCAAAACGGACGGCCCGGTAACGGCGCTTGACTCCCTGACCGCGCCCGGCGTGAAAGCATACTCCGTCAAAGGATTCGCCAACGCCACAATCGCATGGCGGACGAACGCCATTAGCACGAGTCTTTCGCACCTCCTTCAGGGCAAGGTTGGAACGTCAAACTGGTTTTCACTGTGCGGCGTTGATTCGATCCGGTGCGCCGCCGTGAAAGACAGTTTGTTCAACTATGTCTACTGTTCCGGGCTGGATTCGCTCCGGTACAATCTCATTTCCGAAAACGGCGGAACCGCCACCGTAATCTACCTCTGGACGAAACGGGGAAGGTAAGAAACATGCGCTATTCGCTTGTGACAGCCGCCGCCGCATATCCGGTGAGTCTCGCCGAACTTAAAAACCATCTGCGGCTCACATCCGGGACGCTCGCGGATAACCTGACAACGGTTCAGTCCATCGTTCCCGGCGCGCACGTTCCGGCGGCCTCGTATACGCTTGTGGGGACGGCTTTCGACGTGTCCGGGTATGATGTGCTGGTGCAACTCAATTCGGGAACGAATCTCACGGGCGGAACCGTCGATGTCAAGATTCAGGAGTCCGATACCGACGTGAGCGCGAATTACACGAATGTTACGGGCGGCGCGTTCACGCAAGTCACGACCGCGAACGATAACGCGGTTCAGGAGAAGCAGTATACCGGTGGGAAACAGTACATCCGCGTGGTATGCACGGTGGGGACGGCGAACTGTGATTTCTCGGTTGACATTCTGAAATACGCGCCCTACGCAGCGGATGACGACCAGATAACCGCCTGTCTCGCGGCGGCGACCGAATTCACCGAGAACATTTGCGGGCCGCTCGTGTCGAAAATCTACGACGGATACCTTGATGACTTCCCGGCATCAGACCTGCTCACGGTTCCCAAGCCCCGGTGTACGGCAATCGGAAGTATCAAGTACACGGATACGGACGCGGTGGAAACGACGTACAGTTCGGCCTCGTATTACACGGACTTTGTTTCATTCTATGCGCGGTTGAAACTGAAATCCGGGTATTCGTGGCCGACCGCCGAACTCCGCGAAATAAACGCGGTTATCGTGCGGTTCACGGCAGGATACGCGAATGCGGCGGCGGTTCCGTATGAATTGAAAGCCGCCGTGAAACTGTTGGCGGCTCACCTGTATGAGCACCCGGAACTGGTTTCCATGCGAGACCAGGCGTTCCCGGTTCCGATGGGGTATGACGCGCTGGTGATGAATCACCGCGATTGGGGGCCGGGCGCATGAGCATCGGGGAATTGAAACACCGGGTCACGATTCAAAGGGCGGCGCTCGCGCAGGATTCAAGCGGCTCAACCGCCGAAACGTGGAGCACGCTCGCGACAGTGTACGCGGCAATCAAGCCGCTCAAAGGCCGGGAGTATTTCGCGGCTCAACAGGTGCAGGCGGAAACGACTCACGAAATTACGATCCGATACCGGGCGGACGTGACGGCCCTTACCCGCGTGGTATTCGGCAACCGGACGTTTGAGATACAGTCCGTTATCAATTCGATGGAAGCAAACCGTTGGCTCATTTTGATGTGCGCGGAGAGAACATGAGTGTCGGGGGCGGAACACACGACAGGGATTATTACGACAAGGTAATGATTGCGGTTCATGCGGCAACGAACGAAAAACTGAACCGGGTCGGCGACCTTGTCCGCGACTTGGCGAAACAGGATTGTCCGGTGCGGACGGGCGCACTCCAGAAAAGCATCCGGGTGCGGAGATACCCGGCGGAGCGCATGGTGCGGATTATCGCCGGGAACAAGAAGGCATGGTATCCGCACATTGTGATACTGGGAACCGTTGAACGCTGGACGGGGCGGAAGAAAAAGATTGGGAAAGTAATGAAACTATATGGCAAAAATCGGAATACCGGGGTCATGCCGCCGAACAACTTTTTCCAGATAGCGTTTGACGCCGCGCTTCCCCATATCCGGTATGAGTTCGGGAAACCGATGGGAACGACAATCACGCTCGAGCAGTAAGGGGCCGCCGGATGAAAGTCCTTTTTGATGCGATAATGACAAAATACGCCGCCTCTACTGCGTTGAAAGCGGCGAATACGGGGGGCCTTCATCGGGAGACTGTTCCCCAAAACGTGAAATATCCCTTCACGGTCATGCACAACACGGACGGGCGACCGAGAGACACGTTCGGGGCGCGGATTGAAAACCATACGATACAGTTTAATATATACAGCGATACGGCATCTGATGACACGGTTGACGACATTTTTGACAAACTCTCGACGGCATTTGACTACTGTGCGCTCACGATAACAGGATATACGCATGTAATTATGAGGCGGGTGTTTAACCAAAGTTTTTTTAATGAGGCCGAGGATTCGCGGGTGTGGCAGTATGTCGTTCGGTATGAAATCGAAATGCAGAAAAACTAACATCGGAAGGAGGCCATAAAATGGCGGAAGCACACGGAAAGAGCGGAAGCATCACCCTGTCAGGCTTGACGGCTGGGGTGCATTCATGGGAAATATCCTACGACGCGGACACCGTGGAAAGCACGGACTTCGCGGATGCGGGAGTGAAGACTTACGTCCTCGGCGGCAAGGGCTGGAGCGGTTCGATGGAGGCAAATTGGGATGCCGCGAATACGGCGCATGCGGGAGACGCGGCGGCTTCGCTCACGCTCACGGCGGCTTCGGGCGACACGTATGCGGGGTCGGCCATTCTCACGAATGAAACCGTCAAGGTGACGAAGGACGACATCAACCGGGTTTCATACAAGTTTCAGGGAACCGGCGCACTCACCATCACGTTGTAAACGGGGGCAGTATGACTACCTTACACGGGCGGGGCGGTAATGCGAAAATGACCGGGCTTTTCGCGGGCACGTTTTACTGGCAATTGTGCCGAAACGATAAGAGCGAATGGACGGCCACCATTGAGGCGTATCGCGATCCTGTCGATACTATCAAGCCTGGGGATATTGTCGATGTGGTATTGACCGAGTCTTCTACGGGGTGCGAATTCGCAGGGAAGGCTTTCGTCGCGTGGGTCGTTGAGGGGGTGAAAGTGGACGCCCTTGATACCAAACGATATGAATTGAAGGGGGTAACTCCCCTCGTTATAACAGAGAGGGTAAATGATGGCTGAAATACATGGCAAGACCGGGGGGATTTACAACTCCACGGCACTGATTCGTGGGGTGACGATATCCTTTGATAACGTCACTTCACAGATACGGGACTCCGCGAACGGGCTTGTAGCGGCGGGCTTTGTCGCCGGGCAGAAAATAACCGTTATCGGATCGGCGGACAACAACACCAACTTTACAATCGCGGGTGGCGGTGTCGCTGTTGGCGCGCTCACACTTACAGGTACTCCGCCGGTGAATACCGAGGCCGCCGGTGCGCTCGTGACCGTCTATTTGCAGCCGTCGGGGACCGCCGTCGCCGGGTTCCATTCATGGGAACTCTCAAAAGATGCGGATACCGTCGAGGCAACGGATTTTGAGGACGCCGGGGTGAAAGCGCATGTTCTCGGAGGAACCGGATGGAACGCGACCGGGGAGCGGAACTGGCAAGACGATAACGATGTGTGGGGTGGGGATGCCGTCGGTTCTCCCCGGTGGGTACGGTTCTTCCTGAAATATGTCGCCGACCCGTCCGGCGGCGACCCCGCGTATTACTATGAGGGGCTTTCCCACGTCAAAACCGGGACCGTCAAGACGGAAGTGAACGACATAGTGAGGCAGACATTCAAGTTCGAGGGGTGCGGCGCGCTGACACTCATAACGCGCACGACCGCATGGGCGTGATAACCATTCAGGGGGCGTTATGATATTCGATCTCGAAAACCTCAATCCGGGAACGTGGTTCGACTTACCCGACGGCGGGCGGATCTGCCTCCGTATTCTGTCGCTGGAAACCGCGTTGTCCATATCGGAAGCCGTCACGAAAAAGCGGCTGGAATACAAGCACGGGCAGCGGTTCGAGGTTGAGGACGTGAACGAAAACAAAAACCTTGAACTCACATGGGATAATATCATCCTCGAATGGGAGGGAATCAAGACGGCGGACGGGAAACCGCTACCCTGTACGGCGGAAATGAAAGCCAAACTCATGCGGGGATCGCCGTCTTTTGCGAAAATTGTGCGGGATAACCTGAATCACCTCAATGAACTTGAAGGAACGCGCGAGGAGATCGAAAGAAAAAACTGATGGATGTCGCCGCGTGGCTGGTTGAAATGGGGCCGGTATGCGGCGACTCCTGCCGGGGGGCGTATGTGATTGAGGGGCGGGAGGCTCCTTGCGAGAAATGCCGGAAGATCCCTATCCCCGCGAATGAAGAGGCGGTAAGGATATTCAATATAGTGAGTTCTCAGGTGGTGACCATTGGGATGGGGGATGTAGTGGGGCTTGATTACAACGCGGTAAACTACGTGATGGAACTTTACAGGGTGCGGGAAAAAAAGCGGACGTTTGAAAAGGTGAATCTAATTTTCCGCGAAATCCTCGAAAGGGGCAAGGATTGAAACTCCTCGAAACCTTTGTCGAAATATCCGCGAAAGATGATGCACTCAAAGCGGGCCTGAAAAGCGCGAACAGGTACGCGCGCGGACAAGTCCGAGAGATGCAAAAGGTTTTCAATTCCCTCAAAATCGGTATGCCGGATATGCGGAGCATTATCGCCGCCGCCGCCTCGTTCTATGGGGTAAAACGGGCGATTGAAAGTCTCGTGGGGAGCACCGTCAAGGCCGGGAGTACGTTTGTGGACATGAGTTCCCGGACGGGCCTTGCCGTCGAAACGCTTTCCGGGCTGGGGTATATTGCCGGGCAGGTTGGCGCGGAAATGGGGGACGTTGAAAAGTCCGTCAAGTTTTTGACCGCCGCCATGCTGGACGTGTCGCGCGGAACTGGGGAGGGGAAAAAAACATTCGATGCGCTCGGCATATCGGTGACGGACGTGCGGGGGAATCTCCGGCCCGCAACGGATGTGATGATGGACGCCGCCGACAAAATCGCGGGGATGAAAAACGAAACACAGCAGGCCGCCTTCGCTATGGAGATGTTCGGCGCGCGCACCGGGGCGAAAATGATTCCCATTCTTAAACTTGGCAGCGCGGGGATGCGGGAATATTTCGCTGAAGCAAAGCGGCTTGGGATAGTGATGAGCACGGACGACGCGAACGCCGCCGACGCGCTCGGTGACTCGCTGGCAACGCTGACAGCCGCATACGAGGGGGCGAAGCGTGTTATCGCCATGAGCGTGATCCCCCAACTCACGGCATGGGTTAATTCCACAACGGAACTCATTGCCCGGAACCGGGAAATGATAGGGCAAAAGGTCGGGGATTGGCTCAAGATGATTGGCGGTGCGCTCGAAACCGTCTGGAAACACCGGGACACTATCAAGACTGTTTTTGAAATTGCCATGATGACGCTCATAGCCACAAAACTTTACGCTGTCGGGAACGCGGTGATATTCCTCACGGCGGCGCTCGCGGGAATGGCAACGTCCGCCGGGCTTGCGGCTTTGATTGCCGCCGCGAAACCACTGCTTGCTATATCCGCAATTGCGGCAACGCTCTATGCGGCGAAGGCGGCGGTTCAATCCCCAACTCCAATAACGGGGCGGCTGTTTAATCGTGCGGGAAGTGGGGAGGAGCCATATTTCCCGCCGGGCGTAAATCCGCAGGCCGCTCTTGATGCGAACCTGTTGACGGTGAAGGTTGCTGGCGGAGCGGGAGGTGGTGGTGGCGGTGGCGGTGAAAAAGCGAAGTTCGACGCGAAAGAATTCTGGGCGGAAGAATTTCGTAAATCCGTTCGGGCGCAACTTGCAGCGGAAACCCCGGAAGACATGACGGAAAGTGCGCGGGAGGCAGTCGCGGAAATGGACAAGATTCAAAAGGAACACGCCGATACCGTTCTCTCCCTTTCGCGCCGGGTGCGGGACACATCAATATCAATGGTGAACGACCGTTTTGAACAGGAACGTCTCTCGGAAACCGCCCGGTATCAGGATGAAATCGCCGCATACACCGGGAAAGCCGATCTCCTCGAACTCGCGGCACAAGATCATTGGATGCGGATGACGGCGATTGCGAAAGACCAGTCCGCGGCAGCGGCAGCGGAAAGTCTGCAATTCGCCACGACGTGGGGTGATGCTCTGTATTCGATGTTTGAACAATCCGAATGGGCGTTCGGGAAAATAGGGCAGGCGTTCGCAAAGATGGTGCAGGGGATGATTGCGCGGGCTGCCGTGATAGGGGCGCTCAACTTCCTTTCCGGCGGCGCTGGCGGGTTCGGGGGCGCGTTCATCGGGGCCTTGCTGGGACGCGCGGCGGGGGGGCCGGTAGATGCAGGAACGCCTTATTGGGTTGGGGAACGTGGCCCGGAAGTAGGGGAACGTGGCAAGGTAATTCCGAACGGCGCGGGCTGGGTTTTTGTCCCCCGTTCCTCCGGCCCGGAAGTATTTGTCCCCCGTTCCTCCGGCCCGGAAGTATTTGTCCCCCGTTCCTCCGGGAAGGTAATTCCGAACGGCGCGGGCATGGTAGACAATTCTCAATGGCAACTCAATTTTTACGACACTGCCGGGGAGCGGGCGAAAATGGTAGGGCTTGACGACGCCGCGTTCTCGCGGCAATTCCAGCGGTGCGAACGCGACGGGCGGATCAAAATAAGGAAACGGGCATGAGCGACCATTCTTTCAAATATCCCACTTCGACAAACCCCACGTCAACCTTGACTTTCGACACGGCGGCCCGGCTTGTGAGCGACTCCGACACACTGAATTTCAAGGATGAAATAAGAGAGACGAAGGGCGGGACGGATAGGGTGCATGAATATGGAGACGAACAAAACATCTATACTTTTTCCGCCATTTTCCCGCGCTCACACGCAACCCTCACAGATCTCGCCAATGTCAAAGCATTTCTCGCCGTTGTGAGGAGACTCTATACATTCGTCTGGACGGACGATGCCGCGACCGAGCGCACCGTGCGGAACCTTACCAATCCAATCCGTTTCGAGCCTATCGCCTCCGGGCTGTACTGTCAAGTCACCCTCGAACTCAAAGAGCAATAAATGAGAACCCTCCTACAGTCCGTCGCCACAGGTTTCATGCAACAGGGCATCGAACCCCGGCTATTCGTTCGGGTATTCGATTCCGCCGGGGTGACGGTGCTATGCCAGGGAACGAAAGCGACGGGGGATTATGAGGATCGGATAACGACGTTTGGGGTGATAAATCAGTCCATCGATCCGGCGGGCGGCATGGCGGAAGTGTCCGGCGCGTCCGTGGGGCGGCTCGTGCTGGATGAGCGGTTGACGCTTTGCACGGAGGCGGAGATTGCCCCGGAACCGTATGGGGCGACGGCAGGGGCCGGGCGGCTCATTCGCGTGGGGGCCGAATCAGAATCATATTCGGATGTGCGGAACGCGGCGGCGGCGAACGATTTCGCACCCCCGGCTATAGCGGTAGGGCGTCGATGGGATGTGGGTAATGTCTGGTTTTCCGTATTCCGGGGATACGCTCAATTCGCGGTTCCGGCGGGGCTCACATCCTGCGAGGACGCCTATATCGCGCTCGTGGGGGCCGGTGATTACTCGGATGTGGATTTCACGGTGCAGATTGTCGCGGGAACGTGGGCGGATCTGTCTGAAGGTACGGGGATGTTCGACGCCTTCGCCGCATGGGAGGCGTCCGGGGATTACGATACCCTCGTGAACCTTGCGGAAACGTGGACACCCGCCGAATACGGGGCGACGGTGTACGTGCGGTTCAACGCGGCGGGGCGGGCGGCAGTGTTGGCGGCGGCGGGCGGAACCTTAAAACTCCTGTTCCTGTCGAGCAAAGATGCGACCTGGACGGGGAACGAGGCCGGGCCTGCCGGGGATGAATTCGTGATGTTCGGCTCCTCCACCGTGCGGCTCGTGCTCCGTTACAATTCCGTCACGCTCGACAACAAGGGCCTCGAATTCCTGTATGGATTAGAGACTTTGCCCGCGACAGTCTCCGGCTCGACAATCGACCGCGTTTGGAGCGGGGTCGTGGACACTTGGCGGTTGAACGACCGGGAAATGACCGCGACGGGAAGGCAAAACGATCACAAGAAAAATCCGCTCGTTCCAGAAAAAATCATCACAACGGCGATATGGCCGGATTGCCCGGAAGAAAATCTCGGGAAGCCGTATCCTATTGCGGTCGGTGATTTCTATTCCAACTCCTTTGGGACACATTCAGATGGGATAGGGATTGATTCAGCAGGGGGCCTTACTGGGTTGAGAAACTATGCGCCGGGGATTATCGTCAAGCCGTGGGGCGCATCATACGAAGATCCCGGAGAGATACTTATTGCCGGTCATGCGGTATCGAACTCCATTGTTGGCCTTCCCGCGCTCTGGAATAGCACGATGAAGAAGTTTGAGCGGTTCTGGGCGCAAAACGCCGGAACTGAACCGCACACCGCATCGGATGGGGCTATATTCCTGCGGGTATATCCTAAACTTCGGGCGCTCACGGACAACAGCGGCCTCGTGCTATCATGGCATGAATATGTCGGGCGGGCTTTCTCCTGTATCCCCTCCCGCGTTGTAAGATACTTGGCAACAGACCCGGAATACGCTTTTTCCGGTACGTCTGTCCAATATGCTCTCCTGAATGGCACAAACGCTTTCATCGACTTTGGCTTTGATCAGATGGGGGCCTTCGCGGAGCGGGAGCAGGTGGAGGTTGTTTTCGACTTGGTTATGACCGGAACGGCGGGCATGACCGTCACCCTCTATGACGTTGACACCAATCCGAATGTAACGGGCACGAATGGGGTAACGTCACTTGGGATTGTGGACGAGATATATTTTGACAGCGCCGGGGCTACATTCCAGACGGCAAGCGTCGCCGCAGACGATCTGCTCGTGATAACGGAAGGAATAAATGCCGGGGAGTGGCCGATTGATTCGGTCATATCACAGACTCGGCTTGAAATGAAATGGATGTTTAATGACCCGGCGATAACAGGGCAAATATACAAAATCCTACATCGGGGCGCGGTGGTTGAAAGCGTCGGTGGGGGAACGATAACCGGAACCGGACAAAAGATTGTGCCGTTGTCACTTTTCGCGGAAGACCCGGCTAAATACGTTCTCCGCCTCGCGCAAGTGTCCGGCGCTGGGTCGTTCCAAGTCAAAAACCTACAGATACGGGTGTTTTCTCCGGACGCATTAAAGCCGGGCCTCGTATGGCAAGACATAGAGGGGGCCGTATACGGCTCATGGATTACAGGACGCGGCTTTACTTCCGGAGCGCTTGTGGAAAACCCGGCGGGCGTGATTGAGTGGTTTGCCCGGAACGAAATGGGACTGGTGGCGGCTGAAATTGATACCGCCGCATTCGACACGGCAGCGGCACAGGCCACCATTACCGGGAAAAAATTGGCTTTCAATATCCGGGAACGCAAGCCCGCCCGTGAACTGCTTGATGACATGGCGCGACAGGCCCGCCTCTTGCTCTGGTGGGATGAACAGGATCGGCTCACCGTCAAGTACGTCGATTCCACCGCTGCATTTCCGCACAGCACAACCGACGTTCCAGGGGATCGAGATATATTCTCGGTCACCGGTGCACCGTCCGGGGGATATTTTACCCAGCATCAGATTATCGAAGGCCCCAGCATCTACCCCGTTGACGCGGACAAAGTATATAACGATTTCGTGATTAAATATCGCAAGAACTACGCGACGGGCGACTACGCGGCGGTGCTGACGTGTAACAAGGACGCCGAGAATCTTGACGAAACGATTCTCGCGGCACTCGGCACGACAGGCGCGGAACTCGTGACGCTGTGCGATGATTGCTACGACCGGACTTTGAAAGTCAACACCCTTGAAATTGAGGCATGGGCTATCCGTGACGAGGCGACGGCGACGGCGCTTATGCAGCACATCGTTCAGTGGTACACAAAGACGCGAATAATAATTGAATTCACGGCGGGGATATCGGCTCTTGAATTCGAGCCGGGGGACTTCATAAACGTAAGGGACGCCCGAATAGAGGATTTATATGGGACGGCTGTGATGAACGTCAAAAAGTGGATGATTCAGAAACACGATCCTGACTTGAATAATCAGACGTTTCACATCGAAGCGATTGAGGTTGGCGCATGATACGGTTTATGATTATATCCTTATTTGCGCTCGCCCTTGTCGGTTCCATGATTGCGAATCAAGCAAAATCCCCGGAAGAAAAGCCGGGGCTTGAAACGCATCTAATCAAGGCGGTCGCGCTCATGGAATCCTTGACTGTCTCGGTAACTGAACCCGCGAAGGGAACGGACAAATGTCTCCCCCGATAGCGCGAGAAGAAACAGACTTCGGCGCGGGCGAAACCGGCGCAAGTGACCCGCGAGTTCCCGGTATTCCGGCATTCTCCGCGAACGGTTCCGGCTCCATAACGATAACGGCCCCGGATGACAGCGGGAACGATGCGGTGGTGACGTACTCGCTCCGGGTGACGTATGCGGGGCCGACCGTCCGATATGTCCAAGCGGACGGAACGATAGACACCGGTGAGGTGTTCAGGACGCTCGCGGCATGGGGCGCAACGGTCACGGTGACCGGCCTGACGGACTTTGTCGCGTATACGTTTGCAAGCCGGGCGCAGAATGAACTCGCGGTGAACTCGGCATGGACAAGCGAGTCCGCCGCCATGAGCACGCTGCCGAGTCTCGATGGAGGGCAAGAATCCGCAACTGGCCCGAGAGAAATCACAACCGGGAACGTCAAGGTGGATGATACGGCGGGCCTGACGCTCACTACCGGAGCGACAGTTTCGGAAGCGACAACGGGAGAAACATGGTACGCGGGGAGCATCACGATAGACTATATTCTCAAATCGGAGGATTCACTCACGGCGGTCATTGAGGGGCAGTATTCAGAAGACGGCGGATCGACATGGGCGGCGGCGACGCTTTCCGGTGGCGACGGTTTGACGGGCCTTACCACATCCCCAACGGGTGTCGCGCATGATATAGTTTGGGATTCCTACGGAGACGCCGGAACGAGCGAATCGCAGACGGACATGATGCTCCGGCTCCGGGCGCAAGATTCACACGGTCATTGGGGCGCATACGAAACCAGCGCGGCGTTCACTCTTTACAACCGGCCCGCTGTTCCGACGGTTGTCAATTCAGATGGGCGGGCATGGGATGAAGATACGACGCCGACATTCCAAGCGGTGATACCAACGCTCCGGGGCGGAACCGCATGTTTCCCGGTAATTCATCTATATTCGGATTCCGCTGGGACGGTATACGTCTCTGGCTACCCGAAACGGTCGTATGAGTCTATTGCGGGCTGGGAATATGAAACGGCCCCTAACACATGGGTTGCGATGACCGTGGCGGGGATACCGAGCAGCGCGATTGACGGGGTGAACCGGATGCGGTACACGGTGCAGACGGCCCTCGCTGCCGGCAGTTATACCAGGTCGTTCCAATTATACGAAACTCGCGATTGGGGATAATATGAAACCCGTATACGAGCCGAGCATGGCAGCTATCTGGTTGGCTATGGCTATTGATTTCATCGGGCTGTGCGGCCTTGTTTATCTATGGAAAGGAATCGGATTGTTATGAAAACACGTACACTCATAGCGGGCGGTGTACTTGCGGTGGCAACGGTCATCGGCGGGAATGAGGCTGTTGTTCAGCACGAGCGCACCGTGGCGGTTGCGGAACACCATAAATCCCCACGCTTTGAAATCGGAGAGCGCAAGACCGGCGAGGAAATTAAATCATTTCGTACAGCCAACTCCGAGGCGTTCAAGGCTGACAGCGCCGTTGTGATAACGAAGGACGGGAAGGCAGTCAAGCGGGCGCGGTATACGACGCGGGTGTACGCGGGACAGCATTTCTGGAAAGACGCGGACGCCGACACGCTACGGCCCCTGGACTTGACGGTTCGGGAAATCTCTATCCTTGCAAGGCTAAATCCGTGGAGGACGCACGACAAGTACGTTGACGCGGGGCCGTACACGGCCCGGTGGATGAACGACACGCCCGGCAACTTCCGCATGGAAGCGGGAGGGCTTGCCATTGAATACCGGGCAATTTACGACCCGGCGGGGGTCACTATTGCTACGGAGCCGATACCGAACGGAATAAAGGAAACGCTCACGCTTGCGGACAAGAACGCCGCGCATGTTCTCGAATGGGAAGTGGACACGGCGGGGATGTTCGTGGCGGGAAAAGACGGGGGATTCGGAATACAGCCGCGAACCGGTCTTGATGCCATTCTCTGCATTGAACCGCCGAAGGCATGGGATGCCGCTGGAAAACCGGTAACGGTTACGGCAAGCGTGCGCGGGGATACGCTGTCATTCCGCGTGGATGTTCTCCCCGGTCAGGAATACCCGGTGACGGTCGACCCGACGACGGTGTATCTGTCGAAAACGGGAACGACCGGTAGCGCGGGAACGAAATCCGATGCTACATATACAGTTGCGCGAGATGCGACAACAAGCGACAGTATGGCTGGAACACTTTCGGCGGGACAGGATTCGTCGGTGTCTGGTTATAGCGTAAGTCGTTTATGGATTGCCTTCCCGCTCAAGGGCAGTCAAATTGCAACGGTTTCTGCATGTTCATTGAAAGTATATGGGTTGGATGACGGCTCTACTACTGATTTCAGGCTTTGTGTTTTTGGAGCGAATTCCGCAAGACCGACATTAACAACAGCCGATTTCGACCAATTTAACGGCTGGCAGTCAGGAGCAGTTCATAATGGGATAACACTCAACGCGGCATTCAGTACTTCCTCTTTTTCGGTTGGCGCTTGGAATAGCCTGATATTTCTTGGGGCCGGGCGGGATAGTGTGGTAAACGCGAAGGACGATACTCTTTGGGTGGCCGTTGTGTCTCATAAGGATTCCAGCAGAACCGCGCCCTCGGCGGGGAATAGCGAATATATAAGCATATCCCCGGTTGGCGGTGGGTACGCGCCATATCTCTCCATGACTTCGGATGTGGAGGATAGTTCGGCAACCGCCGTGTCCATTACTTCCGTCGCCGGATACCCGGAAAGCCTTGTCGTGACCTTTACCGACCGGGCGTATAGTGAAACCGGGTATGCGCTCGTGAACGCTGTGGGGGAGGCTCGCGTCGGGGGAAAGGATAGTATCGGGGCCGTATCCGGGTTCGGGGGAACCGGGACAATCCGCATGGGGGGGAGGCTCCCCAATACCTCGTATACGTGGAAAGTGAAGAACCTCGGCGGTTCGGGTGACGGGCTGTTATCGGTTGCGGACTCGTGCTACACGCGGGCGAACGTGCCGGGTAAGTCGACAGTTTCATTCCCGGCGGATTCGCTCCTCAAATTCATCCTGAAAAAGAATAACTATTTCCAGAAGGAAGTGACAGTTGACCCGACAAAAATAGACGCGCAACTGGATTCGTTCCCGGTACTGGTGAAACTCACGTCATCGAATTTCACTTTTGCGAAATCCGCGAACGACGGGCGCGACGTTCATTTTGTGCTCTCGGATGGAACCGAACTCAAGTTCGACAGAGAACGACATGATAAGCCGAATAGTCTTGCGGAATATTGGGTGAAGATACCGACACTCCCCGATGGCGCGTTCTCGTTCTACATCATCTACGGGGACTCAAATCGAACTGACTCCGCGAACCGCACCGCCGTCTGGGATGGTAACTTTAAGATGGTGCAGCACCTTGCGGACTCAACCACATCAAGGACGGCGGACGCAACCAGTAACGGGAATTTCGGCACAAAACTTGCCGCGAACGAACCCATCGAGGCGGCGGGGGTAATCGGGAAGGGGCAGGACTTCGACGGGAGCGACGACTATATCAACGTGGGAACGAGCGATGATTTAAGCGCCGCAACCAGCTTCACCGTTTCAGGCTGGTTCCAGACGAATTGGACGGAAGGCGCGGAAACGGTACCGTTCCGAAAGGTTACGAATTACTACTTAGTAAAATATGCGAACAATACCGTCGGAATGGCGGTTGCGGGACTGACGCCGGGGAGTAAGAGTGTTCCCGCTCTTTCGGGAGCCGGGTATCAGAATATCGTCGGCGTGTATAATTCCGCCGTGAACTCGATAAAGATATATGTCAACGGCGCATATATCGATTCGTCAGCGAACACGGGAACGGCCACGGCCACATCGGGAGCGATAGGATATATCGGGAATTACCTGCCAAGCGTAGACCATTGGAATGGCGTGATTGATGAAGTCCGGGTATCCAATACGGTTCGTTCCGCGGCATGGATCAAAGCGGAATACTACTCCGGCGTGGACAGTCTGCTGACATACGGCGCGGAGAGTTATTCGGACTTGGCGGGCAATCCAGATTATACTGAATACGCTATACAGGATTCCATCACCGAGAAATATGTGGACTTCATCAGCGGGGCTGTGGATACATTCGCGACGGCGGCGGAATGGAGAACATACGCGAATTGGGGCGGCGCGAACGGGGATACCGTCGCGGTTGGTGTTGGGAAAAAATACACGGTGCGGGCAAAGGCGCGGTCAGGCCAATAAATTCCCGCGAAGGCGGGGAGCGGTGAAGGCAGTACAAGCATGAGTAAGGACAGCGGCGGAAGGCTACGAGGCCCACGGGTTGACGGAATTCCGCCGCCGCACACAATGAAGCGTTGAACGCATAGAGGAAAGGCGGGCGGATGGAAGCAGGGATCGTGATATGGCTCCCGACGGGGATTACTGTTGTGGCATTCATCGCGAACGCCGCCTATATCAAGGGGGTTTTCGGCACGAAAATAGAAGACCACGCCCGGCGCATTGGAAAGATTGAGGAGGGGGTCGTGTGGAAAGATGAATGCGCGGCGACGGAAACGGCGCAGGGCGGACGTCTTGACAGGATTGAGACGGTGATGAACGGGGCTCTGACATGGGGCGGAAAGGAAAGGCGGAAAGGATGACTGACTTTTTTACTGATGAAGAAAAAACCTGTCATTGCGGGTGCGGACTGAACCTTGTCGACCAGAATCCGGACTTCCTCAAGGCCCTCAATTCCGCGCGTGAACTATACGGCCTCCCGATGGACGCAACCTGTATGACCCGGTGTCCGGCGCACAATGCGGAAATAGGAGGTGCGGCTCAATCGGCTCACATGGACGGGCGGGCGGCAGATATTGCCGTTCATGACCCCGGAGAAAGAATGCATATGATACGGTGTTTCATTGCCGCCGGATTCCACCGGATTGAGGTTTCCGCCGTCCATATTCATGTCGACGCAAAACGTGGGGCTCGCGACGTGTTCCTGCTGAAAACAGGAGAAGGGATTGTATGACCGTTCTTTTTGTTCTTTTCGTTATCGTATGGGGCGCGGCTCGCGGATTCGGAGAGGGTATCGTATGGTTTCAACGTGCGCCTCAATTCCACCCGTGGCAAGGGCTGTATCATGGGGTCAGGCTGTGCGAATACGGGCTGTTATTCGGAGCCGGGGCCGTCACCGAAGCGGCGCAACCGGGGCCTCTCGTTATTCTCGGTGCGCTCATGCTGTCATGGGAGGCGTTCGAGGCGGCATATCTCTGGGCGCGGCGCGGGCAGGCGGACGGACATGAGAATGTTTTGGGAATATACTCGCTTGACAGCGCAGGCGTGGTTCTCGCGCTTCACATCATAAGGGCGCTCGCGGGTGTCCTCTTCCTTTGGAGGGTTGTATGAAACGCATCGTTCTTTTCACCGGGCTTTTCCTATTCTCGTTCGCGTGTTCCGCATTCGCGGGGATACTCTCCACTCTGAAGGACGCGGCAACCGCCGGGGGAGTCTGGGCCGGGCTTGCCGTTCTCGTTCTCGCGTGGATTTTCAAAGCGATTCCGAACGAGAAAATCTATGGCCTCGTGTCCGCGTTTTTCGAGAAAGCGGGAACCGTCGTAACGCTCGGCCTCTCGAAATGGAAATGGACGGCTCCGCTCTGGAATAAAATCATCGAACCGTGGGCCGTGGATTTCATCGAAAACACCGTCGGGGCCGCCGTCAAGGGATTCATTGCGGGCCTTCGTTCCGACGTTCCCCCGGAGCAGTGACATGGCGGAAGACCGGAAAGACAAACGGCCCCTGCTCCTGCTTGCCCGCGTTCAGGGCGTGCTTCTTCTTGCCGTCGGTATCGGCATGTGCTTTGTCCCGGTCACGGCCCCTCACGCCGGTATCGTGATTGCGGCGGGGATCGGCGGCCTCACAACCGGAACCGTCTCGGCAATCGCCCGGAAAGTGTTCAACGCGAAACCGAAATAGCGGTTCCCGCAAGCATCATGGGGATACGGCGGGAAACCGCTTGAGAAGGCCCGGAGCAATCCGGGCTTTTTCTATATCCGCGCGCACCCCCCACAACGCACAACGGCTTTGATACGCGCCCGTGGTTAAACGAACGCACCCCCCAACGCCCTTTCCCATTCCCGCAAAAGATAATCGATTATAGGGCGTTTTCGCCGTCCGGGAAAATAGTGTAAGAATTTTCTGAATATTTTTGTGGGAATAATAAAATACTTCTTGACAATAATAATGATTGTGTTTATTATATATTAACCACCCAACAGGAGGATATTATGGGAAAGAAAGAAAACGCTTGCTTCCGGTGCGGGCATCTATGGGTCCAACGAACGATTCATGATACGCGGGTATGTCCGCGCTGTCATTCCGCAAAATGGAAGATGATACGCCTTGAAACGGAATACGGGCGTAAACCTAATAGGGAAAAGATTGCAAAATGACAAAGGAAGAAAAAATACTCCATATTATGAAAGGGGGTTCGTTACATATTGATCGCGAGGGTCGTGTATGGAGGATAGTGAACAATCATGAAAAGTATGAAATAAAAACATTCCCCGGAGCGGTAGAACCACCCCGCGTTTCCGGGGTATATCAAGGAAAGCAGACAAGGTGTTTAATATATCGTTTGGTCTGGGCCTATTTTAATGGGCCAATATTGGAGGGGAAAGTCATTCATCATATTGATGGGAATAGATTCAACAATCATATAGACAATCTTGTATGTGTAACGATACAGGAACATGTGGCCCTACATTATAAAAAACCAAGAGGAGTTGCAATGAGAAAACCGAAGACAGACAGAACACAAGCGGCCCCGGTAAACCGCAAGTCCGGTCACAAGCCCGGAAAGGGAGGGAGAAGATGGGGTACGTAATGGCGACAAAAAAAACGGTGGCGCGGGCGCAGGGAACCCGCTGGTATCGCGGGGTCTTTTCCCACCCGCTCAAAGGCCGGAGAACGTCAAGGGGGCGCGTCAAGATTACGGCGGTAAAAGCCCCGGCAAAACAGTATCGCCAGATGTTTCTCTGTCTTGGCTCAAATATCGGGGGAATACCGGCATGAGAATGATCCCCATATTCCCGGCGGTGGACTGCCAGGATTGCGGCCAGATCACAAGACAGGCGGAATGCGATAAATGCCCGATACGCGGGCGGGTGATTGCCGGTATGCAACGGTGTTTATCCGAGGGCATATTTGAACTTACCATATTCAACGCCATCGAATGCCCGATGCGGGCGGGGCGAATCATCGACGCCGATAACTGCCCTATCTGTGAGCACGACGGCGGCACGAGCGGAAACGAACAGGGATGTTTATTCATCCCCGACCCGGAACCAATCGACAGGAGAAGGTAATGTTTGAATTTCAAGTTAGTTTTTGGCTCGGCGTTATTCTGATGAAGGGGAGTATCGATCAATTCAGAAACGACTCCCCTATCGCCGGAGCAATAGACGGCATAGCGGGAACGCTGTTCTTCTTATACGGTATTTACCTCGCAATTAGGGGGATATGGTAATGGACGAACTCGAAGCCGTACTTGAGGCGGACTTCGCCGCAATGAAGGGGATGGCGTTCGCAATGAACGCAATTGCGGAAGGGCATTCATTCAGTCTGTTCCGCAACGCCCCAAACGAAACAGAAGAGGAGGACGAGGAAAGGGATATTGAAGCCGAAAACGCAACCCCCCAAACCGAGGAAGAATGGCGAAAAGAGTCTTTGGCTGAAATAGCCCGACATGGTGGCGGCGGGTAATTAACAAAAGGAGGAAGACGGTGGACTTGACGAAACTGAAAGATGAATTTCCGCCCGACGATCTGGAATGGCGAATCCAGTCAGGCGGGCTGAAAGACAGGCGTCCGTGGGCTTTGATTGTCCCTTATGTGCGAAACCGCGCAATCATGGACAGGCTCGATGAAGTGTGCGGCATGGAGAACTGGAATAACGAGTTCAAAGCGGGGCCGGGGGGTGGGGTGATGTGCGGGATTTCCATCCGTATTGACGACGAGGACGCAACTTCAAGAGGAGAGTGGGTTACAAAGTGGGACGGGGCCGAGAACAGCGACATTGAACCGGTCAAGGGCGGGTTGAGCAATGCCATGAAACGCGCCGCCGTACAGTGGGGAATCGGGAGATACCTTTACCACCTCGGAACCGCGGGGGCCAACTTTTGCACGGACGGGGAGAACAGCGCCAAAATCGACGGGGAATATTTCAAGTGGAGTCCACCGTCCACTCCACCCGCGAAAGTTCAAGGAAAGGCAGGGGAATCCCCTTCCCGAAAGGAAGAGAAGCGAACCCCGCCCCCGCCGCCGGACGCGGCGAAAGGGCAAGGAACACCCCCCCGCGAACAGCCGCAGGGGAACAAGCCCGATACCGGGGAAGCCGCAACGGAGCCGCAGAAAAAAGCCATCCATGCAATCGCAAAAGACAAGGGGATTGAGAACCCCCGGCTTTTTGGAATCATATCGGAACAGGTTGGACGTCCGATTGAAAGCACAAGCGCCCTCACGAAGCGCGAAGCATCCAGAATCATTGAACTCTTGAACGGAATGGACAAGGCTTTCCCGCCCGCCGGGTCAGACGTGGGCGACGGCTATGATGAATACAAATAACTCACAATACGGGGGAGAGAACCCAATGCCGACGATGGAAGAAATTCAGCAGGGTATTTTCACCGCTCTTTCCGCATACGAGCCGACGGCGGACGGGCTGGAAACCGAGGAGGAGAAAACCGAGTTCGACGCCTATATGAGCGACGTACTGGACGACCTCGGGAAGCAGGAGAAGGACAAGGCCGACGCAATCGCATATGCCATTCTCCACGCCGAGGCCGAGGCCGATTTCTTCCGCCGGGAATCCGAGCGGTTCGCAACGCGATGCCGGGTCATCAAAAACCGCATCAAGAGTATGAAGGAGAGGATCGCCTATACGCTCCGGGAATACAATCTGAAAGACGTGTCCGGGTCGAAATACAAACTCGCGCTCCGCAAATCACAGCGGGTGATGATTGAGAACGAGGGGATTATCCCCACGTCTTATTTCCGGGTCATCCCCGAAACGCGGGAACCGGACAAGAAAGCCATCGGGGATGCCCTGAAATCCGGGAAAGAAATCATCGGCGCGAGCCTCGAAGATTCGTATAGCGTCAATATCCGATAGCCCCGGATCGTCCGGGAACGCGGGGCGCGGCTTCGGTTCCAGGGCACGAGGCCAGCCCCGCGAAAGAATACAAGAAAGGAGATTATGATGGGGAACATGGGGTATTGTCGATTCCAGAACACTCTCCCGGATTTACAAGATTGTTATGATAATTGGGATCGGGATGATATGTCATCCGAAGAGGGGCGGGCACGGGAACAACTCCTCGCGCTTTGTAAAGACATCGTGGCGGAGTTTGGGGAGGAATAACCAACCCCGCGAAAGAAAATGACTGCCGATAGCACTACGGTCAGTGCGCTGGAACATAAATGTGCGTCCATAATGATCGCGGTTCGACTCCGCAGGCAGACCAAAATTAAGCGCGGCGGCAAACTGCTGACAGCCGCACGACTGGTACGGGACATAGCCGAAAGGTTCCCGCGCCGCGCTCACAAAAAAAGGTGGAAAAAATGAATATTGACAAAGCAATACCAATACCACCCAAACAAGGTATATACCCGTGGCTCGAAATGGAGGTGGGGGATAGCATTTTCGTAAAAAAGACACGTCGCGAAATTCAGGGTAGTATCAGTTATTTCAAATTGAGATATGGTATGTTATTCAAAATACGAAAATGGGAGGAAAACGGAATTATCGGGGTACGGGTATGGTTGTTGAAAAAACAGGATGCCGAGTGATTTTAACCGGCCCGCGCCGCCGGCTCACAACGGCGCTCATGTACTCTCCTGCGGGCGGCTGTCGCCCCGAATCGGCGGTCGCCCGCCTCCTAACCCGCAAAGAAAGGAATCCCGCAATGATCCTCGTTATCGTCAATAGCGACGGCACGCTCGCCCCCCAGGGCCGCTCGTATGAGTCATTCGCCGCGCTCGAAACCGCCATACGCAAGACCCCGGAAAAGTTCGAGCCGAACACCAAGTATATGCTCATCAAGCCGAGCCAGACTATCACAACGCACCCGCAGACCCGGATCGCGTTCGATACAGCAGTCGCAGATTTCCCCGGAGCGGAGCCGCGTAAACCGAGAACGGCAAAGCGCGCACCGACACCGGGGCCCGTCTCAAGACAGAGGGCGAAATGACACACCCGAACCGCTGGAAAACGCGCCCGGAAGGCGACATGATACTATGTGATGTCACCGGGTGCGCTCACGGCATGGGGCAAGCAGGGGCCGGGCGGTGTCCCGGTGACCCGTCACTTCCCGGAAGGACGTGCCCGGAATACACCACGGACGCCGACTACGAGAAACTGATGGAGAGGGAAACAAAATGAGCCGCAAATTCACCATCGGGTACTACGTCGCCAACCGCCCCGACGATCCTGTCTACCGGATTCGCGCTGTGCACGACGGCGAACAGCCCCCCCGCGAAGCGGTGTGGAGCGGGACGGGTTGGGATGCGGCAGTTACGGCGGCGAGTGAGGCCAACTACCGACGGCAACAGCGGGAACGAGGGAAGTTCGTATTCCACGTTCTTCCGTATAAATACGCCGAGGGGATTATTTACGTCCCCGACAGGACTCACTACCGATTGGACGAAGTCCCCCCTGTATTGCCGAATGAGATAACTCAATCCGAGAACTACGCTATCGCCCGGCGGGCAGCGAGTGCGGCCAACCGCGAATACCGCGAGAAAGAGCGTATCCGGTTAAAGGAGGAGGCCCGGCTTGCCCTTGTCCGTTCATTTGTCCGTTCATTCGCCCCGCTTCTCACAAAGCCGTGGGAGCCGAAAACAGAATGCACGAGCGCGGCGGCGAAAGCCGACCGAACGGTGACATGATGAGTCACCCGGTGCAGGTTCTAATCCGGCCCGCGCTCGCATCATAACTTATAAGCCCGGCTCATAACCGGCTCATAAAACAGAAAGAAAACTCTTGACACCGCAATGAAGGGGATGTATATTATGTCTAATTCTCGAATGTCAGGCGGCAACCGCCCCGGAGCGCGGTGTTTTTATAGGTGGACTTCGGAGCGGAGAATCTGTATACCGCGAGGTATACGGCAGCCCCTGACGGCTGGAGAAATTCTCTGCTCCCAAGTCCACTTTTTGTTTGTGGGATTCTGAATGCCAAAATATGAGCGCCCCCCATATTTCCCTCTATATCCTGCGGATTTTGTTTCGGACGGGAAGGTCGAGGCAATGACAACAGCGGCACTTGGGGCATACTTTCTACTCGTTTGCAAGGCGTGGCATGAGGAGCCTCCCGCAACGATACCGGATGATGATGCAATCCTTTCCCGATGGGCGCGCATGACACCGCAAGAATGGGCGGAATGTCGCGGTTCTGTCTTGGCGGCTTGGGTTAAAAAAGATGGCCGATGGGAACAAAAAAGACTGCGTAAAGAATACGACATTTTTTTCACACGCTACAAACACCAGTCAGAATCAGGGAAAATAGGCATGAAAAACAGGTGGAAAAGCGGCTCTGTAAAATCAAGTGGCACACCAGATAATATAACGACCTTAAAATCCGGTTATAACGACCTTATAACGGAACCTATAACGAACGATAACCCTTCAGTATCAGTTACATCTTCATCTTCAGTTTCATCTTCAGAACCAGATAAAAACAAAGATAAAAACCTCTTCGGAGAACACGTTCTCCTCACGGGCGAGGAGGCGGAAAAGTTGAAAGGATTCTTCGGGCAAGACGACTTCGACAGCCGCATTGAGGAAATGAATTTGTACATCGAAAAGATAGGGAAGGCCGCGTTCAACAAAAAGTACAAGTCTCACTATGCTACCCTCCTCTCATGGTACAGGATGGAATGCGAGAAGAAAGGCATTAAACCAAAGAAAATTTTGGAAAAGAAAATGGATCCGAAAAAAGGTACTGAAATTATTGAGGGTGCAAGAACACAACGGGAAGATATACAGGCCAAGTACGCCGTCGGAATCGAATGGTGGAATCAGGTCATCAATCACGGTGTTGACGGACGCGAACCGCTTCGATCTGAAATCAACAAACATGCCTTCGATACGTTCATTGCCCCGCTCATTCCAATCGGCAAAGAGAACGGCGGGAAAACCATCATCCTTTTCGCAGAGCCGGATATAGCCGGATGGATTGATGAAAATTACAAAGAACGGATACAGGACGCCATCGGGAAGGTTGTCAGGATTGTGAACGCGAAACCGGGGGAGAAGACATGAAAAGGGAACTCAAGGCCATGATTCGGCTGCACGGAGTAAAACAGTTTCGCAAGGCGCTTGTAGAGACGTTCTACGCGCTTGCGGATGAGGCATACGCCAAAGAGGGGGACGATTCGGGGCGCGGGCTTGTATATGGGCAAGCCGCCGAATGGGTGGACGGAATAGGAAACATCACCATCCCAAAGGGGACACGGGTATGAACGTACAGGAGCAGTTGAGCGCCGATCAGGAGGAGATTGCCGTCCACAAGCGGGCGCTGGTAATAATGCAAAGTGGTATACTGGAGGATTGCGGCGCATGTTTTGTGGAAACATGTCACATCAAATTTGATGCGCCAGTAGAAGATTGCATTCAAGCCCGCATCACCGACGCCCTCAATATAGCAAGAAGGGAAGTGGAGAAGCCATGACCGCGCAGGAGGAGATTTGGCTGTTGAAGGTAGCCGCAAACTACTGTGAGGCTGAATTCTCCACAGCGCAGGAGGAGATTGAACAGCTGAATAAAGTAATTGAGTCCAAAAACGTAATAATTGATGGCTTCGCCACCGACGCGATATGTGCATCAGTAGAACTCAACCTCCATAAGAGGGCACTGGGGCAGTTGGCTACGGCTATGTTTGTCAACTACCCGCAGGACTTCCGCGATGGTGTAGACAGGACTCTTGGCGCAGAGAAGTTCAAAGAGAAACTCATTTCTGCCGCCCTCGAAGCGGCAAGGAAGGAGCAAAAAGATGAAGGGTGACGAGCTCGAACGACGCCTCATGGAAGCCATTAACGGCCATGAGATTCTTTTCCATGACGAGAGCGCCCTCCGCGCCTTCATAGAAGGTGTCGTGAACAGCATGGGGTTCCAGAAGGCACTGCGCCGCGACGGTTCAGGGCCACTCCCCGTCGAGGACGAAGGCCCCGCTCCGCATATCCCGCTCTCCGAAGCCCGCGAGATTGCCCTTGACATGCTGCACGACATTGAGCAGGAGCGGGCGGAAGCGGCGGAAAGGTATGCCCTTGAACAATCCGCCCCGTGGGAGCCGAAGGTGGGGGAGTATGTGTACTGCAATCAGCAAATATTTGGCAATGTGCCAAATTACACGGGAATATGTAAGATACAGTCCATTCACGGAAAAGAATGCTTCATAATAACGACTCTGAAAAAGTCGCAAATACCACAAATATTACTTAAAAACCTCCGCCCCGCTCTCCCCTCCGACTGGATTCGCAAGGTCGGCGACGTCCCGACGGTGATGCATGTTTGGTTGGGTGGTATTGCGTGGGATAGAGCGTATAATATACGGATAGCGTTCTTTAGTGAAGGTGTTGAGAATGATATAGGTCTTGCAATTGCGCGCCTCCTTAACATTCCGGTGATGGACGCCGCCGAATATGACCGTATCCGCGACGAGAACAACGGCTGGTTCCCGTGGAGGAGTGATGCGGAAATCTAAAAAGTTCCCTGTCGAAATACTGTTTCACACATCATCCACTCCGAAGGTTTTTAATGTCACAAAGATTTATACAAAAGGTGGGTTACTCTGCTGTCAAAAACCCGGAGGGATGATAGTAAAATACCCGCTTTGTAACATTTTTCAAATCGCACACCGGCATGGAAAGCATGTAAATACGTCGGTGATTTGAGTTTCGTTCTTGAAAAATAACCCGCAAAGAAAGTGTAAGCATGGTGGCGAAAGATAGACGCTATATCGTAGGATGACGAACGGCACGAACCGTTCACGGGGCGGCTCGAAACCCTACCCCATCACCATGCGGGTATCGAATCCCGCCCATGCTTACAAGGAAAATGAGCGCGGTGGCAAACTGCTGACAGCCGCACGACTGGTACGGGACATAGCCGAAAGGTTCCCGCGCCGCGCTCACCACACAAGGGAGGAATCCAATGCTTAGCAAATGTGAAAAGAGATTTCGAGAAATTGCCGTAGAAGTATGCGGCATACACGATAATTGCCCCAACGCGCACGGCATGGCAAATTCACCACCGCCGCCTGTTCCCAAGCCGGAGCACTACGACGGGGAGCCGTGTAACTTGCCGATTAGTGACTCTTGCAAGGAGAAGTCTTGCGGATTGCGATTTGAGTATTGGGAAAAGAGGGATACGTATAAAGAGGGGGAATGGACAAACGGCGGGAATGATGACTGTATATACAACGTTAAATATCCCGGCAGCGTATCCTCGAATAAAGGCTGGATTCTCCGCGCCATTCCCGTCGATCCCCCTGTCACCGTCCACACCTTTTCCCGCACCAGGAAGCACGGCAAATACACCTTTCGCGGCAAGCCCGACATCCCCCGCATACTCCGCGAGAACATCACCGAGGGGGATAAACTCGTGGTGATTGTGGAGGGGTATGATGAGAGGAGCATTAAAATCAAAAACTATGATGCGACGATGATATGGAGGGACATATTACCCCTGCCTAACGGATGGGTAAGTGACATTCCGAGAGGTTTTCGGGGCTGGTATATTAACAAAATCACCTACAACGAAAGGTTTCTCGCCATCCAAGCCGCAATCGCGGAGTGGCGCAAGACCCATCAAGCCGCAATCGCGGAGTGGCGCAAGACCCATTGCGTTCACTGCAGGAAAGGAAAGTGAGGGAGAAGATGTTTCGCGTTCTAGGATTTTTCCTCCTAGTTTTCCTCATATTCGTGGCGGATGAAGCCCGGCGGATATCAGACTTGAACATCATTGCTACTATCCGCGCTGCGTCTACTGCCGATAGCCTTGCTCATGCCAAACTCCGGGCGCTCATCATCAAAGCGCATCCGTGGGTTCTGGCAGATTCAGTGTGGGAACAGGAAAAGGAAAGGGAATAAAGATGATACCAAATGAAGAATATGAATCTCTTAAAGAGGCCAAAGACATAGCCGAGACACACATCCTCGAACTCGAAGCCGCCCTTGCCCGCTCACAGAAGCGGGAAGAATGGCTGACGGCTGAATTTACAAGCCGAGGGTGTGGGGAGCATGGTTATTGTAAAATAGAATCATGTTGGGGAGCGCATGATGAGTGCGCCGCTCACATCCGCGCATGGCTCGACGCGCAGGATGACACGCCGAACGAGGCGACGCTCCGCAAGATTTACGGGGGGACGCCGGAATGATGAAGCCGTACATGGGCTTTAGCCGGACAGCCGGGGCGCATAATGGCGCGATCCTGATATTCGCTCATACCGCACGAGAGGCCCGCGCCGTCGGCTGGAAAGAGTTCGGGCGGGAACTGACGGATGAGTTCACCTACTTCGCGGTGCGGCGGATGTGGAAAGCCCCGTGGCTGTTCAAAGACGCCGACCGTTCTAAAATCTTACGGGACAAGCCGCATTTCATCGATGCCCCTACCTCATGCGAACGATGCGAGAAGTGGGGCTTTGAAATCATCGATGGGGTGTGCTCGGAATGCCGGAAAGAGGAGGCCGCCGATGGCGAATGAGCGCAAGCCGTGTCCGTTCTGTGGTGGAGCGCGGTCTAAAATTGACGCCACGTTCCGGTTCCCGCACTATTCGTGGTTGAGACAGATATGGGCCAGAATCACGCGAGAACCGGATATTTTTGCGTTCTCAATTCGCTGTTTAATGTGTGGAGCAGAGGGGCCGTGGTTCAAATCACCTACGTCCGCCGTTAACGCATGGAACCGCAGGGCGAAAGACGGGGATGAATGATGCCCGAACTGACAATCAATGACGTGCTGGATGAACTCTCCCGGTATATCTGGCTCAATGACCGGGGCCAACTCGTAATGGATTCCCAGATATCAAGGATTCTCGACCCGGACAAACTGAATTTGCTCCGGTCGTGCGTCGAGGATAATATCCGCGATGACGATTACCCGATGGAGCCGCGTTCAGGGAGGATCGATTACGCGGCGGCGGTGAAGGATTTCAAGGAGACGTGTGATGCCGACAAAGATTGAATGGGCGGAGGAGACATGGAACCCCATCACGGGATGCACCCCCATCAGCGCGGGGTGTACGAACTGTTACGCCGCTCGCATGGCATACCGACTCCGGGGCCGGTACGGGTATCCGGCCGTAAATCCTTTTCAGGTGACGCTCCACGGGGATAAACTGAATGAGCCGCTGAAATGGAAGAAGCCGCGCCGTATATTCGTCTGTTCGATGGGGGATTTATTCCATAAAAACATCCCATTTACATTACTTGCGCGAATCTGGGATGTAATATTTGATCATTCATTTTATCCGATGCCGGGCGGGATGATATTCCCTACGTATCACACTTTCATCATTCTCACCAAACGCCCGGAGCGGGTATGGGAATTTTATAAATGGATGAGCCTGAAACGCAACCGAAATGTGGCCTACAATAACATCTGGCTCGGCGTGACCGTCGAAAACGCGGATAACCTGCACCGCCTTGATATGCTCCGAAACATCCCCGCCGCCGTGAAGTTCGTGTCGTATGAACCCGCCCTCGGCCCGGTAGATTGGACGCCGTACCTTGACTTCCTCGGCTGGTGCGTATGTGGGGCAGAAACAGGCCCCGGTAAACGACCGATGGAAAAGCGGTGGGCAATCGACGTGATGGAACAATGCGATGCGGCGGGTGTCCCGTTCTTTTTCAAAAAAGATAGCATTGGTGGGCATCGGATCGCCGGGCTGGTGCGTGAGGACTTCCCAAAGGAGGGGCGATGAAACGCTATAAATATCATATCCGAAGCACTGGAGATTTTTGGATTGCTACATGTTCGATGCGACCCCTCGGTAGGCAAGATTGGGCCGAATATTATGTCTACTCCGCCGATGTCGAATCACATCCGGCGTACCCGTCCGGGTTCTGCAAAACCTGCTTGCGGCTGTGGGAGAAAGGACGGAAGGAATGAAGCAAAAAACGGAGGATGAAATAGCAATCGCGGCATGGAATAGTGCCGAAAGAGCGTGGAAAGCACATGCCGCATGGGCGCGGGCGAAAACAAGACTTATGAAGGCCCGGAAATGGGCAAGAAAAACAGCACTCGCAGAACATAAACGTCACGAGGCCGCAAGATGAAACAGTCCGTGGAGTGGCACAAGGAGTAATTCGTATAGTGAGGGGGTATTAAATGGCCGCAACTGCCTACACGAACGACAAGGGCACGCGGTGGGAAGTGGGTGAGGGTGATGCATATAGGGAATGGTATATTTACCGCATACTAAAAAACAGGAAACGAGTACGGTATGGGGGTAGATTCCCTTCGCCGAATGCAGCCCAAGCCGCGCTCGACGCAATGGCGAAAAAGAACAACTGGAAGGACGAGTGATGATAACGCGAGAAGTCATACCATGGAGTGAAAGGTGGGGTATCGCAGAAAGGACAGGCGACTCTCTCGCCCGGCATGTCCGCGCAAGACGATACAAAACAGAGGATGCGGCAAAGGCCGCTCTTATAAAACTGGAAGAGAATATCGCGAAGAAAAAGAGAGATGGGGCGGCAAAGAGGCTTCGCGCCAAGAATGCCCTTGCCCGCGTCGCCCGGCACGAAGCCACGCTGAAAGAGATACAGGAGCGCCTTGATAGTGCGGCCTTTAACCGAATTGAACTTATTGAAATCATCGACAAGGCGATGAAGGAGGAGCCATGACAGCATGGGAAACAATCAAGGCGAAGTTGACGGCGGATACAGGGCCGGGGACATTCGGAGAGGGAATGGAAATAAACAAGGCGGCGCGGCTGTTTGTGGCGCTCAGGCCGTATCTCAAGGATTGGGATAACGAGGTCGCCGTGTTCAACGCGGATGAATCCGTGGGAAAGGCCCTCACACAACGCTCGCTTGAAAAGGAACTCGAAAGGGGCGGCGTATTATGACCGACTGTTCGACAGCCCGGTTCCCGGAGCGCGTAGAAATGGCTGAAGGAGGAACAGGGAACGGGGTGTTAAAAGCCCCGTTCCCGTAGCAAACGTACTTTGGCGGGAAATCATCCGTCGCGGCTATCGTGTGGGACGCGCTTGGACAACCCCGGTCATACATAGAGCCGTTCTTTGGGAGCGGGGCCGTCCTCCTTGCGCGCCCTGGATACGGACCGGGGATGACCGAAGCGGTATGCGATAAAGACGGCTTCATAGCCAACGTTTGGCGGGGGATACAGTTTGCCCCGGATGAGGTTGCGCGCTGGTGCGATTGGCCGATAAATCACGCGGATTTATGCGCCCGCCGGACAGAACTCATCAAGAACGAGGAACGGTTGCTTGAAAATCTCATTGCCGATCCGAACTGGTATGATGCGGTTCTTGCCGGGTATTGGGTATGGGCGGCATCGTGCTGGATTGGGAGCGGGCTGACAAGGCCGAACGGGGGACCGTATTTATCGAAAGCCGAAAATGGCATAACCAGTCTCGGCAAGCGCCCGCAACTCACGGGGTTCACGGACAAGGGCGTGTGCGCGGCGGGGAAAAGACCTGACTTAAAAATGGATTGCCTTGGGAAAGGCGTTCATGCGGAGCAAGTGCCCTTACTTGACCACGGGAAAGGCATCTGCGCCGCCCGTTCCGAGCGCATCTACTCGTGGATGCGGGAACTCTCGAACCGGCTCCGCAACGTTCGGGTAGTATGCGGGGATTGGAGCCGAGTATGCGGCGGGAATTGGCAAGACAACAACGGCTCGTGCGGCATGTTCTTTGATCCTCCGTATGGCGTCACCGACCGCGATACCGACGTGTATCATCACGATTCAACCGATGTCGCCGCCGCCGTCAACGCATGGGTTCTTCAGCGCGGACGCCGCGAGACTTACCGCATCGTGCTCGCCGGATACCGAGAGGAGCATCATAACCTTCTTGCGCACGGCTGGACGGAAAGAACATGGAAAGCCAACGGCGGATACGGGAACCAAAGCAAATCCGGCGGGCGCAAAGGCAATCAGAACAAGAACCGGGAAGCACTGTTCTTCTCCCCTCATTGCGTTCAACAGCAAGGGCGGCTGTTATGACCGAGCGCGACTGGCTCCTCTTGACGGACCCCCGGCTAGGCGACCCGCTGGCTGATATAAAAGATGGATGACAGGTGACAAACGGCCCTCGAATGGAGGCCCCAAGATGCCCGACATAACGATGTGCGTAAGTGCGGAATGCGCTCACAGAAAACAATGTTATCGGCATCACGAAAGCGGCACAGTTCCAGATGAAGATCAATCCTACGCGGATTTCAGCCAACCCCCGTGTAATGTGTGCGATAGTTTCATCAGGAGGCCCCAAGATGCAGACAGAGATGAAAGGCGGCCAGCTCCGGGCCATCAATGCCCGATATGTAAAGCGATAGGGAGTATACTTGACAAAAAGGTCAAAAAAGTACCACCATGTAGGGCATGTGGCGGGATCGGGCGTGTAACATATCCGGGTGAGAGGCGGGTTATGATACCGCTTCACTTGGGGCCACAGGGGTATGTTACAACCATATTGAGGAGAGTATCTGATGTGTTTGAAGGGGATACCCCATGACAGCAGACGAAATCGCCCGCCTCTATCCCGCCGCCGCCCGCGCGCTCGCGGCCCTGCTTGAAAAGCGCGGAGTCACCGTAACCGAAGCGGACGTACGCACCTTTGAAAACGCCCTCATATCCCCCGTCCGCGCCATACTGATTCGAGACGAATACCGCCGGGGCCGCAAATCCGGGGTGAGAAGCGAACGCTTGCAATCCGAACTCGCGGAGAAGTATATCCTGTCATACGCGGCAGTTCATACGATCCTTTTTGAAAAGTAGTTGTTTGAAACAACTATCATCCCCTCTTGACATTCCCCGATATTCTCTCCGTAAGGTTCTCTCCCCTTACTCTCCCTCACGGCGGCCCCGTGTTCATGGCGCGGGGCCGCCCCCTCTAAACGGGGCGCGGATCACATGCCTCATCAGTTACCGAAGCCGTGCTCACACCCCGGTTGTCCACGCATCATCACCACCGGGACGTACTGCGAGAAGCACGAGCGAGAGGCAAAGCGCCGTAAGGACGAGGGCCGCAAGTCCTCTTACCAGCGAGGGTATACCAAACGATGGAGCGCCTACCGCAAACAGTATCTCCGAGAGCATCCTTTGTGCGTCATCTGCGCACGCTGCAATCTTATTGTCCCTTCCGATACAGTAGATCATATCATCCCTCATCGCGGGGATTATTCCCTGTTCTGGGATGCGGACAATCACCAGCCGCTCTGTCGCTCATGCCACAACCGCAAGACGGCGACATACGACGGAGCGTTTGGACATGAGACGAAATTATATTAAATGCTTCTTGTCTTCATACCTTCTTGTTTTAAAAGCATTAGGGGTACTAAAATTAATATGCAACGCGGTAAAAGAGAAAAGATGTGAGTGTCAGAAAATAGAGTATCAAAAATTAACACCCCGTGATGAATCGGCCGGGGGGCATAAAATCTCTGGGGAGTAACAACGGGAAAC
>Ga0209518_1000830_pt1 | contig 37920 bp, 34 predicted proteins | sample RifGroB1_FD_183993 | JGI IMG/M metagenome (GOLD analysis project Ga0209518, IMG submission 183993) | Groundwater microbial communities from Rifle, Colorado, USA - Groundwater B1 (SPAdes) (version 2) | ecosystem: Environmental > Aquatic > Deep subsurface > Groundwater | place: Rifle, Colorado...
TCCTCCTTTTTTATTTGGGTAGAAAAATACCTGTTTTTGGAAAAAAGCGGAAATTTTATTTCGGCGATTTTAGGAAATTTCTAATCGGTGCTGACAGTATTTTTGATATTTCTTCCTGTACAATGATAGAAGGAGATATTCCATTAAAACAAAAGAAGTGAATTGAAGCTTGGGCTGACACTGAATTGCATAAAGAAGATTTAGAAGCTGATTGGAAGTTGGCAAGTAATGGAGAACTTCCTTTTAAAATCGACCCGTTAAAATAAGAGGTGAAAAATGTATAAAGCGATTCAATCGGTTAAACCTTTAAAAAATTATCAATTAGAATTAAGATTTGAAAATGGCGAGGAGAAAATATTTAATATGGAATCTTATCTAAATCATGGAATATTTAAAGAACTCAAAGATGAAACTTTATTTCAAACAGTACATGTATCGTTTGATTCAATAGAATGGGAAAACGGAGCAGATTTAGACCCGGAGATTTTATATCATGAAAGTGTACTAAAATAAAGCGGTATTTAAATGAGAGAAGGAGAATATCTGACATTTGATAATAATTATTTTTCTTCGCTTTTTCAATCGAATGCTATTAAAATATTTATCTGATCTCAAAATATTTGCTTTTTTATTTTGTAAAATGTGATAAATTTTAATCACTTCAAATTCAAAATTGGATAAAAAAATGAGTATAGACGAATATAGAAAAAAAATTGACAGTATAGACGAAAATATTATTCATCTTCTCACAGAAAGAGTCAAATGTGCTGAAGAAATCGGAAAAATCAAGAAATCTCAAAATCTCCCCATTTTCGTACCTTCCCGTGAAAAAGCGATTTTGGAGCGGCTGGTAAAAATCAATCCCGAATTCCCTCCATCTTTGGTCAGGCAGATTTTTAAAGAAATTATTTCTTATTCCAGAAGCCGGGAATATCCTCTGAAAATTGCTTTTCTTGGTCCTGAAGGCTCTTATTCGCATCAGGCGGTGGTTCATTATTTTGCGTCTTCTGTTTTTGAAAAAGGCTGTCATTCTATCACGGATGTTTTTCTTGACCTTGAAAAGGAAGAGTCTGATTTTGGTATTGTGCCGATTGAAAACTCTTATAACGGGGTTGTATTCCCTACAATGGACGGTTTGATGGATTTTAATCTTCAAATTATAGGAGAGCTTTATCTTCGAATCCGCCACACCCTTCTTTCCAATGAAAAAGACATGAAAAAAATCAAAAGAATTTATTCCCATCCTCAAAGCCTTGAACAGTGTAAAATGTTTTTAAATAAAGAATTTCCGGGCATTGAAAAAATAGAAGTGGCGAGCAACTCAAAAGCAGCTTTGATCGCCTCAAAAGAAAAAAAATCGGCAGCCATTGCGGGAAGCCTCTGCAGCGAGCTGTATAAGATTGATATTCTAGCTTCCAATATTGAAGATGCGGTTGATAACTATACCCGTTTCATTGTCCTTGGAAAAACAAAGGAATATCAGAAAAACGGCAGTAAAACCTCATTAATGATTTCCATTGCGGATAAACCCGGAACTCTGGATCATATTTTAAGGGCATTTGCAGAAAAAAACATCAACCTGACTAAAATTGAATCCAGACCTTCCAAACGGAAAGCTTGGGATTATGTCTTTTTTATAGATTTGGACGGCAATATTGAAGAAGAGAGAGTAAAAGTTGCGATCTCTGAAATTCAGGAAAAAACTCTTTATGTCAAAATTCTGGGTTCGTATCCAAAGGGAGAGTTTTATTAATGAATATTCTGATTATCAATTATGAATATCCTCCTTTGGGTGGTGGCGGCGGGGTTGCGACCCTGAAACTTGCTGAAGAATGGGCAAGAGTGGGGCATACAGTCGATGTGGTGACGACTTATTTTGACGGTCTGGATTTTGAAGAAGTGAAAAACGGTGTCAGGATTTACAGGGTCAAGGTTCCTTCCCGAAAAGATCTGGCAACGGCTAGTTTTTTATCTCTGATTGCATTCCCGAGAGCGGCAAAAAAGAAGTTGAAAAAGCTTTTTAAAACGAAACAATATGATGTCATTAACACGCATTTTGCGGTTCCAAGCGGCGGTGTAGGGGTCTGGGCATCCAAAAAACTGGAGATTCCCAATATATTATCTTTGCATGGAGGAGATATTTATGATCCGACCAAAAAACTTTCGCCTCATAAAAATCCGATTTTTAAAAGAATTGTCAAAAAAATACTTGAAAAAAGCACGGCAGTTGTGGCTCAATCTACCAACACACGGGATAATACTTTTTTAATCTATAATTTTGAGAAAAAAATTGAAGTCATTCCTTTGGGATATGTTCCTTATCAGGGCAGCTTTAGAACTCGAAAAGAATTGGGGCTGGATGAAGATTCTTTTTACCTGATCAGCATCGGCAGAATGGTAAGACGGAAAGGCTTTGAGTTTTTAGTGAAAGCGATGAGCTTTCTGCCGGATAAAATCAAGCTTCTTTTGATTGGAGACGGGCCATTGGAAAATGAATTGAAAAAACTGGCGGTTGAAATCGGCGTAGAAAAAAAGATATCTTTTCTGGGCAGAGCGGATGAGGAGAAAAAGTTTTCCTATTTAAAAAACTCTGATCTTTATGTTCTTTCTTCAATTCATGAAGGGTATGGAATTGTGCTTCAGGAAGCGATGGATGTTTCTCTTCCCATTGTCTCCACCAATTACGGAGGGCAGACAGATTTTCTTTCCGACCGCAATAATGCGATTCTGATTGAGCCTGAAGACGACCGGAAAATAGCCAAAGCTGTGATGGAACTTTATAAAAAATCTGATTTTAGAAAACAGATGGGTGAAAACAATAAAATCAAAATCGAACATTTTTATATTACCCATATCGCGGATGAATATATCCAGCTGTTTGAAAAATTGAGGTTGAAAGGATAGATTATTAAACAAAAACCGTGTCATTCCCCGGTCAAGCCGGACAATGACTATTTGGTTTTATAAAAAATTGCAAATTATATTCACTTGCAGATAAATTTTGAAAATTATTTTTCCATTTTCAATTTTTTCAGTTTCTCTTTTGCCTGAGAATGGTTTAGGCCGTTTTCAAGGGCTTTTTCGATCCATTGGATGCCTTCTTTTTTTTGTTTGAGATTTTCAGCTAAAATAATGCCTTTATAATACATACATTCTGCCCAGTCATTAAGAGAAATGGAAGGAACGCTTTCTTTGAAAGAAATCCCTTTTTCATAGATTTGTAAAGCTTTTTCGTATTTTTTCCCTCTCAATAAAGCTTTTCCCAGGTGAAGAAAGGTACGGATCTGATAGGGGTTGGACGGATCCAGTTCAAGAGCTTTTTCAAAATACGGGATTCCTTCGCCTTTTTTATTCAGTTTCCATTCCAATAAAAGTCCAAGACGGTTCAGACTTTTTACTTCAGGAAAAATTTCTGAAAGGATTTGGTAATATTTGAGCGCTTCATCATATTTTTTGAGTTTTTCCGAATAGATTCCCAGATTTTCCAGAATATCGGGATGGTAGGGATTGTTTTTATAAGCTTCTTCAAGTATTTTTAGGGCTTTTGCCTGATTGTTTTTTTTCCATTCTTCTTTCGCCTCTTCAAAAAGTTTTTGTGCCTGAATTCGTTTTTCTAGTTTTATTTTTTGATTTAAATCAAATAGTTTTTGATAATTTTCATGACGAAATGAAAGCGGATAGCGGTCTGTATAATTAAAATTTGCATATCCTCCTCCCGAAGGAAATTTTTTAGAATCAGATAATAAGGAGGGGATTTGTTTTTGAAAAAGGTATTCAAAATAATTAATTTCTCCGCTTCCTTCCCATTCAGGATACACTTTTTTTCTGGTTTTTTCACTGGCGTCAATCGTCAGATTCTGAGAAAGCATGGACTCGATATTATGCATCTGTTCATGGAGAAGCAGGGCAGAGCCGCTCCAGTCCAGTCTTTCGGCGGGGATCTGGGAATATCCTCTTTTCATGAAAAGCGCATAGGAAATAACAGGGTAATACCGGCTGCCTCCGTTTGCGTAAGTGGAGATATCCTCGCCGTTCCAGTAAAAAATGAACGAGTCAAAAGATTTGGAAGACTCGTAAAAAAGATTTTCCAATGAAGGAGAAAATGAATCCATATCAGGTTGTCTTTTTTCCTTGTAAACTTCAAAACGGTCATCTCCGGGCTTTTTTTCAGTTACATTCAGCCGTTTTAATGTGGAGTCAGTCTCAATTGTCTGAAATTCAACGCTGAGTTTACCATTTGAAAAAGTTTCCCAATAGGCTTTCAGGCTTTTCTGACAGATTTCTATTTCTTTTTTCTGAAGATTTGTGATTTCTTTTTTTGAAGTCATGGGTTCCCCTTTCAGATTTTGAAAGGAAAGGTCGGTGTTGAGGATAACAACTGATAAAATCTTATGAATTTTTTCAGGGGTGATTTTTCCCAGTTTTTTCCGTTTTTCAATTATTTTCAGGTGAAGTTCCAGTTCTTTTTTTTCTCCCAGTTTTATTAAACTTTCATTTTTCTTTGATGTTTCCAGTGCTTTTTGAAAACATTCATAAGCGAGGTCATAATCTCCTTCTCCGAAAGCAATCTGACCAAGCCACCAATTTGATATGAAATATGCACTGAGAAGGACTGAATCATCAGACTGAGGATCGGTTTCAAATCCTTTTAAAGCAATTTGTGCTGCTTTTTCCCATTCTCCCTGATCATTGAAAAGATCGCTTATTTTTCCATAAGATCGGGTAAGATTTTTTCTTTCGTATTCTTTTGTTTTTTCTTTGCTGGTTTTTTTTAGGGTTTCCAGACTGTTTTCTATTGATTTTTGATAGTATTCCAAAGCTTCATTATATTTTTTTAAATGATGGAGGGATTCTCCTATCAATCTGAAAGTACGGGATGTTTGATACCCTTTTTCTATCGCTTCTAGAAATTTTTGATGGGATTTTTCAAAATCTTTTATCTGATAAAGATAAAACTCACCTGTTTTAGAAGCATAATAGCCAGAATTAGGGGAGGTTTTTTCAGCTTTTTCAAATAAATCCAGAGCTTTATCATAATCTTTTGATTTGACAAAAGAAGCGGCTTGTTTTAAAAATTCGTCTGATTGTTTTTCCTGATTGGTTTTTGAATAGACTTGAACACAGAAAAGGATAATCAGGATTTTTATGATAAAAAGTTTTTTCATGGCATTCTCCGTTTTGTTTTCATTTAAAGTTTTCCGCTTAAAAAATCATTGATCATGGTTTGATTGATGCGCTGATTATTGAGATACCATTCGTTTTTTTCTGAAAAAACGCTTTTTGAGTCTGCTCCGCTGAAAGAAAAATCAGATTGTTCAGCCAGAAATTGAATGACTTCTTTGTCATTTTTAAAAGAAATAATAGCTTTATCCAAGTGAGGCATTGAGTCCCAGACAGGACAGAAGGTGAACAAGCCTGAATAAAAGAAAAGTCCAATCCCGCAGTAATCTCTATGATTATTGGACATTTGAGAAGTTTTTTTCAGTTTTTCAATGACTTTTGCCGCCAATTCTTTTCCATATCTTTTTTTTGATAAAGCGTTTATTTTCTTTTCACTTGCCCATTCATTCATAGATTGACTCCTTCTCTCGCTTTCATCATCAGTCTCTACACTAATCCTTTTTTATAATGAATATAATAAAAAAAATCGATAGAAAAAATTATTCTTTTTTTATAGTGCAGTCTTTCACAACCCATCCGATTTCAGGTCTTAATTCCAGTTTGTCATTTTGATAAATTCCTGTAAAACCTGCCAAAAAATTCATTTGGTATTCAATCTTTCCAATTTCCCATATAAACTCTACTTTTGATATTCCCGAAGGAAAATTTCTATGATAAAATCCTTCATGTTTATTTTCTATTTTTTTTCCTAAAAGCCTGTTTTTCATTAATGTATTTCCGTCTTGAATAGTATACGGAAAAAAATTAATAATCCATCCGTTTACAACATTTCCTCCATAACCTTTTTCTGAATTATAAATACCTTTCCAGAATTTTTTTAGAATTTTTCCTTCTGAGGCCATTTTAAACTCATATAAAATAGGTTTTAGTTCTTTAACCCACCATTCCAAATCGTATTGATTAAACTCATCGACCAGGCGATAAATCTTATCCCAGTCTTCAACCGTTCCTTCTAAAATAATATATGGGATTCCACAAATTGCTTTTCCTCTGTAATCAAAATACCGTTCCATTGACTCCATCAAAGAAATATCAAAGGCGGCTTTTTCAATCATGCTTGTAGTAGAGAAATTTTGAACTATCAAATCTGTGATGTTTTTTTTGACTTCTTTTTTTATCTCTTTGGAAAAAAAATCAAAAACCTCTTCCCATGGATTATAAAAAAATCCTTTAGGAAAATTGAATTTTATTTTTAAAACTTTTTTCCCTTCATGATTCACAAAAACATTTCTATACTTTTCCGGATTCTGATTAATATGCTTGGAAAAACCCTGACAGATAAGAAGCCAGATCATGTCAGGTGAAATCACCAGAGGTCTGTGCTGGCTGAAAGCAAGATCTACAGCCAGAACAAATGAATTGGTTCTGTCTTTTAATTCAATTAAAGGATATTTTTTGATCGAACAGGATTCAATTGTCTGGTTTTTAGAGTAAAATTTGAATTGAATGTTTTCAAGATAATTTATTTCATTCAACCTTTCCTTTGCCGTTTCTACATCTGCTACCGGAAATTGGATTGATTTTTCCTGTCGGACGATGCTAGTTCTAAATTGATCACAGCTATTCATTGTTAAAATGAAAAATATAAGAATAAAAACAGTTTTCATAATGCCTCCATTTGATATGAAGAAGAATTTAATATAAAATCAGGTCAAAAAAAATTACTTTTATCAGGATTTAGCTGATCTTGAAAATTTATAGAAATAATATCCGTTTATCTTGAGTTTTTGTTAAATTTTCTCTTGAAAATTTTTTTATTTCGGGAGAAAAAAGATGAAAATCATTTACAAGAAAAAAGAGTATGATTTTGACAAAAATCAGGTCAAAACTTATCAGGATATCGCTAAAGCTTTAAACCGAAATGATTTACTGACGGTCTGCGAGGTCAATGGAGAACTCAAAGACTTAAATGCATCGATCAAAGATGAAATTATTGAAATTCAATTTTATAATTTTGAATCTGATAAAGGAAAAGAAACCTACTGGCACACTTCGGCACACATTCTGGCGCAGGCGGTCATAAGGCTGTTTCCAGATTCTTTTTATACGATAGGTCCTGCAATTGAAAAAGGGTTTTATTATGATTTTGATTTAAACGGTAAGACCTTCTCACCGGAAGATATTGAAAAAATTGAAGCAGAAGTCAAAAAAATTATTGATGCCAATTATCCGGTAGTCAGAAAAGAAGTTTCAAAAAAAGAAGCTTTGACCATTTTTAAAGATAATCCCTATAAAACTGAAATTATCAATGAACTTTCTGAGGATGCCGTGATCTCAGTCTATGAACAGGGAGATTTCAAAGACCTCTGCCGCGGACCTCACCTTTCATCCACTTCACTGGTCAAGGAACTGAAAGTGATTTCTCTGGCGGGAGCGTATTGGCGCGGTGATTCCAATAACAAAATGCTTCAGAGACTCTATGCAATTTCCTTTCCAAGCAAGAAAGAACTGGATCAGTATATCAAGTTTTTAGAAGAGGCGAAGCTTCGGGATCACCGGAAGATCGGGAAAGAACTGGATCTTTTCAGCTTTCATGAAGAAGGTCCTGGATTCCCTTTCTGGCACGACAAGGGGAGTATTATTTTCAACCTCCTGACAGAGTACATGAGGGTAGAAAATAAAAAAAGAAATTATGCCGAAGTCAAAACCCCGCCGATTTTGAATGAAATTCTCTGGAAAAAAAGCGGGCACTGGGATAATTATAAAAACAATATGTATTTTACTGAGATCGATGAAAGATCATTTTCCATTAAACCGATGAACTGTCCCGGAGGTTTATTGATTTACAATACCAACCTCCATTCCTACCGGGAACTGCCGATTAAACAGGCAGAGTTTGGGCTGGTGCACCGTCATGAGCTTTCAGGAGTGCTCCACGGGCTTTTCAGGGTCAGAAGCTTTACTCAGGACGATGCCCATGTTTTTTGTACCAAAGACCAGCTTTTAAGCGAAATTGAAGAAATTGTTCAATATACTCTGGATGTTTATAAGACTTTCGGTTTTGAGGATTTTACCATTTTTATCGCAACTCGTCCGGAACACTCTATCGGAAGCGATGAAAACTGGGAAATTGCAACCGATTCGTTGAAAGAATCTTTGACAAAACTCAATATCACCTATAAAATCAAGGAAGGCGAGGGGGCTTTTTACGGACCGAAGATTGAGTTTAATATTAAAGACTGTCTGGGCAGAAACTGGCAGTGCGGAACGGTTCAGGTGGATTTTTCCATGCCGGAGCGCTTTGACCTGACTTATGAAGGCGGAGACGGAAAAAAACATAGACCGATTATGATCCACAGAGCCATTTTAGGTTCATTGGAACGGTTTATCGGAATCCTTCTGGAGCACTATGCAGGCAAACTTCCTGTGTGGCTTTCTCCCGTGCAGGTGAAAATTATTAATGTGGCCGAGCCTCATTTACAATATTGCAAAGATTTGGAAAAAACACTCATGGAAAACAATATCCGTGTGGAAACTGATTTCAGAAATGAAACTCTGGGATATAAAATCAGAGAGGCCAGAAATGCGCGCATCCCATTCTCGATTGTAATCGGAGACAAAGAAGTTTCTGAAAATCTGGTGGCTGTCCGAAACCGGGAAAATAAAACTGAAACAATTACTGTAGAGGAATTTATTCAGAGAATTAAAGAATGCAACCAGAAAAAAATTTAAAAAGTTAGCTTTTTTTCTCTCATGTCTGCTTTAAGCAGATATGAGATGAACAATGGAATAAAAAATGAAGAAAATGAAATCTGATGCTTTGATTATGCAGGAAGGTTTTGAAGCGGTTTTTAAAAAACTGGATTTGGTAGAAGCGGAACGGTTTATTGCATTGCTTAAAAGAGATCATTTTGATTATACAGAATGGCGTAAAAGTATTCTGGAAGAGGGAACGATTCAGGATTTATCACACAAGGCAATGGAGTACAGAAATTTAAAAAAAAAGATTGAAAAAAAATAAAGCATTCATTTTTTATATTTTTATAAAGGAATCAAAATATGCAATCAAAAAAAAATCTCAAGACTCTTTTTTTTATTCTCTTCACTTTTTTTCTATCCTCTGTTCTTCACGCAGAGGTGATATTACTTAAAGATCTTTCTAAAATAGAGGGAAAAGTCCTTCTTTTTCAGGACAACCAGTTTACTCTTCAAACGACAGACGGCAGTGTCCGAATGATTGATTTGAAAGAAATCTATGCTCTTTATCCTGAAGAGGAGAATCAGGAAGCTCTTATAAAAATAGAAAAAATGTTTATTGACAATCAATGGACTACTGAAGAAGTCCTGCTTTTACTGGACGATTCAAAGGCAATTTTAGGAAAGATACAGTTTTATCAAAATAATGAAGTATATTTTCAATCGAGAGACGGGGAACTGAAAACCTATTCGCTTCGGGATATAAAAATATTGTATCGGTATAATAAAGAAATGATAGAAAAGAAAAAGTTGGAAATTCAGGCTGAATTATTGAAAAAAGAGGAAGAAAAAAAACAGCTGGAAGAAAAAAAGAAAAAAGAAGAGCAAATCCAAAAGACAGATGCAATGGGGGTTCAAATAGAAGTAAATAAACCGGAAAATAGAAAGAAAAAAGAAGAAGAGTTTAAAAAGAATCCTGACCCAATTAAAAAAAATAGTGAATATACTAAAAGAAACTTTGTCTGGTGGCAATTTTCTTTGGGATTATTTGGGGATGGTTTTGGTCCTGGTTGGAGTGGTTTTATAGATGCGGATCAACTTTTAGTTGGGCTAGATTTATTATTTGGTAAAGATGAAGAGAAAAGTGCTAATTTAATCCAAATAACAGCCATGTATTCTTGTGAGGAAAAGTATAAGGGCTTTTTTATCAAATTTAATATTGGCGGTTATCAATCTTCGGATGATCATTTTATTTTAGGAGCCGGAGCCGGGTATTCATTTGAAATAAATAAAAATGAATCTTATATTGTTTTTGGCTTTGTATTAAATTTTTCTCCGACAAAAGGAGTACTTCCTAACTTTTATGGAGGAATATTATTTTAGTTTTACTAAATTAGACTTCTCCCAATGGCAGTGTGAAAAAAACTGCCGTTCCTTCTTCGGGTTTGCTTTCGATCCAGATTTCACCGCCGTTTTTTTCAATAAATTCTTTGCAGAGAATCAAGCCCAGCCCTGAGCCGCTTTCAGAGTCAGTTCCAGGTCGGGTGTAGTGGGTATCAATTTTAAATAATTGATCAATTTCATTTTCTTTCAGCCCGATTCCAGTATCTTGGACTTTGATTTGGACAAAATTTTCTTTTTCAAAGGCTGAAAAAATAATTTTTCCGCCTGATTGAGTAAATTTCAAGCTATTTGAAGCTAAATTTCGGATCACAGTTGCGGTCATCTGTTTATCCGCAAAAATGGTTATTTCTGAAGGGATCTGATTTTCAAAAAGAATATTTTTGTTTTCAGCGTTGATTTTCAAAATATCCAGAGTTTCTTCGATGAATATTTTTAAATTGAAATTCTCGGGTTGAATTTGTTTCAGATTGCGTTGAGTTTTTGACCATTCTAAAAGATTTCCAAGGAGTCCCCAGATTTTATGGGAAGAGGGGGATAGTATTTCAAGATATGATTTTAAATCTTTTTTTTTAAAGTCATCAAAATGAATTAAAAGAGTGGATAAAGTCTGGTCGATTGTTCCTACCGATCCTCTTAAGTCATGAGAAATAATTGAAAAAAACAAATCTTTTGAATTATTGGCTTCTTTGAGTTCTTTTGTCAGAATATTGAGTTTTTTAAATCCCGGAAAAATAATAAAAAGACTCATTAAAACAATAAGAACAATAATCAGGGTCAATAAAAGGGAGTTTAGAAAATCCAGTTTACTGACTTTTTCTTCCGCTTCTTTTTCAAATTGATTTGTAATCTGATCCATATATTTGATAAATCTTTTTTCACTTTCAAGAATGGATTCTATAAAATAAGAAGTTTTGGCTTCCTGCTTGTTTTCAATAAAAAGGATCCATGAACGAATATTTTCAGTTATGCCGTTGTAAATAGGGTTGATTTTTTGAAACAGATTCAAAATTTCGGGGGAAAGTTCATGGGGCGCTGACGATTGATTCATATTTTGAAGTTCTAAATGAGTATTCTGCCACAACAAGAGGAGTTCTTTTAATTCAGCCAGCTGATTGCCGGTATTTTTTTTATTTTTTGTCTGTTCGTAAATTAAAAGCACATTTTTTACAATTGCCTGGCAAAGCATTCTCTGTCTTCCCGACTGATTGATGAGAGCCGCGTCTTTTTTTTGTTTGCTGATAGAGTAATTCATTATAAAAAATGAAGCAATCAGTAGAAAAATAATAAATAATACAGTTGAAATATAGAGCTTCCGAAGATGAAAAACTGAAAAAAAATTTCTTTTCACCCTTTTACTCCTTTTCAATATACCATTCGTTCAGGTTATATCCGCCGCTGTAAAACTTGACCCCGCGGAACTTCCGGTTGTAAAGCCCCAGTGTCTGGAAAGAAAAAAGAAAAGAGTAGGGCTGGAGTTTATGGAGGATATGGTGCATTTCCCGATAAAGCATCCATCGTTTGATCGGATCAAATTCGACTCTTGCCTGTTCTAGAATTTCATCCACTCTCTTGTTTTTAAAACCGATAAAATTCGAACCTCCTTGTTCAATCTGGGATGAGTGCCAGACCTGGTATTCATCCCCGTCGATTCCTGTCCCCCAGGCAAATCTCACACTGTCAAAGTTCCGGTCGCTGACTGTTTTCGAAAAAATAGTCCAGTCAATGATTCTGATATTCATGATAATTCCGGCTTCTTCCATGCTTTCTTTCATAATATCTGCAATTTTCTGGTGGTATTCCCTTCCGTTATGAATCAGATACTCAAACTCAAATTTTACTCCATCCTTATCCCGGATTCCATCCCCGTCATGATCGATCCAGCCGGCTTCTTTTAAAAGCTCTCTAGCTTTCATGGGGTCATAGGGGTAAGGAGTGAGCGAATGATCATAAACAGGACCTTTGACAAAAAAAGGCCCGCTGACCACTTCGCCCAGATTTTGGTGGATTTCTTTTAATATTTTTTCCTTTGGAATCAAACAGCTTAAAGCTTGTCTGACACGGTAGTCTTTAAATAAGGTTCTTTCCAGGTTCCAGCCGATATAAGTGTATAGGGGAGTCAGAAAATCAGCGCGCGCAAAACGGTCGGTAAACAATTTTGCTAAAAGCCTGGAGTCGTACCAAAGAGACTGCTCCAGTTCAAAGATAGCGTCAATGTTCCCATTCATCAGTTCTTTGACGGCGGCATTGGTATTGTTGATGATCACAAACTGAATTTCATCCAGATAAGGCTGTTCTTTCTTGAAATAGGGAAGATTTGCTTTTGATGCCCAATAGTTTTTATTTTTTTTAAGAGTGAATCTTTCGCCTTTTTTCCATTCGTCAAATACGAAAGGACCGTTTCCAACCGGTTTCCAATTATCAGGATGGCGGTTAAAATAGTCTCCGAGTCCTTTTTCATCTCCTTTAAATTTCTCAGGATTATAGCGGTGTTTCGGCAGAATCGGCAGACCGCCGCAAAGTGAAAGAGACTGAAAATAAGGTTTCTCATAGACAAATTCTACCGTATTATCGTTGATTTTTGAAACTTTTCTGATTCCCTGATAATAGTTTCTCAGGTGAGCCGCATCGGTATATGGATTCATAATCATTTGATAACTAAATAAAATATCCTCCGGAATCATCCGTTTTCCGTCGTGCCAGTAAACATCGTTTCGGAGATAAAAAAGATAGACCATGCTTTTTTCCACTTTATCCACCTTGATTCCTTTCCCCTGATTGGGGATGATTTTAGCGGTAGAGTGAATTTCTTCTTTTTTTCCGTGAATTGTTTTTCCTTTCAGGGAATAGAGATTTTTCCCTTCCGCTTTGAAATCTGTTTTTAAAGCGGTGACCTCGCCCTGACCTTCATAAAAAAGGCTGCTTGTGGAATCATAATAGCCTTCTATGATTTTTTTACCGATAAATCCCCTGTCTTTTACTTCCCACGCATAAGCGATCCACGGGAGCCATTCAAATGTTTCAGGATCACGATTAATCATTGAATCAAAAAGGTATCCTAAAATCTCGGAAGAATTGGCTTCATTGGAAAGAATCCGGTTGAGCATTCTTGCGTCGGTGGACATTCTGAGTTTTATTTTACCGCCGGGGCGGGGAATGGTTATTTTTTCAGGAAAATTAAACTCATTTTCAGGGACTTTTTTAGCAAAATCCATGATATTTTTAATTTCTTTTATTTTTTCTCTCTGCTTTTCAATTGGTTGAGATATTTTTGTTTTTTCTTCATTTCCTGTGTAAAGCGTACAGGAAGAGGTGAATAAAAGAAATGAAAGAAGATAAATTTTAAATTTCACGGTCTATCCTTTAATCGTTTTGATTTTTTCCAATCCAGAAAATTAAAAACAATTGATAAAATTACAGCTGCCAGAAAAAAAATCAAGGTGAATTGTTCGGTTATTTCAAGAGGGGGAAGAATCCCTGTCAGCCGTTCAGCCAGAAATTGAATATAAGAATAAGGCATGTCTTTATAGCCCATCGCTTCTCTCACCTGCCAGTGCCAGTCGGTGCAGAAACAGTATCCGAAACCGTACCAGATACCCAGAAAAAACCATGAAAAAAGGGTCAGAAAAACAAGGATTAAATGATATTTTCTTGTTTTTTTCCAGAGCCACCCAAAAAGATTAAACAAAACAACGGCAGTATGAAAAAAGGTAAAAAAAATGTCTAAAAAGTAAAGCATAAACCACTCTTTTAATGTTTTTTAAACTGTCTTTCAACTTCTCTTTGAGTATCTCTTTCTTTCATATCGTCCCGTTTGTCGTAGAGTTTTTTTCCTTTGGCAAGGGCGATTTCAACTTTTACTCTGTTTTTCTCGTTAAAATAGATTTTTAGAGGAACCAGAGTCAGAGTTTTAGTGGTGACTTTTCCAAGGAGCCGTTTTAATTCTTCTTTATGCATCAGAAGTTTTCTGGAGCTGGTCGGCTTATGATTTTGAAGGCTGCTCATTTTATATTCTGAGATGTTCGCATTGACCAGGAAAAGCTCCCCGTTTTTCATAAACCGGGCAAAAGAATCGCTGATATTCACGCTTCCTTCACGGATTGATTTCACCTCGGATCCTTTTAAAACAATTCCTGCCTCAAACTTGTCGAGAATCTCATAATTAAATCTGGCTTTTTTATTCTGCGCGATTATTTTCATCAATTTTAACCTAATATTTGTTTTTATTTTTCTATTTAATTATACTTAATATGTTTTGAAAATACAAGCGGTTCCTGAATAGGTTTATTATAAAAAAGGAAGAGGGGTTTATGTTAAAGCACGAGCACTATGTAGTTAAAACTAAATGGCATAAAATCAAAGAAAATGTCAAAGGGATTCTGGTAGCGATTTTTATTGCTCTGTTAATCCGGGTTTTTTTGGTTGAACCTTATAAGATTCCAACTTCAAGTATGTATCCCACTATTCTTGAAGGGGATATGATTATGGCCAATAAATTCTGGTATGGGGTCAGGGTTCCGGTTGCCAATATCAAGCTCCCTGCTTTCTCTTCGCCGGATGTGGGAAATATTATTCTGTTTGAAACCCCGACTTATTATAGTCCGGGAAAAGGGACAGAACTTCTTAATTTTGTTACCTTCGGGCTTTTCGGACTGGATAACAATGAGCATAACCCGAAATATTTTATTAAAAGAACCATCGGGTCCCCCGGAGATGTGATCAGTATTGCAAATCCAAGAAAAAATAATTTTACTTATCAGATAGAAGTGAATGGAGTCAAAGCTCCCTTAGAAGCCATTAACGGCTCGCCTGCGGACTTTCCTGATAAAAACGATTATACTTTTTATATTGAAAATCTTAATGGAATCAAACATTTCGTTCAATACAGCAAAGAAAAATATACCTCTTTTCAGGTAGAGCTGCCTCAGGATGTCGAAGGGATGATTTATATCCCTAAGGAAGATGATGTGATTACCTTCACTAAAATTGAGGCTGATCCTCTTCAGTTGAAATTGAAGATTGAAAATGAAGGGAAAATAAAAGAAGTGGTTTTACAAAAAAAAGTGGTTGAAAAATTTTATTACAAAGAAGGAAAAATCAATTCGATTTTAACTTATGACGACCTGAGTGAACTCGAAGCAAAAGGCATGATAAAGAAAAGTATTCATGAAGACTTTTTTCTTGCTATGGGAGATAACCGGGATAACAGTTATGACAGCCGGATTTGGGGTTTGGTGAATCAGTCTCTTCTCCTTGGAAGCCCGCTTTTCAGACATTTTCCTTTTGGAAGATTTGGAAGTATTAATAAGTTAAATTAAAGTAAAAAATCGAGATATACTTAAAAAAATTATTTTGACCGTTTTTATATTTTCTTTGTCATTCCTGTGAAAGTGGGAATTTATTGAAAATAAGTATTTTAGGTTATAGATTCTGGTTTTTTGCAAACAAAAACCGGAATTACAGGCGGTCATTCTAATGAGTTGAGTATAATAAAGGAAGCGGATGGGAAATTTAATGATGAAATTTAAGGTAGAAGAAATTCATCTTGCGAGCCGGATCGGCAGCGGTACTCTTGATGTATTGGGAACGCCTGCCCTGATAGGGTTTATGGAAAAAACAGCTTCGAGTTATGCAAAGACTCTTGTCTCTCAGGAAAAAACAACGGTAGGAACCAAAATAGAGATGGAGCATTTAAAACCTTCAAAACTCGATGATGAGATAGAAATAGAGATTTTTCCCGAAAATATTAATGATAAAACAATGTTTTTTAAGATAACGGCTTACTGTCATTCAGAAATTGTAGGAAAAGCTTCTCATACAAGAGCAGTGATTGATATCCTTAAATTTAAGGAGAAAAACAATCTATTTTAAAAAACACTTGAAAAAAAAATCAAACCCATTATCATATAAATGAAATTAAAAAAAATAACAGATATGATAATTGGCATAAAATTATGAAAAAACGGCTTCTTTTTTATTTTCTTTTTTCAATTTTACTAACAGCAGTTACTTTATCTGCGATTGTTTTATTTTATCTGAACCATAAGATGAATAAACTATCAGAAGATTATAAAAAAGATCTCATCCATCAGGTTATTCAAAAAATAACCGCTTATCACAAAAATCTTTATTTTATTGAAGAAAAATTGAATATTTTCGGAAGTGAAAAAACTCTGGAAGTGATAAAGGATCTCAAGAGAAAATCAACTCATCAATTAAAACTGGAAGAGTTAAAGAAGATTGCCTTAAATCATGAAGTGGATGAGATTTCTGTTGTTGATCGTGAGGGCAGGATTCTGCAAAGCTCTTATGTTTTCAATATTAATCAAAATGAAAAGATTCATGAAAAGATAGGAAAAGGCAAGGTTTTTTATGACCGGATTACTCTTTCTGCAGCATCCGGATACCGTGTAAAATATTTTTATTTTTCCCCTGAAAAATCAGATTTTTTTATAGTGATCGGAATTTATCTCAGAAACTATTTTGAAAAAAATTATAATGAAGAATATTACCGGTTTATTTTTCAGGAAATCTTTTCTTCAATGGTCAATGAAAATAAAGATTTAAAAACCTTGGATTTTTATGTCAAAAAGGGAAATGATTATTGGTCTCTTCTTTATGAAGGGAAAAAAATAACTTACAGTCTTGATTTTTTGAAGAAATTAGATGAAAAAAAAGAAATATTCATCAAAGAAAACGGGAAGATTTTATTTTTCACTTCTCTTCAATTGGAAGATAAATCTTATTTCGGCAGTGAAAATATTTTACTGGAACTCAAGATAGATTTTTCACTGTCTAAAAAACTTTTAAATAATATCTTATTTCACGCTGTTTTAGGGTGTGCTTTTGTTGTTATCCTTATTTTTATTCTTTTTTCAAAAATTCTGGATCAGAAAATTGTCCAAAGAATTGAAAACATGAACAAGAATGTCAAGGAAATCGGAAAAGGAAACTATCAAGTTCATTTCTTTGATGAAGGAAAGGACGAACTGGGTGAAATCAGCTTTAACCTGAATGAAATGCTGAAAAGTATTGAACTTCGTGAAAAAGAGCTGAATCTGGCTAAAGACAATCTGGAAGAAGCTCTTAAAATCAAATCTCAATTTCTGTCTAATATGAATCATGAGCTTCGGACTCCTTTGACCGCGGTTATCGGAATGATTCAGCTTTTTTCAATGACCGAACTGAATGAGGAGCAAAAAGAGTATCTTGAAATTATCCAGCTTTCTTCAGAAGCTTTGATTAAGGTAGTAAAAGATATTCTTGATTTTTCTGAAATTAAATCAGGAAAAATAGAAATTATTGAAAAAGAGTTTGACCCTTATAAAACTTTTGAAAAGCTTTTTCATTCTTATGCTGAAAAGGCAAAACAGAAAAAAATCCATGCGGAATTTCAAATTTCGGAAAATTTTCCTGCTGTAATCAAAACAGATTCCTATCATTTAAAGCAGATCGCTATTCATCTTTTAGACAATGCGGTGAAATTTACTTCAAACGGCAATATTGTTTTCAGACTGGAAGAACTCGAAAGAGAAAATCATAAGAGCCGGATTCGTATGATTGTAAAAGATACCGGAATAGGAATTCCTGAAAAGTATATCCCTGTGATTTTTGACAGCTTTAATCAGATTGATTACTCAGATACCAGGAATTACGGCGGCACCGGGCTTGGACTTGCGATTGTCAAAGCATTGGTCAATCTTTTGGGCGGTAAAATTGAAGTTTACAGCACGATTGAAAAAGGAACTGAAGTTTTTATTGAGATCGAAGTAGAAGTGATTCAAGATTTTTCCTATAAAGAGAGATTTGCAAAAAAATACCCTCTTTCATATCACCCTTCTATTTTAATCGTGGAAGACAACCCCATTAATCAAGAAGTCTTCAAGAAGATCATAGAAGAAAAGAAATGGAAATGGAAGCTTGCTGAAAATGGAGAAAGGGCAGTTGAAATGGTTCAAGAAGAGTCTTTTGAGCTGATTATTATGGATATTCAGATGCCGGGAATGGATGGGTTTGAAGCTTCCGATAAAATAAGAAAAATAGAAAAATCCAAAGAACACTACAGCTATATCATAGCGGTAACCGCTTTTGAATTAAAAGGATATGCAGAGCTTTGCAAACTCAAGGGATTGGACGGCTATCTTTCCAAACCGATTCATATTCAGGATTTTTATCATTTAGTTGAATCGCTTCTTTTTGAAAATGAAAAATAATTTTTAAAAAAATTGACTTTGACTTATTCTTTTTGTAATTTTTATATTCGTAAAATGGAGAGATGGTCGAGTCTGGTTTAAGGCGGCGGTCTTGAAAACCGCAGAGGATTTGCGTCCTCCGGGGGTTCGAATCCCTCTCTCTCCGTTTACTTCTCAAAAAAAACAAATATCTCCAATAATTTTTTTGAATCAGATAAAAATATGGTTAAATTTTAAATTATCTTAATTTATATGGTATATAACATGAAAAATCATTTTGGCTCATTTGATCTTGAAAGACAATTAACAACATTTGAAGTGGAAAATTTTGATTTGTTTATGAAACCGATTAATCATTCAATAAAATCGAGTCAAATAAATCTTAGTCAGTCTGTTGAAAATTTTATTGATCATATTGAAAATTATTTTTAGGTTTTGACTTTGAGTTATTATTCTGAATCTTGGAAAGAATCAATAGAAAAAACAATCCAATCAATTATTACTAATTGTTCTAAAAAAAATGGTTATAAATATGTCAATTACTATCCGGAAAGAATTAAAGATATTTTTTTAAACTATGAAATAGAAATGAGAGCTTTAAAAGATAATATTTTTAAAAATTATCCTCTTATATCAAAAAATAAAAAAGAGGAAGATTTAATAGACCATCATAAAATTATTGCTTTATATATTAAAAGTTTTTTAAAGGCTAATCCCATTGAATTTGATAATAAAAAATATGATGAAGATTATATAAAAGATAATCCCATTCTTACTATTCGATTGATAAAAGAAATGATTTGTTTTTCTTTTGTTGTAGTCATTATAAATGCTTGGAATAAAAAAAATATTCCAGATTTTGAATTAAAAATTCCTAAAAATTATCATGAACATTTTTATAAATTAATTTATTATTATTCAAATAGACCTGATGATTTACCTGTTTTAGGATTATCACATATTTTTTATTTACTGGAAATGAATTCACAATGTTTATTTTTTCATAAAATTCCAGATTATTTTGATATTCAGAAATAAATTCTTAGATTCTATAAAGGCAGGTTTTCATTGTCTCTCACTATTATTTTAGAAAAAATCCTTTCAGATTCTCTGATTCAAAAGGGAAAGACTGAAATTGGCAAAATATCAACCGATACAAGGATCCTTGAAAAAGGAGCTCTTTTTCTGGCTCTGACAGGCGAGAAATTTGACGGACATGATTTTCTTCAGGCTGCTTTAGAAAAAGGGGCAGGGGGGATTTTAATCCAGAAAAATCATATACCGGATAATCTTCCCTCAAATATCTGGTGTTTTGCCGTAGAGGATACTTTGAAAGCTTATCAGGACATTGCAATGGCAGTTTTAGAGGCCAAAAAAATCCTTAAAATTGCCGTTACCGGAACTTCCGGCAAGACAACCACCAAAGAGTTTATCCGTGCTCTTCTTTCTGTGCGGTATAAAGTTTTTGCCAATCAGGGGAATTTTAATAATCAGGTGGGAGTGCCTCTTTCAATATTACAGACAACAGATGAAGAAATCGGGATTTTTGAGCTGGGCGCTGGAAAACCGGGGGATATTCACCGTCTTTCAGAAATTGTCAAACCGGATATTGCCCTTGTTACTAGTATTGGCGAGGGACACCTTGAATTTTTTGGAAGCGTTGAGAATGTGGCCAAGGAAAAGGCTTCCATCATGGATTTTGGAAAACAAGGATTTTGCCCGGCTGATATTCTTTTTCCAGTCTGGTTCTCAAAGTTTCAAAAAGTCAATTTTTCTTCTTTTTCCCGCATTCTTTCCACAGAAGACGGATATCAAATCACGATTCAAAACAATACTGTTTTTCTTCCTTTCTGGGGCGAGTACAATCTTTTTAATTTTTTAACAGCTCTTACGATTGCTTTGGAACTGGATGTGCGTGAAGACCAGATTCAGGATGGAATTAACCGGATTAAGCTTCCTTCCTACCGTCAGGAAAAAAAAGAAAAAGAAGGGCGGATTTTTTATCTGGACTGTTATAATGCCAATCCTCTTTCGATGAAGAGCGCTCTTTCAGGATTTGAAAAACTGGAAGGTGAAAAAATTGCGGTTCTTGGGGATATGCTGGAATTGGGAAGGGATGAAGAAGTTTTGCATAGTGAAATTGGAAAATTTTTAAATCAATTCAGCTTTAAAAAAGTATTGTTTTACGGACGGTTAATGAAAAAAGCTTTTGAAGCTTATCAAAAAGAGAAAAATTATTTTAATGATAAAAACGATCTCGCCCTGTTTCTGAAAAACGAGTCGAAAAAAGGGGATAAAATTTTTATCAAAGCTTCCCGCGGAATGAAATTGGAAGAAATTTTTAATCTTTATTAGAAAAAGAAATCTATTTTCTAAAAAACACACCCTCAAAATCCGATTTTTAATTGAGTCTCCAAAGGATTAATTAAAAAAAATGAAATTCATACAGTTTGTTATTTTTATTTTACTGTTTACAGTTTCCTTTCTTTTTCTTTTTAATGAAATAGAACTGCATTTCATTTTTTTTCATATTCTCTTGATTCTGATGTTTTTTTTCCCCTATTATTTTTGGACCGAATCGGTTTTTAAAGCAATGATTATTTTAGCTTTGCTTACAGTCTTGATTTGCGCAGGAGTTTATTTTTTTAAGTATTCTCCGGTCAAAAAAATGAACTTGGTTCCCCAATACAGTTTGAATATTGAGCCTCAAATTAAAACAATTGATTTTGAATGGGGTAAAAATACTTACTCTTATTCATTTCAAATGCAGGAATTGAAAGATAAAAACAAGGGAGATGTTTTTTCATTAGACAAATTTGTATGGCTTCATAATAAATTAAATCAATATAAAAAATATGTCAGTCAATTTATGTCGAAAATCACTGTGGCAAAACTGGATCTCAACTTTATTTTTATCTGTTTATGGATTTATTCAGTAGTGCTGATATCTTTTATTTTTTCTTATTCTAAATCATTGATTGTAAGTTATTCTAATATTTTATTTGTTATCCCTTATACTTTTTTTATGGGAGATTTCTTTTTTTTAAAACCTTTTGCGCCCATGCTTTTATACGGGCAGATTGTGTTTATCGGGATTTTAACTGTGATCGCGGTTTATAGAGTAAAAAATTGAGAGGAATCTTTTGAAAAGCTGGATGAAGTTTTTTTTATCTTTATTGGTTCAGGCGGGTGTTTTTCTTCTTGTTTATAAAATCCTTCAATGGCAGTTTGTTTTTTCTTTTCTTTTTTCCCTGACTTTTATTCTTTTATTTTCAGCTTTGATATTTGAAGGAAACCAAAATAAAAATATGCTGACAGTGATTCTGTTTATCATCAATTTTTTCCTGATATTTGCGGGATTTTTTCTTCTGCCTTCAAAATTTGATTATAAAACCCGGAGTCTTTTAAAAGAAACTCAGGTAAAATTAACTGAACTTAAAAAAAAATATATTCTGTCTTACAGCCAAAAGGAAAAAAATCTGATTTATTCTGTCTGGAATGACCTTGCTTATTCTGATTACAAGTCAGCTTTGGATAAACTTGAAATTATTAAAAAAAATGATTATTATCTGGAAAGGCTTCATAGTTTTGCGATGGTAAAAGTCAATCGTTTTTATAAGCTTGTTGAAGAAGCCAAAAAAGAAATCCCGAATTTTACCCATTTTTATTCTTTTTATCAGAAAGGAGACCTCAGTTATTTTAAAAAGCTCATCATTTATTACAAAAATACAAAGTCAGGAGAGTATTTTTATAACTTGGCTTTGAAAAACATGGAACTGAAAGTCAATCATAAAATCCTTCTTCAATCTGTAACCAAAGAAATCAGCGCTTTTGTCCATGAATATGAAAAAGATTATCTTATTCTGCATTTTGTGATTTATCTTTACCCTGAATTAAAAACAAAGTACTATTATAAAGTTTCGGAAGATGAGAAAAAAAGCATCGGATTTGATGATTTTAAACAGCTGAATGAATCTCCAAAAGAAACGCCCAACCTGATTACTTTTCTTAAAAATCACGATGGTGAAGAGTTTTTTATTTTTATCCGCAAACTCCTGGAGGGAGAAGGCGAATATCCTCTTTTTGCTTTTGATATGGAGGTCATCTCCAAAGAAGGGGAAAAAATGAGTATTCCGTTTGCGAAAATAACCTATGATTCACTTGTTTTTTCAGGAAAAAAAGGATTTGAAACCCTTTCTTTTCCCCAAATTTATCACAAAATCAAAGAAAGCTTGGCTTCTTTAAGGACTCCTATTCATCCAAGATGGATTATGGAATACCGTAAAAAATATCCTGAGGTTTTTCAGAATGTGATCAAACCTTACTGGATGAAATTTATCAAATTATTACTTTGTTTTATTACCTTAACAGTCCTGTCTTTTTTCACGATCCGTTATTTCAAGGCAGTTTTTTTAGAAAAAATATCGTTTGTATTTTACTTTCTGCCTGTCTTTTTTATTGTTTTTCTTTCTTTAATCTACACAAATTTTATCATCAAAATATTCGAGTGGCTTTTATAGTTCAGGTCTTAAAACGATTCTTTGAACTGTGAGAGGGATTTTCCCTTTTTTTAAAGGAACAACCGCATACCCCCAGAAAAAGACCCCTTCCTGTGTTTTCTTTTTAATATCATCAGGCAGTTTAAAGTCCAGTCTGGCGTTTTGAATTGAATTGAAAAAGGAAGTTTGAAGAATAAAGATCTTGTTTTTCTGATCAGGAAGGCTTGCATAAATTTCCAGATAAGAAGGTTCAGAAGATTGAATAAAAAATGAAAGAATTTTATCTTTATCCCAGAAATATCCTTTATTTAGCCTGAAATATTGGATTCCAAGAGAATCTTCTTCAAAAAGAAAGTCGCCCGGCTCAAAATCTTTTAAAAAAGGTCCTAAATTTCTTTGAAGTATTTTTTTTGAAAAAACTTCAATATTGGATATTTTGATAACAGGGTTTAAATCATTGGCGCCGCCTTTCATTTTCCGGTTAAAAAATTTTATTTTTTCAATCACTGCTTTTCCTTCTTGAGAAAGACTATCCAGGTGAATGATAAAATTTTTCCATCCTTTATAATTTAAAAATCCAATCGAGTATTTTTTCAGTCCTTTTGCGTCCCTGATATAAAGAGCTGCCTCATTGCCTGAATTGTAGTCGAAAAGCCAAAGAGAAATACTTTTGCTCCAATGAGGAATTTCCTGACGGGTATTAATTTCAAAAGCTCCGGTCGTAAAATTTTCTCTTTCATAGGAAAGGTAAATCATATTCTGGTTTTTCAGGATTTCTCCTTCTTTCGAAATAATATCTTCTTTGGTAAGAGCGGCTTTAGAATTATTCAGAGATTTTGAAGCCTCATAGGAAAAAAAATAACAGGGAAGTTTGAGATAATCGACGGGGATATTGTTTTGAAATACAATTTGAAAAGGAAACTCATTTGAATAATATCTTCTTTCGGCTTTTTTAGAGAAAAAAATGGAGTTTTCCGCTTCTCTTCCGGAAATGAAAAGCGGAATCATAAAAAAAAGAAGAAGCTTATTCCACTTCAATGACTGAAAACTCCTCTTTAAGCTTTGTGGTAACCATTTTTGTATTGGAGATATCTGTTTTCCTTTCGGAATTGACTTTAAACTGATAATGATAGGTTCCAGGTTTTTCAAACTGAAAATCAATGTAATAAGTAGAAGCGTCAGCTTGTTTTAGTAAATATTGATAGGGCTGCCATTTGTTGAAACTGCCGAGAAAAGAAACCTGCTCGATTTTTTCAGAAGAATTCTTTTTATAATAAAAACGGTAGGTGAGATGTCCGATTTTCTGAGGTTTGTCGCTGAATGCGATGAGTTTTTGCCCGACATCAAAATAAGAAAGCTCTCCTGTGTAAGGGTCAGTGGTGTAATTTTCATTTTCAGGATCAATGGTATGAATATTATTGACAATGAGTTTATAATAATACCTTCCTGCCGGCACCTGAAAGTCTAAAAAAGTCAAATCCAGTTTCAATATCCAATAGTCTTCCCTTTCTCCTTCGTCCCGTGTTTTCATGAATTGAAAGGTGGTTTTGTAATTGTCAAAGCTTCCAATGAGTTTGACATCATGAGCGCTGCTGTTTTTATAATAAAAAATAATTTCTTTTGAAGTGATTTTCGGGTTTGCCGGAAATAAAAAAACAGGCAATAAAATCAATAATAAAATAAGTTTTTTCATCTTTTATCCTTAAACAGTTTTTTTAAATATCGAATGAAAGCGAAAAATATCAAGATAGTTTTTGAAATAGGCAGAGGATAGGATAAATTTTCTAGATTATATACTGAAATGATTTTAAATTGCAAAAAAACCATGTCATTCCCCGGCTTGACCGGGGAATCTATTAGCAAGATAATCAAATTACTGGATTGTCCGGTCAAGCCGGACAATGACAATTTTGGGTTAAAAATATTTGCAATTTAAATTCAGTTATGTATATTTGGAGGCTTTATGAATATGATAAAATTAAGAAATTTATTCCTTGTTTTCTTTCTATTATTTCCTGTTTCTTTTCTTTATTCCGAAACCTTTATCTTAAAGGATTTATCTAAAATAGAAGGAGAAGTGCTTCTCTTTCAAGAAAATCAATTTACCATTCAATTGAATAACGGTCAGGTCAAAATGCTTTCTCTGGAGGAAATTTATGTGATTTATCCTGGAAGCGAGGAGGAAGAGACGCTTTCAAAAATTGAGATGCTCAGTATTAAAAACAGCTGGTCTTCTGAAAAATCCATTCTGGTTTTGGAAGATGATAAAGCTTTGAAAGGAGAGATCAAGTTTTATCAAAAAGGCGAAGTTTATTTTGAATCTGAGGGAAGCGGTTTGAAGACTTACTCTTTGAAGAAAGTGAAGCTGGTTTATTTTTATTCAAAAAATACTCTAGATAAAAAAATAGAAGCAGAAAAATTAAAACTGGAAAAAGAAAGAGAAATTCAGGAAGAAGCTCTAAAAAAACAAAAAATTGAGAAAGAAAAAAAAGAAAAATATCAGACTAATAATTATTTAGGAATTGATGTCGAAATAGAGAAAGAAAAAGAGAAAATGAATCAAAAAACAGACTCTCTTAATTTAAATATTAACTTTTGGTTTGAAATACAGTTTGCTTTAATTCCTAATCAATTAATCCTTTATAAGGATAATTATATCAGTGATATTCCATCTTATATCTTATCTTGTACATATTGTGAATATTCAAATGGTATTAGTATGAATACAAATGCATTAACTTATAATTTATCATTATATCTGCATTTTTATGGGGAAAACTTTTCTTTTGGCCCAGAGATTTCTCTTTTTATACTCAAAATAGATCATAAATATGTCAAAGTTAATAATTCTGTTTCTTTAAATCATATTGAATCCAGATCGGAATTATCTGGTGATTTTGGATTGTTTATAAGATATTATTTGAAATCCTCAAAAGAAGGTTTTTTTCTTCAATCAAATATTGGAAAAATTATTAATGAGTATGGTTATAACGGTTTTATGTTAAGAGGTGGAATCGGATACTCACTTAGAATTAAGAATAGTGATATATTTTTTAATATAGCCTTAAACACTTACTATAGTTATTCTGAAAATAGAGAAAATAGTCAGGAGTTTATTAAATTTATCATTCCTGCCTTTTTAAATATTAGTTTAATGTGGTGATAACTAGTAAAATAAGATGAGTATTTAGAATTTGGAGGCTTTATGAATATGATAAAATCAAGAAATTTATTCCTTGTTTTCTTTTTATTATTTCCTGTTTCTTTTCTTTATTCCGAGACCTTTATCTTAAAGGATTTATCTAAAATAGAAGGAGAAGCGCTTCTTTTTCAAGAAAATCAATTTACCGTTCAATTGAATAACGGGCAGGTCAAGATGCTTTCTCTGGGGGAAATTTATGTGATTTATCCCGGAAGCGAGGAGGAAGAGACGCTTTCAAAAATTGAGATGCTCAGCATTAAAAACAGCTGGTCTTCTGAAAAATCCCTTATGGTTTTGGAAGATGATAAAGCTTTGAAAGGAGAGATCAAGTTTTATCAGAAAGGTGAGATTTTTTTTGAATCTGAGGGTAACGGCTTGAAAACATACTCTTTAAAGCAAGTGAAGCTGGTTTATTTTTATTCAAAAGAGATTCTGGAGCAGAAAAAGAAGGACTATCTTTCAAAGATAGCAGAAATGGAAAAAGAATCTAAAAAAAATCTGGAAGAACTGGAAAAAATAAAAAAGCGGGATTTTGAAATATTTATGAATCAGAAATCGGAAAAACTGAAACGGAAAATTGTGAGTTATGAAAAAGGCGAGTTTACGGTACAGAATGTTTTTTCTGAAAAAGAAAAAATTTCTTTGAAGGATTTGAAAGCTGTTTTTCCGAATGAGGACAATGAAGAAAAGCTGAATAAAGCTGAAAAATATTACAATGAGCATCTTATTGAAAATGATGTGAGTTTGATTATGGACATAAAAGGAAATTTTGAAGCTGGGGAATTGACTCAAGTGAAAGAAGACCAGTATTTTTGGAAAAATAGTGAAGGCGTAGAAAAAGTTTATCTGAAGCAGGATATTGATTATATCATTTTTTATAATTACTTCAAAGAAGAAAAAAAATTGAAAGAAATCAGGTTGCAGGAAGAAAAAAAAATAAAAGAAACCAAGAAAAAGGTAGATGAAGAAATAAAAGAAGTAAAACTAAATGCTCTGACAGGAAGTAAAAGTAAAAAATTGCCGGATGTCTTTTGGTTTTCCTATCAATTCGGAATTGTGCCTTACAATATATTTAATAACAAAATGATTTCAAGTAATTTTACTCTGTTGAATACTTTTGGTTTAAACTTTCAATTTGAAAATAAAATACTAGGTCTGGAATTTCTTTTTTTTTCCTATCAGGAAAATTATTATGGGACATATTATTATAACAGGGAAGAAAAATCAAGGCTTGAAACATTTTATTTTACTTCTATGAAATACGCCTATTTTTTTGGAGAAGAAGAAAATAAAGGGTATTTGAGTTCAAATATTGGGGGTGTTTCATTTATGGAGAATGAAACCGGGCTAGGTGTCAAATTGGGTATCGGTTATACTGTTTCTTTTTCTCATTATATTTACCTGATATTGGAAGCGGATTGTTTTTTTTCATTGCTTGAGGGCGGTAAAACCATTTTGATGCCTTTTTTTCTATCTATTGGTTTATACTGGTAAGATTTTTTCAAGAACTCTTTATCAAAAATTGATTTTTTTATTAAATTCTAATTGCAAAAAATTTCAATAGGTATAAAAAATGCTTTCAAAACGGATTATCCCCTGTCTGGATATTGACAACGGAAGAGTGGTCAAGGGTGTCAAATTCTTAAATCTGGTGGATGCGGGAGACCCTGTTGAAAATGCCAAGTTTTATGACGAAGAAGGGGCAGACGAGCTTATCCTTCTGGATATTACAGCTTCTTCAGACAACCGCAGTATTTTATTTGATACAGTGAAAAAAGTAGCGGACAGTATTCACACTCCTTTCACGGTGGGCGGGGGGATCAGGACGATTGAAGAAATAAAAAAACTGATTCAGGCAGGAGCGGATAAAGTATCATTGAATACAGTTTTGGTCAAAAATCCTGAAATTATCAGCGAAGGCGCCAGAAAATTCGGAAGCCAGGCTATGGTAGCCGCCATTGATGCCAAAAGAGTGGGGGAGCATAAATGGAATATTTTTATCAAAGGCGGGAGAGAAGACACAGGACTGGATGCTCTCTTATGGGCATCGAAGCTGGAAAGTCTGGGAGCGGGAGAAATCCTTCTTACCTCTATGGATAAAGACGGAACCAAAAAAGGCTATGATTTAGAACTGGTAAGAACGATCAGTGAAACGGTCAAAATCCCCGTGATTGCTTCGGGAGGAGTCGGGACTTTGGAAGACCTTTACCGGGGAATAACCGAGGGGAAAGCCGATGCAGTGCTTGCGGCAAGTATATTTCATTTCAGAGAGTATTCTATCCGTCAGGTCAAAGAATTTCTAAAAGAAAAAGGAGTCAGTATCAGATTATGAATTTTATTCGAAAAACCAATTTATCTTTATCAAGATTTACGACTATAAAAATCGGCGGAATCGCGGATGTTGTTTTTTTCCCTTTTGATGAAAAAGGAATCATGGAAGTTTTTGAAGAGATCAGAAATGAAAAAAAAGATTTTTTTATTTTGGGAGGCGGAAGCAATGTCGTGATTAACGATTCAAAACTCCCTTACGCTGTTGTTATGGTCTCTCATCTGACTCACCATAAATTTCATGGAAACGAGCTGGATGCGGAGGCGGGGCTTTCTTCTTCCATTCTTTCAGAACTGGCGGCAAACAATGATTTTGGAGGGCTTGAGTTTTTCTACGGGCTTCCCGGAAGTGTGGGGGGCGCTGTTTATATGAATGCCAGAGCTTATGAATCAGAAATTGCTGAATTAGTAAAAGAAGTAACGGTTTATGATATAGCAAAAAATTCATTTTTGACTATCCCGAAAGAAGAATGCGGTTTTGAATACAAAAAAAGTATTTTTCAGGACAATCCGAACTATCTGATTTTTAAAGTCAGGCTGATATTAAGACCTGGAATGAAAAAAGCTGAGCTCTGGAAAACAATGAATAAATATAAACACGACCGCAAAGAAAAAGGTCATTATACAGAACCTTCTGCCGGATGCGCTTTTAAAAATAACCGGGAAATAGGCATTCCTACTGGAAAACTTCTGGATGAAATCGGGATGAAAGGATATCAGCTGGGGGGGATCAAGGTATCCGAGAAACACGCTAATTTTTTTGTGAATGCAAGCGGCGGTACATTTAAAGATTATCAGAATCTGATCCGTGAAATCAAAGAAAAAGTAAAACTGGAAAAAAATATTGATCTGGAAACGGAAGTCCGGTTTCTTCCTTCCGGCTTAATCTAAATAATCGGCCAGTCTTCCGGATGTTTTTCGCAGATTCATGCTGAGAAGACGGGCTAGTCCTTTCAGTATTTTGATGCCCATTTCAGGATATTGGCTTAAAATCATGTCAAAGCTTTTTTTGGTCAGCTTCAAAAGGACACACTCAGTCTGGGTTCTTAAACTTGCCGATCTCGGGGTATTGTCGATTAAAGACATTTCTCCAATCGATCTTCCTTTCATCAAAGTATTGATCACAACTTCATTCCCTTTTTGATCCCCTTTGATCACATCCACTTTCCCATCGGCGATAAAGCAGACAAAATCTCCTTTATCTCCTTCTTTGGCAATGATATGGTGTTTTTTGACTTTGACACAGGAAATATGTTTGGCAAGGAGGTTTAATTCTCCCCGGCTTAAAGAGTCAAATAGAGGAATCTTATTAAAATAACTTGCGTCGAGTTTGTAAACCTGGGAAGTATTTCCTGAATTGATCATACCGCTTCTGGATGCCGTGTAGTTGGCTGTGTTTTTCGTTTTCGAACCGGAAGGATTCATCGGAAACCTCTTTTAGCTTTTTTCTTTTTCAGCGTTAAGCAGGATAAAATTTTCAAGAAGAGGCGAAAAGCCTTCATTTTTTAGTTTTTCCAGTTCATAAAGACCGTATCTTCTTTCTTCTTCTACTTCATAGATATTTTGAATAATTTTTTTTTCTTTCTTTTCGAGTTCTTTCAGTTCCAGATTTTTATTGAGAATTAAAAATCCGCTTCCCAAAAAGATAAAAATAAAAAAAACAAACTGGAAAATACGAAGCATGTTATTCCCTAATTTTTCTCAATCACCCGGAGCTTGGCGCTTCTGGCGCTTGGGTTATTTTGAGTTTCTTCTTTTGTTGGAATTATCGGTTTTTTTGTGAGGATTTTAAACTCTTTTTCAAGAGATGCGTTTTTAAAAGTATTTTTTACGATTCTGTCTTCCAGAGAGTGGTAGGTAATAACAGCCAGCCTTCCTCCTTTTGAAAGGGCAAGCAGGGCTTCGGAAAGCATTTTTTCAAGATTTTCCAGCTCCTGGTTGACAAAAATACGGATTGCCTGAAAACTTTTTGTGGCAGGGTGCATATTTTTCTTTTTATAGGCAAAAAAAGCGGCTTTATCAATAATCCCGGCCAATTCCTTGGTGGTTTCAATTTTTTTTTGTTTTCTGTATTCTACAATATAGGCAGCAATCCTGCGGGAAAGCCTTTCTTCGCCGTATTGAAAAAGAATATCGGCAATTTCTGTCTGGGTAAAAGAATTGACCACATCATAGGCGTTTGGGCTTGAGCCGTCTAAAGTCATGTCTAAGGGGGTGTCTTTGATAAAACTGAAGCCTTTTTCAGATTCTTTATAATGGTACATGGAAAGTCCGAGGTCTGCCAGTATTCCGTCCGCGCTGGAAAGGGAAAAACGGGAAAGGGTTTCCATCAGGTTTGAAAAATTGGAAAGGGCGAAATCAACCTGAGTGAATGTTTTCAGGTTTTCTTTTGCGATTTTTTGAATTTCCTCGTCCCGGTCGAAACAGATGAGTTTACCGCCATTATTTAAACGGGAGGCAATTTCAAAACTGTGTCCTCCTTCTCCGGTGGTCAAATCTAAATAAACTCCCTCAGGTCTGGAAACGAGAAAGTCTAAAATTTCTTTTAAAAGCACAGGAGTGTGAACTGCCATAAAACCCTCTTCTTTTCTTAGTTTTTATAAAATAAAATTTAATGAAACTAAAATAAAATTGTGTTAAATTTAAATTTATCTTTTTTAAAGGATAGGAATTGAACGGAAATAGTGTTGGAATAGTTGTCAGAAATTTTTTTACTTCCGATGAACCCCTTAAACTTATTTCACAGCTGGAACTTTCTCCTTTTTCAATTGCTTATGAAACTTACGGTACTTTAAATGAAGAAAAAAACAATGTTATTTTAGTCTTTCACGCATTAAGCGGAAGCGCACATGCAGCCGGTTTTTATCCCACTGATCCGAATCCCGGGTGGTGGGAAGATATGATCGGACCTGGAAAACCTCTGGATACAAACCGCTATTTTATCGTGTGTTCCAATATTATCGGAAGCTGTTATGGTTCAACCGGACCTGAGAGTCTTAATCCGAAAACTCAAAAGCCCTACGCGCTTGATTTCCCTGTTATTACCGTAAAAGACATGGTGCGTGCTCAAAAGAAACTGATTGATTTTCTCGATATAAAAAAACTGTTTTGTGTTATCGGCGGGTCATTGGGGGGGATGCAGGCTTTGGAATGGGCGCTTTCTTATCCTGAAATGGTAGAAAGTTCGATTATTATCGCGGCTACGGCAAAAATGACTCCTCAAAATATTGCTTTCAATGAAATAGGCAGGGTAGCGATTCTTTCCGATTTTCTTTTTTCGAATGGAAATTATCAGCTTCAGAATCAAAAACCGGCAAAAGGTCTTGCGATTGCGAGGATGCTTGCCCATATTACTTATCTTTCGGAACAGTCTATGAATAACAAGTTTGGAAGAGAATTAAAAACCGGAAATTATTTATTCGGATTGAAAGATATTGATTTTCAAGTTCAAAGCTATCTTCATTATCAGGGAGATAAATTTGTGGAACGCTTTGATGCCAATTCTTATCTTTATATTACCAAGGCAATGGATTATTTTGATGTGACAAAAGAATTATTGGAACTGAAAACGAAAACAAAGTTTTTACTCATTTCCTTTACCTCAGACTGGCTTTTTTCTACCCGGCAGTCAATGGAAATTGTCAACTTGCTCCGAAAAAATAATAATCATGTTTCTTTTACGGAAATTGAAAGCGATCAGGGGCATGATTCATTTTTACTGAATTTTGAAGTTCAGGGGGAAATTTTATCAAGTTTTCTGGAAGGGATAAAAAAATCATGAGGATAGCAAACCGAATCGATTATCAGATTATTGCTGATTTAATAGAATCAGGTTCTTCAGTGTTGGATTTAGGGTGCGGAAATGGAAGATTATTGGAAATTTTAATCAAAGAAAAAAATGTGCAGGGAGTCGGGATCGAAAAAGACCACTCTATGGTGAAAAAATCATTGGAAAAAGGGATTCCTGTGATTCAGGCAAACCTGGACGGAGGGCTTTCAGAATACCCTGACAAGAGTTTTGATTTTGTGGTTTTAAGCTTGACGCTTCAGGCTTTGAAAAAACCGGATCTGGTGATTTCTGAAATGCTTCGGATCGGGAAAAAAGCGATTGTGTCGTTCCCGAATTTTGGGCATTTTCTTTTAAGATACAGTATTTTATTCAAAGGAAAAATGCCGAAATCCAAATTTCTTCCTTTTGAATGGTACAATACGCCCAATATTCACTTTTGCAGTATCAATGATTTTAAGGAATTTTGCAAGGCTAATAAAATTAAAATTGTTAAAAAGATTTTTCTTAAAAACTTTAATAAAATTATTAAAGAATTTCTTCCAAATATTTTTGCTTCTATTGGAATTTTTGTTTTAGAAACAGAAAATTAAAACCGATAAATTAAAAAAATAGATTGACTTTCCTTCTAAGATGGAATTCCTCTGTTTTAAAACTATGATATGAGAGAATGGATAAGGATAACACGATGGCTTCAGAAAACGGAAGAAAAAATCTAGCATTCTATATAAATCCAAACATCGAAACTCCTTTTAATATTATTGAAAAAGGGGGAGTCCGTTCTAAAAACATTAATGATGTGAGAAATATTACTTTCCCTAAAAAACTTTTATTAAAAATTGTCCCAGAAGATTTTATCGATCCAAGCGCCTATGACAGACAGGATTACGCAAAAATTCATGCCGGCCGTTTTGTTTATTACGATGAATCGGATCAGGGTTTTTACTCTCAGATTTATGGTTATGCAGTCTTAAAGGGTTCTAAGATTTCTGTAGAACCGCTTGTGGAGATCACAAAAGACAAGCTGCGCGCCTCTATTTATTATATTCCCAATAAATTTGGGGAATACCCCAGTGTAGAGCACATCCGCCAGACTTTTATTGAAACCAAGCTTAAAGGATATCTGGGAGATGAAAAAATTAATTACCAGATAGACGATCTGAAAAAACAGGGAAAAAAACTGGGTATTTTGACGATTGCAAAAGGCGTGACACCGGAAAACGGTCAAATTGAGCACTATATTCTTTTGAAAGAAGTGGGAAAAAAAGTCGGAAAAGTTTTAGAAGGCGGAAGAATCGATTATAAAGAGCAGAATGCTTTTACTCCTGTTATGAAAGGAGAAGAAATTCTGGAGAGAAAACCTTTGATTCAGCCGAAAGACGGATTTGATGTTTTAGGAAATATGATTAAAGGCGTTTATCTGGGAGAAAAAATTTTTATTCCCGGTAGAAATCTAGAGGAATCAAAAGAAAAGCCCGGTTTTTTTACCGCTGCGGTCAACGGGGTGATTTCAATTGTAGATAGAAAAGTCAGCGTTGACAATAAAGTGGTGATCCGTAAAGATATTAATCTTGAAAGCGGGGGAAACCTTGATCTGGAAGGCTCGGTTGAAATTTACGGCAATGTAAAATCCGGATTTGAAGTCAAAGCGACAGGGGATATTATTATTCATGGCAATGTCGAAGATGCGGTTATTTTAGCCGGGAATGATATTGTGATTGATAATGGAGTATTGGGAAAAGAAAAGGCGAGGATCAAAGCGGGAAATAATATTGTGATCCGTTTTGCCCAAAATACGCATTTTTATGCCGGAAAAAATATTACTGTCAAAGAATCCATGATCCAGTGTACCGTGTTTGCTAAAAATACAGTCATTATAGAAGGAACCGTAGTAGGCGGGGAAATTACTGGAAAACACGGGGTAATGGTAAAAGTGGCGGGAAGCGATAAGGGAGTGGAGACCAGGCTGACAGCCGGAGTGGATCCTGAAGTGCAGAGGAAAATCAAGGATAAAGAAGAAGAAAAAAAGATGCTGGAAGGTGATTACACAGAACATCTTGAAGATATTAAAATGCAGTTTGGAAATCAATTTTTGATTGATTTAAAAGGATTTTTATCGGTATTAAGGGGTTCAAGAAAGATTAAATTCATTGAAATGCTGACTAAACTCGGAAACCTGACCAAAGAAGTCAACCGTGTCAAAAATGAAATTGTGGAGGTCAGAAAAGAAATTGCTTTTGATAAACCTCCGGTCATTGAAGTTTTGGAAAAAGTTTTTGCTGATGTCATTGTTTTAATCAGAAGAAGCCAGCCGAGAAGAATCCAGAAAGCTAAATCTGGGACAACTTTTAAAGAAGACCCCGAAACCGGAATTATTATCGAGCTTTAATTTGTCTGAAATTCGTACAGTTGTATGAAAATGTTACAGATAAAACAGTAAATGAGTTAACTCGGACACCGGGCAAAATCAATGTGTCACTTCGGCTCCGCTCAGTGACCGTATCGTCTCGATTAATGACACGGATTTTTTGCAATTTAAAATCATTTCAGTATCAATCACTCTTTTTATAAAAACTGTCATTTTGAACGAAGTGATAAATCTTAAAGTATTGATAATTTAGATAAAATATCTTTGGTCATTAAAATAATGATTTATTGAATGGTTCAATTCTCATCCGTATTTCGATCTGAAAAAAATAATTAAACACTTGGAACTTTTTTTGCAATTAAAATAACTGAGAATGCTGAAAGGAGAAAGCGATGAAGATTTTAATTGTGGATGATGAAGAAAGAATTATAAAAACAATGATCGAAGCTTTAGAACCTGCCGGGTACGAGCTTTTTTACACCACTTCTCCTTTAAAAGCCCTTGAAATGATTTCTTCCTTAAAAATCGATACAGTGATTTCAGATATCCGGATGTCTGAAATGGATGGTTTGGAACTTTTAAAAAAAATCAAGCAGAATTATTACCATATCCGGGTGATTATTATTACCGCATATCAGGATATGGATTCCATCAAGGATGCCATGAATTATTTTGCCTCTGCTTATCTCACCAAACCGATTCAATTTACCGAATTGATCGCAAAACTCAGTCAAATAGACAAAGAGATCAATAAAGAAGATTTGAAGCAGAATGAAATTAAAACCGAATTTTTAAACCACATGAATCATGAACTGCGCACTCCCTTGACTGCCATTATCGGGGCGGTGGAGCTGATGAAGAATGCTTTTTTAAACGATTATCAAAAAGAACTGCTTGGTATTATTGAAGAAGGAGGGGAAAAATTATTCAGAAGAATCAAAGACCTTCTTTATTTTACTGAGATAAAAAATATGGATACTTCTTTTTTCAAGATGAAAACTACTTATCTCGATCCTTTGTTAAATAATATAATAAAGAAATTTCAGAAAGAATGTTTAAAAAAGAAGATTGTTTTTGATGTGAAAATTGAGGAAGATTTAAAAAGCTGTCTGGAATGTTATGAAGATGAGCTTTCGAATATCCTTTTTCAATTAATTGACAATGCTGTAAAATTTTCTTCTAAAGGCAGTATTAAAATTACGGCTGAGAAAAAATTTCTTTATCATAAAAAAGGAATTTTATTTAAGATTCATGACAATGGAATCGGAATCCGTCAGGATGAGTATGACCGGATTTTTGATTTTTTTTCAAAATCGATTTTTTCCAGCATTAAAAATTTTGGGGGGCTGGGGCTGGGACTGGCAATTGTCAAAGAGCTTTTAAAAAAAATCGGGGGTGAAATAGAAGTGGAAAGCATTCCAGGACAAGGCACTACCTTCCAGTTTTTTTTTCCTGCCGAGAAAGTAGAGCCGAAGCCTGAAATAGAAAAAACCGAATCGGATAAAAACTTGAAAGTACTGGTAGTGGAAGACAATGCGATTAATCAGGAAATTTTTGTTAAACTTTTAAGTTATAAAAAGTGGAACTCTGAAATTGCTGAAAACGGAAAAATAGGAATTGATAAATTTTTGGAAAACCGTTATGATTTAATATTAATGGATATACAAATGCCTGTGATGGACGGTTTTGAAGCGGCAAGAACCATCCGCGGTATAGAAAAGGAAAAAGGGGGGCATGTGCCGATTATTGCGGTAACAGCTTTTCATATGAAAGGCTATGATGTGCTTTGCAAGATGGAGGGAATGGATGATTATATGACCAAGCCGGTAAGAATGGAAGAATTGTATCAGAAAATAGAAAAACTTTGCGTATGATGAAATCAGGTTGTTTCAATTCACTCGGACACCGAGCGGAGTCGAGGTGTTGCTTCGGATCATTACAGACTGAGTAATGAAACTATTTTGTCGTTTGATTATAGGATAGATTAAATTTAAAAATAAGAGAAAATTCTAAAGGAGGAGAAATGGCGAAGAAGGTGAGCTTAAGTTTTAAACTGATCGGGGGATTTGCAGGGATTGCGCTTTTAACCCTTTTTGTAGGGCTGATGGGATGGTATGGAATCGGGGCTATCTCTAAAGATTTGAATTTATTGGGCAAAGAGAGTATTCCTAATATTGTGAATCTTGAAGTGATCAAGGTTTCACAATTGGAAGTCCGGGTGATTTTACGGACCCTGATGAATCCTTATATTACTGAAAATGTGGTCAAAACCCAGTTCGAAAACTTGGATAAAACCAGAAAACAGTATCAAGATGCAATGGAAGAATATGAAAAAACAGCGCAGACTCCGGAAGAAAAAAAGCTCTGGGAAGATTTTAAGCTGAAATTATCGGTTTCAGCCAAGCATAACAATGAGTATGTCGAGGAAGCGAAAAAGCTCCTGGATAAAACGGTCAATAAAGAAGAGCTGGCAAGAAAACTCTATAAAATGAATATGGAAGGGGAGATTCGGGAAGCTTTTTTTAACCAGTTTCAGGCTTTAAATAAAACCTTAGCTTATGTGAAAGATTATTATGGTGTCAAGATTGTGGATGATTCGATCAAATCCGGCGAACGGCTTAATCTGATCATTCTCATCATTGCTGCGGTGAGTTTTATCCTGGCGATTTTACTCGGAGTCTGGATTGCCCGCTCGATTTCCAAACCTGTGGGCGCAATCACAGCCGATCTTTTTTCATCCTCGGAAAGCCTCCAGTCCGCCGCCAATCAGGTTTCGACCTCCAGTCAGGAACTTTCCAGCGGAGCGGCCGAGCTTGCTTCTTCAGTAGAAGAAATGACCTCGTCTTTGGAAGAACTTTCATCGATTATCGAATCCAATACTAAAAATATCAATGAGTCTGAAATCCTGATGCAGTCCACCATGACCAGCTCAATGACCACTATCCGGAAAATGGAAGACATGACCAAGGCGATGGCTGAAATCAACCAGTCCAGCGAGCAGGTCAAAAGAATTATCAAGGTAATTGATGATATTGCTTTTCAAACCAATATTTTAGCGCTCAATGCAGCGATTGAAGCAGCAAGAGCGGGAGAAGCCGGAAGAGGCTTTATGGTGGTAGCCGAGCAGGTGAAGAATCTGGCTCAGAAAAGCGCTGAGGCTGCAAAAGAAACTTCCAGTCTGATTGAAAATGCGATTACCAATATCGGCCATGGAAACAGGATCGGCGGGGAAGTGGCTGAAAATCTGAAAAAAGCAGTGGATGAAGCTGAAAAAGTCAATAAAATTTTATCCGAAGTCAATACAGCCTCAAAAGAACAGCTGAAAG
>Ga0209518_1000832_pt1 | contig 37817 bp, 35 predicted proteins | sample RifGroB1_FD_183993 | JGI IMG/M metagenome (GOLD analysis project Ga0209518, IMG submission 183993) | Groundwater microbial communities from Rifle, Colorado, USA - Groundwater B1 (SPAdes) (version 2) | ecosystem: Environmental > Aquatic > Deep subsurface > Groundwater | place: Rifle, Colorado...
AAGAATTGTTTTTAAGTTCAATCTACTCACCCCCATTGAGGCAGAACTGGGGCAGAAATTCGTATCTGGAATTTAAACTATGAGCTAACTGATGTCAAGGGGAATTTGTTATTGCGGGCCTTGAGCTGGAGAACTCGTTTCAGATTCCATTTGAACCCTCTTTTTATACGCTTCCCAAGCATCTTTGACACCAGGAAATTTTTGAAAAAGGGTAGAAAATCTTCCATCAAAGTTTCTATCGAAATAACTAATCAATTCTTCCTGATGGCCGATTGGAAGCCCTTCGTAAGGTCCCATAAATAGAGAATTTTTTACTTCAAATGGACCGTGAATTCCGGCATTGAGACTTATAACCATAAGCGGTTGGGATGCATCAAGGGGGCTCTGGGTAACAATTGCTGTTCCTTTTCCCCACATGACTATTTCTCCAGTACTAGGAATGTATAGCCCTTTAAGAGCGGGATACAGAGTTTCAACGATAGAAGGATCTAAACGCTTTTGTTCTGTCATAGATTATGGGCGATGTTAATCATTAATTGAAATAAAGTCAAGTATACTTTGACTGAAGTTGTAGGTCGTTGTAAAATAGGCTCTCTGGGGCTGTAGCTCAGTTGGTTAGAGCGCTTGGTTGTCAACCAAGAGGTCGAGGGTCCGAGTCCCTTCAGCCTCGCTAGTTTTTCCTCCTCACTCTTCGCTATATAATGTTTTAATGAGACTTCACAGAAATATGTCTAATTTGGAGATTGCCGAGCTTTTGAGAGCAATTGCAGCCTCATATCAGCTAAAAGGTGAGGAAAAGAATAGATTCAGGATAATTGCATATCAGAGAGCTGCAGACGCTGTAGAGCACTCTACAAGCGAGCTCAAAGACCTCTGGGATGATGGGAAGCTAAAAGATGTACCAGGAATAGGTGAATCCATAGCTTCACACCTTGACGAGCTATTCAGAAGCGGCTTATCTAAACACTTCGAAGAAGTTATGAAGGGGCTTCCTAAAGACATGTTTGAATTAATGGAGGTTCCGGGGATTGGGGCGAAAACCGCTTATAAATTGGTTTCCAAGCTTGGGATTAAGAGTCTGGCTGACCTTGAGAAAGCTGCAAAGGCAGGAAAAATTGCCAAAATTGAAGGCTTTGGCGAGCAGTCGCAGGCAGACATCATAAAGTCAATTGAAGATACTAAGGGAAAGAGTAAACGACATTTACTACCCTATGCTTCTTTACACGCCTCAGAAGTAATAAGCTGGATGCTAGAGGACAAAAATGTTAAAAGGGCTGATCCTTTAGGAAGTTTGAGGAGGCAGGCTGCAACGGTTGGAGACATTGATATCGCCGTAGCCTCAGACCATCCTCAAATAACATTAGAACATTTTGTAAACTACCCCAAAAAAGTGCGGATCCTGGAAAAAGGTGATAGAACCGCCTCATTAATTCTTCCCGGTGGGGTACAGGTGGATTTGATGGTTCAACCTCCTGAGTCTTATGGCTCCCTACTTCCGCACTTTACAGGCTCGAAACACCATAATATTGCTTTAAGAGAGTTTTCTCTAAAGCAAGGAATGAGCCTATCGGAATACGGGATTAAAATTAGGGGGAAATTACAGAAGTTTGCCACGGAGGAGAGTTTTTACAAAAAACTGGGGCTGGCTTGGATTCCGCCAGAACTACGAGAGGATTCGGGTGAAATAGAAGCCGCTTTGAAAAATAGTCTCCCGATCTTGGTTGAAATTGATGACGTTAAGGGAGACCTCCAAATTCACTCGGACTTTGATATAGAAACAAGTCACGACGTTGGTGAGTCCTCGATGCATGAGATTGTCGAGAAAGCGAATAAATTGGGATATCAATACGTTGCATTTACAGAGCACAATCCAAGTAAAAGTAAGCATAACGAGCGTGAAGTTTTAGATCTGCTCATGCGTAAGAGGGAAGCTATTGAGAAAATAAACTCCTCAATCGTGAAAAAAACTGAAGGGAGCATACAAAAAGTGTTCAATAGCCTAGAAATCGATATACTTCCCACTGGAGAGCTTGCAATACCCGAGAAGGGACTAGAGTATTTGGATTTTGCCCTTGTTTCAATACACTCAGCCTTCGACCTAAATAGAGATCAAATGACAAGGCGCGTTCTTTCAGCCCTTGATCATCCTAAAACAAAAATATTTGCCCACCCTACTGCCAGAAAACTTACTCAAAGGGAAGGCGTTGAGTTAGACTGGCCTCAAATTTTTGAATTTTGCCTTAAAAATGACAAATTTATTGAAATAAATGCAGACCCTATGAGACTAGATTTGCCAGATTCATTAGTAAGAGAAGCTGTCCGGTTGGGAGTCAAATTTAGTCTGGGCACGGATGCGCACCACAAAGACGGATTAAACAATATGAGATATGGTATTAGTGTGGCTAGACGCGGTTGGGCCACAAAAAAGGACATAATTAACACTTTAAACTTGAAAGATTTTGAAAAAGTGATTAAATAGAAAAGTGACTGGGGGTGATTATTAAATGGGTTATGTTTTAATAATAATACTTGTTATTTTGGTTATTTGGGTTATTTCAACCTACAACTTTTTTGCGTCAGCCAAGGCTAGAATTAAAGCCGCTGTTCAAGAAATAGGAAATCAGCTAAAAAGACAGTCTGATTTAATCCCTAATTTAGAAAATAGCACAAAAGGTTATCTCAGGCACGAAAAAGGAATTTTTGAGGATTTGGCAAATGCAAGGAAAGAAATTGCTAGGGCAGTTGAGTCCGGAGACGTCCAAAAAATGGCTGATGCAGGGAGTAGATTAGCAAATATACTGCCAAGCATCAAAATTGCCGTTGAAGATAATCCTGAACTTAAAGCATCAGAGGTTGTTGGGAAACTTATGGATGAATTAAGAGATACGGCCGATAAAGTGATGTATGCCAGACGTTTAGTAATTGATTTGACAGCTGACTATAATGTGCGACGAGTGACAATGCCCTCAAGTGTCGTTGCGGGTATGTTTGGCTTTGCAGAACTCCCGGGTATAATCACACCGGAAAAAGGCGAACACGTAGAGGTTTTGCAATCCGAAACAAAGTCTCCAAAGGTCAACCTTTGAAATGATAAATATCTACGAAGCGCAAGCTGCTAATCGCAGAAAGAGTGTAATTATTATTGTTTTTTTCATTCTTTTTGTAACGTTAGCCGTTTATTTCATTTCAAATGGTTTGGCGGCCTACTATGGTTACGAACCTGGTGGACTGGGAGTTGCAGGAATAGCTTTAATAATTTCTGGACTCCTTAGTTTTGCAAGCTACTATTTTAGCGACAAAATAATCTTGGGTATTTCTGGTGCTCGACCCGCCGACAGGAAGAGAGATTTTCTTTTTTTCACAGTAACCGAAAATTTAAGCATTGCATCGGGTATTCCCAAACCCAATCTTTATGTTATTGAAGATTCTGCCCCTAACGCTTTTGCTACAGGGCGAGATCCCCAGCACGCAGTAGTTTGTGCGACCACTGGTCTTTTAGAAAAACTAGATAGAACCGAGCTTGAAGGGGTAATTGCTCACGAGCTATCTCACATAAAAAATTACGACACCAGGCTTATGGCAATAGTAGCCATACTAGTAGGAACAGTTGCCCTTCTGGCCGACTTTTTCCTAAGAGTAAGTTTCAGAAGCCGAGGCGGGCGTCGGGGCGGAACGGGTGCAATTTTTTTAATTTTGGGTTTAATTTTCGCAATAATCTCTCCTATTGTTGCCCAACTTATTCAACTTGCAGTTTCCAGGAGAAGAGAATTTTTTGCGGATGCCTCATCCGTTGCCTTAACTAGACAACCGCAGGGACTCATCTCGGCGCTTTTGAAAATATCAAAGGACCATGAGCCGCTCGAAGCCGCAAATAAAGCAACAGCCCATCTTTACATTGAAAATCCTTTTAAGGAGAAGGGGCACGGTACAGTAGGTTGGTTTTCTTCTCTTTTTAATACCCATCCACCGCTTGAGGATAGATTAAAAGCCTTGAAAGAAATGGCTTAACCCTCCTTGCGCGCCACCTACCTCCGAGTTATCATAGTGTGAAATGAAGCTCACTAAAAAGGAAGTACTCCACGTTGCGAAATTAGCGAAACTAAGTCTTAGTCCTTCCGAAATATCTACCTTCGAGAAGCAACTCTCGGACGTAGTTAATTATGTCAGCGAACTAGGTGAGGTCGACACCAAAGACGTCGAACCTACAAGCCAAACAACTGGGTTGACGAATGTATTTCGGGAAGATGGTGAGGGAGGAGAGTCAATTAGCTCCGAGAAAGCCCTTTCAGGAACAGAAAAAATTCATAACAATTATTTTGTCGTGCCCCAGGTAATAACTAAAGAAAAGTAGACATGGAAACTCCTTTAACAATTGAAAGTACCCAGAGTGGCTTAATAAATAAGAAATTCAAGGCTGTTGAGTTGGTTGATGCCTATTTAGCTAAAATTAATGTCCAAAACAGCCGGTTAAATTGCTTTTTGACCATAAGCGAGGAAGCCGCATATAAGTCTGCTAAAAAAGTTGATAGATTAATCGAAGACTACAGTACTAAGGCGTTTGAAGATTATCCTCTACTCGGCACGTGCGTCTCCTACAAGGATCTCTTTCTAACAGAGGGAATACGAACTACGGCTGGTTCAAAAGTATTAGAGTCTTATATCCCTGCCTATTCAGCGACGTATGTAGCAAGGGCAGATAAAGCCGGGGCAATTACACTGGGTAAAACAAATTGCGACGCGTGGGCACATGGGGCCTCAGGCGAAAATTCAGATTTTGGACCGACTAAAAACCCCTGGAATTTAAATTATGTTCCAGGTGGATCCTCCAGTGGTTCGGCCGCAGCTGTTGCGGCAAATTTGACCTTATGGGCTTCTGGAACTGATACGGGAGGCTCAGTCCGTCAACCGGCTAACTTTTGTGGGGTATTAGGACTTAAGCCAACCTTTGGGGCAGTATCAAGATATGGAGTGGTAGCCATGGCTTCCTCTTTGGACTCAATGGGACACTTTGGAAGGTGTACTGAGGATATTAAAAGGGTTTTTTCTGTTACAAAAGGGGAAGACGGGAGAGACGGGACCGTCAAAAATTCTCCCTTTTTAAAACCAAAAGCAAAAATGAAAATAGGAATTCCGAAAGAATACTTTATAGGAGGAGTTGACCCAAGTGTTGAGCAAAGGGTTAGGGAAGCTGCAAAAGTTTTTGAGAAGGAGGGGGTGGAACTTACTGAAGTTTCACTTCCGCACACTAAATATGCAATATCAGTTTATTATATTATTTCGCCAGCCGAGGTATCTTCAAACTTAGGGCGTTACGACGGAGTGAGATACGGAAACGGACGCCAAAGCTTTGGGGCAGAAGCCAAACGCCGGATAATGCTCGGCACTTATGTACTTTCGGCCGGGTATTACGACGCCTATTACTTAAAAGCCATGAAAGTTCGCTCTAAAATAATAGAAGATTTCGAAAAAGTATTTGAAAAAGTCGATGCCATAATTGCACCCGTTTCTCCAACGCCGCCCTTCAGGTTAGGGGAAAAAGCTTCGGACCCTCTAAAGATGTATTTGGCCGATATTTTAACCGTGGCGGGAAACCTCGCCGGAATACCGGGGCTTTCCTTACCCTTCGGCTTTAGCGGTGAAGGTTTACCTTTAGGGTTTCAGCTTTTAGGCCCAAGGTTTTCGGAGGACGTGCTCTTTCAGTTGGGAAATATTTTTGAAAAAGCGACAGGCTATAAGCCTAATGTAGCGCATATCTAAAATGCTAGGTGAATTTAAACCAGTTATCAAAAATAAGAAGTTTGTTTACCTCTGGATTTCACAAATCCTTTCCCAGCTAACCATAAACCTGACTAATTTCCTTCTTCTTATAAGGCTTTTTTCAGAAACCGGTTCATCTATTGCCACGTCGCTTCTTTGGATTTGCTATGCTCTTCCTGCAATCGTCATAGGACCTTTCGCCTCTGCCTCGGTGGATATGGTAGATAGAAGACTTCTCCTTATGATTACAAACTTTTTTCAAGCTCTAGTTATTTTCTCCTACGGAGTTTTATCAGGCAGCGGTGTCTTTTTGCTCTACGGAGTAGCTGTGGCTTATTCCCTCCTTAATCAATTCTATGTACCCGCCGAGGCGGCCTCCCTTCCTTCACTCGTTGATAAAGAAAATCTTCCTCAAGCAAACTCTTTATTTCTTCTTACCCAACAGGCGTCGGTAATGGTCGGTTTTATAGCTGCAGGAATTTTGAGTCACTTTTTGGGATTTTCTAACACCCTCTTTATCGCCGCATTGCTTCTTTTTGCCGCATTCGTGAGTGTTACTTTTTTACCTAAACTTAAGCCTTCTGAAGAACTTCCGGCGAGTTTAGAAAAAGGGCTACTCGATTTCTTCGGCAGGATTATAGAAGGATACAATTTTATCAAAGAAAATCGCAAGGTTCTTGCGCCTTTTATTCTTCTTTTATCGTGTCAAATTGCTATGTGGGTGGCCGTGGTAAATATGCCGGCTCTTTTGCTTAGTATCCTTGGCATTTCCGTTTCAACGGGTATTGTTTTTGCCGCAACCTCATCGGGTCTTGGAGCAATTACAAGCTCAATATTTGTTAGCAAGCTCCTTAGAGCTAAGACCCGCAAGAAAAAAATTATAGATACCTCTTTTATGGTTCTTACTTTTTCTCTATTTTTGCTGGGTTTTTTGGTTCCAGAATTCGAGGGCGTTTTGAGGCTCTTTATCGCATTTCCTCTATTTTTTATGTCAGGTTTTTCTTTTGTAGGAATAATAGTTCCAGCGATTACATTTTTACAAGCGTCAACTCCCGGAGGTTTCAGAGGAAGGGTCTTCGGAAACTTTTGGTTCCTTTCAACAATTGCCACGCTTTTTCCAATAATATTCTCAGGAGCCCTTAGCGAGCTTTTCGGGGTTAAGTTTTTAATTTTTATATTGGCCTCGTTTACCTTGGGAGCTTTCTTGGTTTCCAAAAATTATGGGGAGAAGTTTATTCAGGAGGATCTAGCAAATGGCTAATTTATCACCCGTAATCGGTTTAGAGGTTCACGTAGAGCTCGCAACAATAACTAAAATGTTCTGCGGATGCTCGGCAGACCATTTTGCCAAAAAAGCAAACACCCAGGTATGTCCCATTTGCCTAGGACTTCCGGGAGCTCTCCCCTATGTAAACGTCAAGGCGATAGATTCGACCCTCGCTTTCGGCCTCGCGTTTTCCTGCAGAGTAAACAGCCTGACCAAATTCGACAGAAAACATTATTTTTACCCTGACCTCCCTAAAGCTTATCAGATAAGTCAGTACGATATCCCCATTTGTGTAGACGGGTTTTGGCAAAGTCCGGTAGGTAAAAAGATAAGAATAAGAAGAATTCACCTTGAGGAAGATACCGGAAAATTACTTCATACCGAAGTTAACGGCAGAAAGGTAAGTCTTATCGACTTTAATAGAAGCGGGGTTCCGCTTCTCGAACTAGTAACTGAACCCGATTTCGTAGACGCCGAGGAGGTCTCGGAATTTCTGAAAAGTGTTCAGGCAACGGTTCGCACTTTAGATATCTCAACGGCCGATATGGAAAAGGGTTCGATGAGGCTTGAGGCAAATGTTTCAATAAGAGGGGAAAATGACCCTCTTCCGGATTATAAGGTGGAGCTAAAAAATATAAATTCTTTCAGGTTTTTGGTTAAAGCCATAAATTCCGAAGTTTCAAGGCAGAGAAGTCTTATTAGTCAAGGTAAAAAGCCAAAACAGGAAACGAGAGGTTACGACGAGGAAGGAGGTTCTACTTTTTCTCAAAGGTCTAAAGAAGAAGCCCAAGATTACAGATATTTTCCAGAACCAGATATTCCTCCAATAGCCATACCCCAAGAAAAAATTGAGGGAATTAGGAAGGACATCCCCGAACTTCCGTGGCAGAAAATTGAAAGATTTAGAGCTACATACGGCCTCCCCGAGAATTATATGAGTTTAATTACGGCAGATAGTAAAAGGAGTAGGTATTTCGAAGATGCTGTTAAGGAAGGAGAAAAACACGCGGTCGGTACAAAAACTATTGCCGACGCAATGGTCAATAAAGCTCTCGATAAAAAGTTTAAAGAGCCCTCAGAACTTATAAAAAGTTTGGTCGAACTTACGAAAATAGGCTATATTTCAGATGTAATTGTTACCCAGGCGGTGGACGAGGTTATAGGGAAAGAAGGAAAAGCTGTTGAGGATTATCAAAAGGGCAAAGAGCAGGTCCTCGGATACTTAGTGGGAAGTGTCCAGAAGGAGCTCAAAGGGCGAGGTGACCCGGCAACTGTTCTGAGGAAGTTGAAGGCAAAACTTCAAAATAAATAACCCAAAAATAAGACGAAAGGAAAATGTATAATAAGTAAGCCTATGGCAAAAAAATTCGTACACCTCCACGTTCATACGGAATATTCTCTTCTTGATGGTTTATCAAAAGTTAACGACCTAATTTCCCACGTCAAATCTTCGGGGATGGATGCGGTTGCCATAACAGACCACGGGGTAATGTATGGGGTAGTGGAATTTTACAAGAGATGCCTCAAAGAAGGGATAAAACCGATATTAGGAATGGAGGGCTACACTACGAACGTAAATCTTAAAGAGAGACCAGAAAGGGGAAAATTTCAAAATTATCATCTTTTACTTTTAGCGAAAGACAAAGAAGGGTACGGGAACCTTATGAGACTATCTTCAATTGCCCACCTCGAAGGGTACTATTATAGGCCTCGGGTTGACAGAGAGACCTTGGCAAAATATTCAAAAGGCCTAATATGCACGTCGGCTTGTGCCCAGGGTGAGCTTGCGCAAAGCTTAATTTCAGGAAACCTTGGGGAGGCAAAAAAAATTGCGGAGTGGTTTTTAGATGTCTTTGGGAAAGATTATTATTTCGAGGTTCAAAGGCACGAGTACGACAAATTCGTTCCAGATGCCGACAACCAGGAACTCAAGGACAAACTCCTCGCGATGGCCGAAAATGAGGAGAAAATATTCGGCGGTGTCAAAAGCTTGAGCAGAACTCTTGGCATACCAGTTCTTTGTACCAACGATGCCCACTATGTAGCTAAAGAAGACGCTAATGCGCAAGATTCTCTGGTGTGTATAGCAACGGGTAAAAATGTGAGCGACATAAACCGCTTGAGATTTATCGATTCACCTTCTTTTTACATTAAATCACCAGAGGAAATGCAAGAACTTTTTTCAGATATTCCTGAGTCGTTGGAAAATACCGTTAAAGTAGCCGATAAATGTGATTTAGCTCTGACTCTCGATAAATGGTATTTTCCCAAATACGAGCTCACCGAAGGCAAGAATCCTGAAGAGGAACTCTCAATTAGGGCGAGAGAAGGTTTAAAAGAGAAATTACCTAACGCCTCAAAGGAAGCAAAAGAAAGGTTGGAATACGAGCTTGATACCATCAAAAAAAAGGGCTATTCGACTTACTTTCTAATAATGTCAGACATGGCCAGGTGGGCGCAAGAAAGGGGTATTGTTACCAACACTAGAGGCTCTACCGCGGGATCCTTGGTAGCTTTTGCCATAGGAATAGTAAACATTAACCCCTTAACTTATGAGCTTCCCTTTGAGAGGTTTTTGACTCCCTGGAGGCCTTCACCACCAGATATTGACTTTGATATCGCCGACGATAGGCGCGAGGAGGTAATAAACTACATGGGAGAAAAATACGGACACGACAAGGTTGCCCAAATTTGCACCTTTGGAAGAATGTTGGCCAAAGCCGCCGTACGCGATATTGCAAGAGTATTAGGATATCCCTACTCCTCAGGAGATAGAATAGCAAAACTCATTCCCCTGGGTTCACAAGGATTTCCAATGAGCATAGACAAAGCCTTAAATGTCACTCCCGACCTAAAAAATCTTTATGAGAATGATTCTGACGCCAAAAAGATTATTGATTTGGCAAAACAAGTAGAAGGAAATGCCCGACACGTTTCGGTGCATGCGGCGGGGCTTGTTATTGCACCGAACGATATTATTGAATTTACCCCAGTCCAGCTTGACCCCGAGGGCAGGAAAGTTATTACCCAGTACGATATGGACGCACTCGACCCTAATGTGTCTCCAGGGGAGGCCATTGGGCTTCTTAAATTCGATTTACTGGGTCTAAGGAACCTTTCAATTTTGGGAGAGTCAATACGTATCGTGCGAGAGACAAGGGGGTTAACTATTGACCTTCACGAAATTCCCGTTAACGACAAAAAAACGTTTGAAATGCTATCTCGCGGCGAGACCATGGGGGTTTTCCAGCTGTCGGGTTCGGGTATGACTAGATATTTAAAAGAATTGAAACCCACAATGGTTGAGGACTTGATGGCGATGGTAGCCCTTTATAGACCTGGGCCTATGGCTCAGATTCCAGCATATATTGAGAGAAAAAATAATGCCAAAAAGGTCGTTTTTATCGATAAAAGAATGAAAGAATATTTAGGAAAATCGTACGGGCTCATAGTTTACCAGGACGACGTTTTTATGACTGCGATAAATATTGCGGGTTACACCTGGGAAGAGGCGGACAAATTTAGAAAAGCAGTTGGGAAGAAAATCCCGGCTGAAATGGAGAAACAAAAAGCCAAGTTTACCGAGGGAGCCGTTGCAAAAGGCGTTAGTCGGGAAATTGCAGAGGAGCTTTTTAGACTAATTGAACCATTTAGCGGCTATGGATTTAATAAAGCCCACGCCGCAAGTTATGGAATGGTCGCCTATCAAACTGCTTATATGAAGGCAAACTACCCGGTAGAATATATGACGGCTCTACTAAGCGCCGAGAGTGGGGACTCTGAAAAAATTTCAACCGCAGTCGCTGAATGTAGACGGATGAAGATAAAAGTTCTTCCCCCCGACATTAATGAAAGCAATGTCGGTTTTGAAATAAAAGCAGATAAAAACTCTCTAACCGGGAGAGCGATAAGGTTTGGAATTTCAGCAATCAAAAATGTGGGAGTTGCGGCAATCGAGGCAATCCTTTTGGCCAGAAAGGAAGGGAGATTTATCTCTCTTTACGACCTATGTTCCAAAGTTGACGCAAGGAAAGTAAATAAGAAGGTTCTTGAGAGCCTGATAAAAGTGGGGGCACTCTCGGCTTTTGGGGGCAGGGCCGCACTTCTTTCTGCTCTTGAGAACGTAAGGACCAAGACGGTAAAACCTTTGAAGTTATCCGGACAACAAGATTTATTTAGGGAAGAGCCTCCCATTAAAAAAGCTGAAATTAAGAGGGAGAGAGAGGGCATCCCCGAGTTTAGCGACGAAGAACTGCAAGCGCTTGAAAGACAACTGCTTGGTTTTTCCCTTTCCGCTCGACCGGTCGGAGAGATTATTGGGCCACTTTCCCTTGAAGCGACGCACAAAATATTCGAAATTTCTCCACATCAGACCTTTGGAGAAACCGTTCGGGTTGCGGGGGTGGTATCTGATGTAAGAATAATTATAACTAAAAGAAGTGCTCAGGAAATGGCCTTTGTAAGGATTGAAGACGAGACCGGTTCGATAGAAGTAGTCGTATTTCCGAGGATATTTGATAAGACGAGGAGTTATTGGATAGACTATAAACCGCTTTTGATAACCGGTAGAGTAGATAGCCGTGAGGAGTCTCCCTCATTAATTGCAGAAGCGATAGATACACTGGAAACTCGCACAAACTCTCAAAGACAACTTCTTATTAAGATTCCCAAAGAAACTCCGCAAGAGGCATTAAGAGGGCTTAAAAAACTGCTCATCGATGCCCCGGGAGATAACGAAGTCGTTTTGGTCTTTGAAGGAAATTCTCAAAAGCTGATTCTACCCTTTAGGATTTCCTGGAACGAGACTCTGGCTAAACAAATTACAAAAGTTCTTGAAGGAGAAGCCCTTCTTGGTGTAGAATAGGCACTTATGGCGCTAACTTTTAGACATAAAGACGTTGAATTCGGGGTCGGAGACAAAATTCGTGTTAGTCAAAGAATTAAAGAGGGTGCAAAGGAAAGAAATACAATTTTTGAAGGATTGGTTATTTCTATTCGGGGAGAGGCCGGAAATCACTCCTTCATTGTAAGGAGAATTGGGGAGGCAAAGGTAGGAATAGAAAAGATTTTTCCCCTCGAAGCTCCAACCATAGAAAAAATAGAGGTTATTAAAAAGGGTACTGCCGGTGTACGCAGGGCTAAACTTTTTTTCCTACGGGATAAGTCTCCTAAAGAAGTAGAGCAAATTTACGCGAGAGCCTCCTTAAAAAATAAAAAGGCTAAAAACTAAAGAGAAAAGAAGCTTTTATATTTACTTAGGCTTATTTTGACCTAATGGCTATTGGCGTAGTTAAATTAACTCTGGGAGCCCTTTCGACTAATTGCTTTTTAGTTTATGACAAATCGGGAAGGCAAGGAATTATAGTCGACCCTTCCGACTCCGGGGAATTTATTACGAAGGAGCTTACTGAAAAAGAAATAATACCAATTGCGATTGTAGCCACGCATGGGCATTTCGACCATATTCTAGCGGGAACCCACCTTGCCCTAACACTTAAGATCCCCTTTGAGATGAACAAAAAAGACGAGTTTCTACTGGATAAAATGCAGGATTCATCCTTTCGATTTACAGGAAATGCGGAAGACATTCCTCCAAAAATAGGAAGATCCTTAAAAAATGGAGACAAAATAGTTCTAGGGCAATCTTCCTTAGCAGTCCTTGAGACTCCAGGGCACACTCCGGGGAGCATAATCTTATATTCGAAGAAGGATAATTTGTGTTTTTCCGGGGACCTAGTGTTTTCAGACGGGAGTATTGGAAGGTACGATTTTTCATACTCTGAAAAAGACAAGCTTTTAAAAAGCGTAGACAAAATTCTAAAACTTCCAGCAAGAACCAAACTTTTTTGCGGCCACGGGGAAGATACTTCTGTATCACTCTTGAGAGTACTTCTAAAAAATAGAAAATTTGTGTAATATAAATGTATGACTGAAAAAGCATCGGGATTTGTTCTTTTAATAGTGGGAATTGTAATAATTATTCTAGCTGCATTCTCTGTATTTAGCGTATTTTCGGGCAAGATGGAGCCGGTTAACCTTTTTTCCTTTCCGGCAATTTCTCTTGACGCGTCAAACCTGATAGGCAGCGACGCTCCTCCTGAAGCCAGAGAAGCCCTCAAAGCCTCTGGGCAGGCACCAAAGCTGGAACTCATTCCGGCTGACATATTAAATAAAACCTCAAACACAATGGCACACCTTCTTTTAATGGGCTTTATAGCTAGTGTGGGTTATAAGATTGGCTCCCTCGGGGCGATGCTTGCAAGACCAGTAGTCGTTAAATTAAAAACCAAAGACGGAGAAGTTGTGAGCGGAGATTCGTAATTATGTTTAGCCTTCCCCCTCTTCCCTACGACTACGCGGCGCTTGAACCATTCATTGATACTGAAACTATGCGCATTCACCACACAAAACATCACGCGGCCTATGTTCAAAACTTGAATGACGCACTAAAAGGAAAGGAAGATCTACTAAATATGGACATTTTTGAACTCATTTCAAATCTCAAGAAAGTCCCTGAAGAACTGCAGACAAAAGTTAAAAATCAAGGTGGGGGTCACGCAAACCATTCACTCTTTTGGAAATTAATGACTCCAAAGCCTGCAAAAACTCCATCCCATCTTCTCATGTCCTTGATCAAAAAAAATTTCAAAGACTTTAAAGAATTTCAGGAAGAATTTAGCGCAACCGCTATGGGGAGGTTTGGGAGTGGTTGGGCTTGGCTCGTCGTTCACGGCAAGAAACTTGAGATAATAGATACCCCTAACCAGGAATCTCCTCTTTCCTCAGGTTTAACTCCCATTTTAGCCCTTGACGTTTGGGAGCACGCATATTATCTTCGGTATCAGAATAGACGTGCCGAATATATCGATGCTTGGTGGAATGTGGTAAATTGGGAAGAGGTAGAAAACTTATATAGCGCAGCGCAAAAGAAAAAAACAAAATGAATATAAAGAAACTAAAGAAGCAATTTCTTTCTAATATAAACTCCTTCGACAAAAAGAAAGCTATTTTAATTGCGGCAGTTCTGGGAGTAGCAGCATTGGGATATCTAGGACGTGGATTATTTGTTGTGGCACTTGTTAATGGAACGCCGATAAGTCGCCTTGCCGTAGTTCGTGAACTTGAAAAGCAAGGTGGCAGCGAGACTTTAGACAATTTGGTCGTTAAATCTCTCATCTTTCAGGAGGCAAGGAAAAAAGGAGTTACAGTTTCGCAGGAAGAACTTGATCAGGAACTCTCAAGGATCAACGATATTGTGAGTAAGCAAGGTATGACTCTCGACGAAGCCCTAGCTCTCCAAAACCAGTCGAAAAATGACCTAATTGAACAGATAAAGATTCAAAAGACAGTTGAAAGAATACTCGCAGATAAAATTGCAGTAACCGAGGAGGAGGTAAATGACTATTTCGATAAAAATAAGGAGCTTTTTGACGATGGAGCTAAACTCGAAGACGTTTCCGGTGAAATAAGAAATCAACTGGCCCAAACTAAACTCTCTTCCGCGTACCAAAGCTGGATTACGGATTTGAAAGCGAGTGCCTCAATAAACTACTTCGTAACATTCTAGCTTGACTTTTTTACAAGCTCAAAATAAAATATCAGTTCTGTCTTAGAGCCGTAAGCACAGTGGTTGTGCAACGCCATGAAAAGGCGTAGGTCGGGGGTTCGAGTCCCTCACGGCTCATGGTTTCGTACCAACGTAGCTCAATGGAAGAGCGCCAGGTTCATAGCCTGGAGGTTGGAGGTTCGAATCCTCCCGTTGGTTTAGGCCAGACCCAAGGAAACTCTCCGCGGGTGAATACAACTGGCCGAACCAGGGGTAAAGAGCAGTAGCCAAACACAAGCGGCAAGTCTGCAACCCTGGTTATAGGGCGTTCAGGGCGGGTCAGCAATAGATCGAAGGATGGGAGGTACCTCGCCTCTTCAACACCAAAATCCTTCGACTCTAGACCCGCCCTGCTCTTTTTATGTAATATTAATTGGAGGTGATTACCTATGTATAAAGAGCTACTGCTTGGGCCAATAGCGGATCTTCCCAAACTTCTTATTATAGTCGCACTTGTCTGGACTCTTTTTTGGAAAGGTTTGGCTCTTTGGAAAAGTGCTAAGAATAATCAAAAATATTGGTTTGTTGCACTTTTGGTATTAAGCACAATAGGGGTTCTTGAGATTATTTATCTCGCTTTCTTCCAGAAAAAGGGAAAGAAGTAATATAATATGCTATGTTGGTTTTGGGAATAGATCCAGGGACTGCTACAACCGGATTCGGCGTAATAAAAAAATTAAAAACAGGATTTGAGGTTATTGATTGGGGACTTATTGAAACAGAGAAAAACGGTGTTACTGGTAAAAGGCTTGATATTATTTACTCCGAGATACTGGAACTCCTTCGAAAATTCTCGCCAGACGTATTGGCAATTGAAAAAATCTTCTTTGCGACCAACGCAAAAACCGCCATTAGTATAGGACAGGCACAAGGTGTAATACTTCTTGCCGCGGCTAAGTCAAAAGTTGAAGTTTCCGAATACGCCCCTGGTACAATCAAAAAAGTCGTTGCAGGAGACGGACGGGCCGACAAGAAAGCTATGCAGAGGGCCTTAAGGGTGCACCTAGGTGCTAGAATAAGAAGTAAGAAGGGAAAGAAAACCCATTTTGACAATGAAGCAGATGCGCTGGCTATCGCTTTGTGTCATGTTTTTACTGGAGGGAGGTGAAAATTATGGCCGATTACAAAGTAGGAAAAATTACTCATTATTACGATAAAATTGGCGTTGCTGTACTCGATCTTTCTGGTGATTTGGCTGTTGGGGACAAAATCAAATTCGCTAGGGGAGGGGAGGATCTTTTCTCTCAAACAGTTTCTTCGATGCAGGTTGAGCATGAAAAAAAAGATTCTGCTAAAAAAGGAGATATTGTGGGATTAAAAGTTGATTCGGAGGTCAAAGAAGGTGCAGAAGTTTACAAGGCTTCATAAGAATAATATTTTTTGGAAGCCTGCACCGGATGTTAAAAAGAGGCTATTAAAGCTTACTTCATCAATAGGATTATCCTGGGTTATTACTTCAAGAGTTTATTGCCTTCGCTCAGAAAATGCCAAAACCCGTGCAATTGCCAGAATCTGGGGATTATCAAGAATTTGGCAAGACGTCCTCGGTGTAACCCCCGCCTACATTATTGAAGTCATTTCCGAAAAATATGATAGACTAACCGAGCTTGAAAAAGACAAAGTATTACTCCACGAAATTAATCATATTCCCAGGAATTTTTCAGGGGCACTTGCACCGCACATACGACGTGGGCCCAGAAGCTTTCATAAGAAGCTTGAAATATTAGTCGCACAATACTTAAGAAACTTAAAATGAAGATATTTGTAATTCACGGGGATAACGAGATTAGGGCAAGACTCCGCCTCAAAGAGCTTCTTAGCCAAGCTCAAAAGAAAGGTTTAAGCATTCAAAAAATAACTTCTAACGAGGAACTATTTGCGGGAAGACTTTCTTCCTCAGGTCTTTTTGGAGAAAACCTCATATTAATTGAAAATCCTGCGAGTTTTTCTAAGAAGGATTTGGGAATAGTAATAAAAAATAAAAAGGCAATTGGAAATCTAATTTTCTTCCATACGGGTTTTTTAGCGAAGGGTTTTTTAGAGATAATTCCTGCGGACGCAGAAATTGAAGAATTTAAACTTCCCAAAACTATTTACAAATTCTTAGACTCATTTTATCCAAGAAATTCTAAAAACGCGCTTTCGTCCCTTCATAGCCTTTCAGAAAAGGAGCCTGAAGAGCTAATACTCCATCTTCTAGCACGACACCTGCGTGACCTTTATTTGCTTAAAGAGAATCCAAAGGCTCTAAACTATCCAGAATGGAGAATTTTAAAGTTAACTCGCGCTTCCGAAAAATTTACCAAAGAAAAGTTAGCCAATTTGATTAAGAAATTGGCCAAGATTGACGTTCAAATTAAAACCTCCAAAGAAGACCTTGTTTCTTCCCTTGACCTTCTGATTGTCACCGAACTAGAATGAGTTGTGACAGAAAAATCTCTATTCGGAACGAGCGGTATAAGAGGTTCTGCAGACTCTCTTTTTACCAGACAGTTTTGTTTCGACATAGGCAGGACTTTTGTTGAGTTTCTTAGACGCCACCAAAGCTTGGGACCAATTGCCATCGGGATGGACCCAAGAGAATCTAGCCCCAGAATAAGAAATGAAATACTAGTCGGACTCGCAACGGCAGATGTCGAGCTTTTCGACGAAGGCGTAACCCCCATTCCTTCTATGAATTGGTTAATAATTAATACTCCTGTCGTTGCTGGGATAATGGTAACGGGTAGCCACATTGCCCCCGAGCTTAATGGGGTTAAATTTTATGCCCATGACGAGGAGGCTTCGATAGAAGACCAAAAAGAAATAGAGTCTATTTATTATGAGTTAAGGGATAAAGAGAAACCCGAAGGCGTCTCTGTCAACGTAAAAATTGAGTCAAGAGCAGAGGAGCTCTACTCTGAAATGTTATTTAATTTAGCCTTGGGCCCTTTCCCGCGTTGGAATGTGGGACTCGACTGCGCAAATGGTTCTCAGTCGGTCGTTATGCCGGCCTTGCTTCGAAGACTTGGCCTAAATGTAATCGAGGTAAACTGTGACCCCCAGGAGCCTTTCATAGCTCGTGATACGGATACGGACGATAAAGCGGGTATTGAGCTTCTTAAAGAAACGGTCAAGAAGGAAGGAATACATTTTGGAATAGCCTTTGACGGTGACGGAGATAGAGTCGTTTTTGTCAATGAAATGGGAGAATTTGTCCCGGGAGAATATTCATGCTCATTAATTGCCAAAAAAGCTCTTGGAGATACTGTGGTTACAACTATTAGCGCTTCTTCAGTCGTCGATACTCTTGGCAAAAAAGTTTTTAGGACCAAGGTTGGCTCCCCATTTGTTGTGGGCAAGATGAAGCAAGTTGGTGCCACTTTCGGCTTTGAATCAAACGGCGGAGGGATTTCGGCCGAGATAATGTATACCAGAGACGGGGGGGCAATGACTATGAAGATATTAAACCTCCTTTTTGAATTTGGCGGAAAGTTTTCAGACCTTGTCGCAACGCTCCCCAAGTTTTATATGTATAGAACCAAAGTGGACTATAAATGGGAACTCAAAGACAAGATTCTTAGACAAGCCAAAAAGAAATTTAAAGGGGTTAAAACAGAAGAAATCGACGGGCTTAAAATCTGGATTGCTAATGATACCTGGATACTATTTCGCTCCAGCGCCAATGCCCCTGAATTTAGAGTTTTTGCGGAGAGCAAAGACGAGCGGAAAGCCAAGAAACTTCTTGAGGATGGTATGTCTTTTGTAAAGGAGATGATTTCTGCCCCAAATGGATAGTCTTGACGACCTGGGAAAAATTAGCGAGCTCGATAAAGGGAACATTCTGGGTTCAATAGACGCTTTACCCCGTCAGGTTTCTCAAGCTTGGCAGGAAGTTTCAAAAATAGCAAGTGGGCTTCCTGAAGATTATCATCACATTTCAAATATTGTCGTTTCTGGAATGGGAGGGTCAGCACTTCCGGGCCGCGTGCTTCACTCACTTTTATTGTCTTCAAACCTTGCTCCTCTCGAAGTAGTGACAGATTACACTTTACCAAATTACGTCCGAGGAGATACTTTGGTTATCCTCTCCTCTTATTCAGGTAACACAGCAGAAACTTTATCAGCGACCAACGAAGCTCAATCAAAAGGCGCCAAAATATTTATAGTCACAACCGGTGGCAAGCTCGCTGAGACTGCCCGTGCAAAAAATATCCCTGGATATATTTTTGAACCAAAGGAAAACCCCTCAAATCAGCCCAGAATGGCGCTCGGATATACAATAACTGCAAATTTAGCACTCCTTTCAGGTTTAGGTTTTGTGAAAGTTGGGGAAGCTGAAATTAAAAAAGTAGTAATCAATATGGAGGCAGACGTTGCCGCGATGGGAGTTAGAGCCCCCCAGAAAGAAAATGTGGCCAAAATTTATTCAGGGAAACTCAAAAATAAAGTGCCGATTATTATTTCAAGCTCTCACCTTACAGGAGTTGCCCATGCTTTTAAGAATCAGTTGAATGAGAATTCTAAAAGTTTCGCAATAAGCTTTGACATACCGGAACTAAACCACCACTTACTGGAAGGACTGAAAAATCCTTCTCATTTAAAAACTCTTTTCCATTTTCTATTTTTTGATTCAGAACTTTATCCTGATGAGATAAAAAAGAGATACCCAATAACTCTCGATGTGGTTGAGAAAAATGACGTTGAATCTGATTTGGTCAAATTAAGAGGCTCGACAAAACTGGAACAAGTATATGAACTTTTAGTGTTGGGCTCCTATGTGAGCTTCTATTTAGCAATTTCCTACGGTATTGATCCTTCTCCAATTCCATGGGTCGACTACTTCAAAAATGAGCTTGCGAAGAAATGAAATTTCTGCGAACATAATAAGGATGCCTGCCAAACCATATACTGTCTTCTTCAAAGATATTGACAAAGAGGACTTACCTCTTGCGGGTGGAAAAGGGGCTAACCTTGGTGAAATGACAAAGGCTGGCTTTCCAGTACCCAACGGTTTTGCAATAACTGTTCCCGCCTATGATGCCTTTATGGAGCACAATAAAATAGCTAATGATATTGCAAAGATTCTTAAAATCACAAATGTTTCAAACACAGAAGAGCTAGAGTCAGCTGCAAATAGGATTCAAAAGAAGATAAAAAGTTCTGAAATCCCGGAAGGCGTTGGTCTCGAAATTATCCGTTCCTACAAAAAGCTCTCGGGAATATTTAGAAATGCACTTGTGGCCATACGCTCTTCTGCAACGGCCGAAGACCTTCCAAACGCAAGTTTCGCTGGTCAACAAGCAACCTTTCTAAATATTTCGGGAGAAGCAAATCTTATTAATTACACTCGCGAGTGTTGGGCCTCACTTTACACCCCTCGTGCTATTTTTTATAGGGAGCAAAATAAAATCTCACACGATAAAGTCAAAATTTCTGTAATTGTCCAAAAGATGATTCAGTCCGAAGTTTCGGGGGTTATGTTTACACAAGATCCGGTAACTAACGAAAAGGACAAAATAATAATTGAGGCTATTTGGGGTTTGGGAGAGATGATTGTTCAAGGGACGGTTGTTCCCGACCACTATGTTGTACAGAAGGAAACTTTTGACGTTCTTTCAAAACAGGTGGTCGACCAATCAATACAGCTTATAAGAGTTAAAGGTACTACCCTTGAAACAGGTGTCCGTGAGAATAAAAAACACCTGCAAAAAATTAGTGATAAGGAAATAGTTGCGGTTGCAAAGCTCGGAGCAAAACTTCAAAAACATTACTACTTTCCCCAAGACGTAGAGTGGGCCAAGGAGAAGAATAAAATATATATCGTTCAAACTCGTCCAATCACCACAATTAAAAAATCAGCCGAGATATTGAAGGGTGACAAAGGTGAATTTAAGATAGCCCAAGCACCGATTCTTACCGGAAGCGGGGCAAGTCCAGGAATTGGAACGGGTCCCGTGAGAATTGCCAAAACTCCAAAGGAAATTGGAAAAGTCGGTCGAGGAGACGTACTTGTTTCCGTAATGACTTCACCAGACTTCGTCCCTGCGATGAAAAAGGCCGCTGCCATAGTAACTGACGAGGGAGGACAAACGTCCCACGCAGCAATAGTTTCAAGAGAACTGGGAATTCCTTGCGTGGTGGGGACAAAAAAGGGGACTACTACTTTAAAGGAGGATCAAATTGTTACGGTTGACGGTAAAAAGGGAATGGTATTTATGGGCGGGGCGGTTGCAAAAACCGAAGCTAAAGTCGTTCCACAAAAGTCTTCAAAGAAATTTAAAACCGCAACAAGAGTATATGTAAATTTGGCGGAGCCGGAACGCGCGAGAGAAATTGCCAAGATGAATGTAGAGGGCGTGGGGCTTCTCAGGGCCGAATTTATGATTGCCAATATTGGAATACATCCTAAGGAGGCTTTAAAGCACAAAACCCAGGGGGACTTCATTAATAAGCTTGCTAGTCACCTAATTACATTTTGTGAAGCTTTTGATCCCCGCCCAGTTGTCTACAGGGCGACTGATTTCAAAACAAACGAATATAGGTCTCTTCCTGGAGGAGCTGCCTGGGAGCCGGAGGAATCAAATCCAATGTTGGGATATCGTGGAGCATTTCGCTACATAGCAAATCCCGAGGTTTTTGGCCTAGAGCTTGCGGCTATTAAAAAGGTTCGAGAAAAGCACAAAAACCTATGGCTCATGATTCCTTTCGTACGCTCTCCCGAGGAGCTTTCAAAGGTAAAAAGACTTGTTGCATCTGAGGGTTTACTCGAGTCCCCGAGTTTTAAGTTCTGGATGATGGTTGAGCTTCCGGTAAACATTATCCAATTTGAGGATTTCGTTAAAGTCGGAATTGACGGCATATCAATCGGTTCCAATGACCTAACTATGCTTATTTTAGGAACGGACCGGGATAACGCAGAAGTCGCTTCAGCCTTTGACGAGCGCACGCCGGCCGTTCTTTGGGCCCTTGAGCGAGTTATTAAATCGTGCCACAAGCACGGAATATCCTCGTCAATCTGCGGACAGGCACCGTCACAGTATGACGACTTGGTTGAAAAACTCGTCGGTTATGGAATCACCAGCATTTCTGTAAATCCGGATTCCATCGAGCGCGCAAGACTTCTAATTCATAACGCAGAGAAGAAAGTTGGGAAGAGGTAATTATGGCGAAGATATCAAAAGTCTGGGCTAGGGAGATATTGGATTCCAGAGGAATCCCAACGGTTGAAGCTGCATGTCTTTTGGACAACGGTTTGGTTTCAGTTACATCCGTTCCCGCAGGAACTTCAACCGGGACCCACGAAGCTATAGAATTAAGAGATACGACAGATCCCCGCTACCATGGCAAAGGAGTTCTCACTGCGGTAAAGAACGTAAATGATATTTTAGGTCCCGCTACCTGGGGCCAGGATCCAGTCCACCAATATGATATTGACCAGAAACTCATTGCCCTCGATGGTACGGAAAATAAGACAAAATATGGAGCTAATGCAATCTTAGCAGTTTCTATGGCCGTTACTAAAGCAGGGGCCTTGGCCCAAAATATTCCTCTATATAAATGGATAGAATATCTTTCAAAGGGGTTAGGTTTTAATCCCAAGGTGCACATTCCGACCCCGCTTTTTAACATGATAAATGGCGGACTTCACGGGGCGGGAAACTTAGATTTTCAAGAATTTCATGTAAGCCCTGCTTCATCAAAGACATTTTCCGAGGGCCTGAGAATTGGAGCGGAGATATATCTTGCCATTGGGGACAACTTAGAAAGGCGTGGGGCTATTCACTCTGTTGGCGATGAAGGAGGCTACGCCCCCAATCTTTTTACTAATGCCGACGCCTTTGAACTCATGGCAGACTCAATACGCGCTACTAAATATCAAATCGGAAGGGATATATTCTTTGGTCTTGATGTAGCGGCAAACTCCTTCCACAAAAACGGGGAGTACGTCATAAGAGATAAATCCTCACCTCTGAGCGAAGACCAGCTTATTGAGTTTTATAAGGCTATAAACACGACATATAGGCTTTCTAACCTCGAGGACCCGTTCTACGAGGATGGCTGGTCCGGTTGGAAAAAAATTCAGGAAATTTTTGGAGACCAGGTAACAATAGTTGGGGACGATTTACTGGTTACAAATCCTAAACGTGTTGAAAAGGCAATTAAGGAGAAGGCATGTAATGGAATTTTGGTTAAACCCAATCAAATAGGAACAATAACAGAGACACTTAAAGTGGTTAAGCAGGCGAGGGACGCAAACTGGAAGGTAATAGTTTCGCATAGGTCGGGAGAAACCAACGACTGGCTGATTGCTGATTTTGGGGTCGGCGTTGGGGCAGACTATGTAAAGTTCGGCGCTCCAGCCAGGGGTGAGCGTGTTGCAAAATACAATAGACTTTTGGCAATCGAGCATGAACTTTCCCTTAATGCCCCATGAATCCGGACTCTCCAAGGTTCGTTACTCTTGTTATTCTTGATGGCTGGGGTATTGCGCCCAATGGGCCGGGGAATGCCATTTCTCAGGCAAAAACACCAAATTTCAACAGATTTTGGATTTCCTACCCCCATACACAGCTTTCCGCTTCAGGAGAAGCCGTAGGTCTCCCTAAGGGTGAAGCTGGAAACACCGAAACGGGGCACTTAAACCTTGGGGCTGGTCGAATTGTTTACCAGGACCTGGTGCGGATTAACATGTCCATAGCCGAAGGAGCATTTTTCTCAAATGAGGCTCTCATAGGGGCATTTGAGCACGCCAAGAAAAATTCTTCAAACGTACATTTTATGGGCTTAATTGGCGCGGGTGGGGTGCACTCAAATATCGAGCATTTATTTGCTCTAATTCAACTCGCTGGACGTCTAAAATTCCCAAACTTTTTTTTGCACTTATTTACCGACGGGAGAGACTCGGCTCCGACCTCTGCAAAAACTTACGTGAACCAGGTCAAAAATATTCTAAAAAGAGAAGGGGTAGGAAAAATTGCATCCCTAATGGGACGCTACTGGGCTATGGATAGGGATTATCGCTGGGAAAGAACTCAGAAGGCCTATCTTGCATTAACGAGAGGGATGGGTCAAATTGTGAAAACCCCTGAAGAGGCTATTGAGCTTTCATATCAAGAGGGGGCGACGGATGAATTTATAGCCCCCTCAATTATTTCTGACGAGAGGGGTCAGCCTCTTGCTACAATCAAAGATAAAGACGCCGTCATTTTTTTCAATTTTAGAATTGATCGGCCAAGACAACTTTCAAAAGCATTTTTACTCAAAGATTTTTCAAAGGCTAATGAGATTGTGGAATTTGACCCATACCAAGTGGAATATTTGGGTCGTCATACGCCAATTGCACAAGATACATCAAGGCCCATTTTTGAGAGGGGTAAAGCCCTTGAGAACCTCTATTTTGTAACAATGACACTTTATGCCAACTCTTTGGTTGAAGCAGGAGCCAAAGTAGCTTTCCCTCCCGAGATTATCGAAATGCCTTTGGGAAGGGTGATATCTAATCACGGATTACAACAGTTAAGAGCCACCGAATCGGAAAAAGAGAGATTTGTAACTTTCTATTTTAACGGACTTCGCGATCACGCATTTTCAGGCGAGGAAAGAATCATTGTTCCTTCCCCCAAAGTAAAAACCTACGATTTAAAACCTGAAATGTCGGCAAAAGCCCTCACGGAGAGTGTTCTTAATTATATGAGAACTAGGCACGAGTATTCCTTTATTCTCATCAATTTCCCCAATCCCGACATGGTAGGGCATACCGGGAATATTAAGCCAGCCGTAACTGCTTGTGAGGTGGTGGATGAGTGTTTGGGTCACCTGGAAAGTTTTATTTCGGCAAACAATGGGATACTGCTTATTACTGCTGACCATGGGAATGCCGAGGAAATGATAAACCTCCATACCGGCGGGGTGGATACAGAGCATTCCGCAAATCCTGTTCCATTTATTGCTGTAAGCAAACAATTTTTGGGCAAACCCACCATGCTAACGTCTGGAATACTTGCGGATATTGGACCAACCGTCCTTTCTTTACTAGATATACCAGTTCCTAATACAATGACGGGTAAGAATTTACTTGGAAGTATATGGAGGAGATAACAGGAGTAATAGTTAACGCCTTAACAGGCTTTATTGAAGGCTCGGGACTTGTGGCCGTCTTTGTCCTTATGACGGCAGAATCCGCACTCATCCCGATTCCATCAGAAATTACCATGCCCTTTGGGGGATTTTTGGCAGGACGGGGAGTAGTTTCTTTTTGGGCCGTAGTTTTTATAGGGGCTTTGGGAAATCTTTCAGGCTCACTTCTTGCCTATTACCTAGGTTACGTCAAAGGGGAAGGGTGGGTAAGAATTGCCATAAGGAAATGGGGTAAGTGGCTTTTAATTCGGGAAGAAGAGTTTGACAAGTCTAAAGAGTGGTTTACAAAATACGGGCAAGGAATAACCTTTGGATCAAGACTACTTCCAATTGTCAGGACCTTCATTTCTCTTCCCGCTGGTATTGCCAAAATGAACCTTCCTGTTTTTGCGCTACTTACTTTCATCGGCTCCTTTATCTGGTCCGGCATTTTGGCCTACGTAGGATTAAAGCTGGGCGAAAATTGGCTGGCAATAGAGCCTGTATTTAGAAAGTTTCAATTTGTAATTATCCTCCTTGGAGTGGCCGCCTTCGGACTTTATATTTATACTCACCTCAAAAGAAGAAATAGCTAATTTCTGTCGTATCTTCGAATTAACCCAACCACCTTACCCTGAATACGTACATTTTTGACGAATATGGGGCTCATTTTAGCGTTGGCGGGCTCAAGGCGTATCCTAGTCGTTTCCTTGAAGTACCTCTTTAGAGTGGCCATTCCATTATCAAGAAGGGCAACGACAATATCTCCGTTATTTGCGCTTTCAACCTGCTCAACTATTACAAAATCCCCATCCCTTATTTGTTCCTCAATCATAGATTCACCTCGAACCTGGAGTACGTAGACCCTTTTTTGTTGACTAATAAAGGTCGAGGGAATGGAAAGAGTGGCGTTAGGATCGGTGTATGCCTCAATTGGTGCACCTGCCGCAATGAAACCCAAAATGGGAGCCTCAAGGCTGTCCCCATCAAAATCCTCAGTTTCCCCTGAAAGCTCAATAGACCTAACCTTGCCCTGCTTCCTTTTAATTAAACCCTTCTGTTCTAGGGCGGCTAAGTGTTCATGAACCGTAGCTAAAGAAGAAACTCCTATCGCTTCCGCAATTTGTCTTAAGGTGGGAGCAGAGCCCGTAGTTTGAATATGCTGCCTGATAAAGTCTAAAATCTGACCCTGGCGCTTATAGATAATTGGAGCCATATATTTAAAAATACAAAGAAAACCCGAAAGTGTCAAGGGGTAAATTACGAAGATCTTTGTGTTTTTATAAAGTTTGCAACAACAGCAACTATCCCGTTTAATGTGTCATACCATGCCTGAGGTTCCATATACACACCATAAGTGTTTTTATAATCAATAATAGTTTCAGCTAAATTTACCAGGTCCTTATAATCTTCGGGTAAAATGATTCTAATATAATCTACTCCTTTAGATGAATCCAATTGTGCAGGCACCAAAACCCCTCCGCCTATTCCTCTTACAGCCAACCCCCGACTTACTTGTTGGTAGATATGGAGATCTTTTTTTGGGATTTTGCGCTCCCGTTCAATAGGAAATCCTTCTATAGTTAAGGAATCAGAGATAGTAGAACCTTTTTTTATTTCTCCCATTTTCGGCTTATATTTGGGTATTGTATACTTATCAAAAGTGAGATTCAAATTGAGTTCGAAATTCAGAGCAATTCCCGATCAAACCAGGGCAATAGAAAGTCTTACAAAGGGAGTAGAAAAGGGAACTCCATATCAAGTTCTGTTAGGCGTTACAGGTTCTGGAAAAACGTTCACAATGGCTAATGTAATTGAGCGTTTGCAACGACCTACTTTAATTATTTCCCACAATAAGACGCTCGCTGCACAGCTCTATCAGGAGCTTAGGGATTTTTTTCCAGAAAACGCGGTTTCCTACTTTGTTTCCTACTACGACTTTTACCAACCCGAGGCATACCTGCCGTCTACAGATACCTATATTGAGAAAGACGCGGGTATTAATGAGTTAATAGACAAGCTGCGTCTGGCGGCTACAACTAACTTACTTACGCGTAAAGATACTATCGTTGTTGCCTCGGTCTCCTGCATGTATAACATAGGTTCCCCCCGTGAATACGGCAATTTTGTCTTTGAATTTTCAGAAGGAATGAGCCTAGACAGAAAACAAATAATAGATAGGCTCATTGATTTGCAATACGACAGGGGAGATTTTGGCTTCCACAGGGGAACCTTTAGGGTTCGGGGAGACACAATCGATATCTACCCCGCCTATCAGGACGAAGGGGTAAGAATTGAGCTTATTGGGGATAAAATAAAAAATGTGTCGCTAATAAATACCCTTACGGGTCAAGCTATTAATAAATGGTTAAAAAACTTCATACTATATCCTGCCAAGCACTTTATTACTGATCCCTCTAAAAATGCCCATGTATTAGGGCAAATAAAAAAAGATTTGGAAGAAAGAGTGAAGGAGCTTAAAGAACAAGGGAAATTACTTGAGGCCCAAAGGCTCGCCCAAAGAGTTACTTATGATCTCGAAATGATTCAGGAGGTCGGATACGTAAAGGGGATTGAGAATTATTCGAGGTACTTTGACGGAAGATCCCCGGGGGACCCACCATTTTCACTTCTTGATTACTTTAATGAGCCATCCAAAAAGGATTGGCTGGTTATAGTAGACGAGAGTCATATGACATTTCCTCAAGTTCGGGGGATGTATAACGGAGACTTTGCCAGAAAAAAGACTCTGGTCGAATATGGCTTTAGGCTCCCGGCGGCAATGGATAATCGCCCCTTGAAATTTGACGAGTTTATGAGAAGGATTCCCAATTTTATTGCAACCAGTGCAACTCCATCTGAATGGGAGCTTTCCATGTCAAAGGGTAATGTTGTTGAGCAACTCTTGCGCCCAACTGGAATTCCCGATCCTGAAGTTGAAATTAGACCCACCAAAAACCAAGTAGCTAACTGCCTCGAAGAAATTAAAATTCAAGCTAAAAAGAAGCAAAGGACACTTGTTACCACATTAACTAAAAGAACGGCCGAGGACCTTTCTTCCTACCTTAACGAGCAGGGACTTAAGGTTCATTACCTTCATTCCGACGTTAAAACGCTCGATAGAACCGATATTCTTGACGACCTCAGGCTTGGGAAATACGACGTCTTGGTGGGAATAAACTTGCTAAGGGAGGGACTTGATCTCCCTGAGGTTTCACTCGTAGCCATACTTGATGCGGACAAAGAAGGATTTTTAAGAAGTGACGTGACTTTAATTCAGACCATGGGCAGGGCTGCGAGGCACGTAGAGGGACGGGTAATTATGTACGCTGATTCCATTACAGGCTCAATGAAAAGGGCCCTCTCCGAAGTTAAAAGACGCCGAGCCTACCAGATAAAGGTGAATAAAAAGTATGGAATAAAGCCAAAATCTATACAAAAACCTATTAGGGAAAAAGTAGTTAAGAGGGAGGAAGAAACCATAATAGATTCGCTTTTTGGTCGAAAAGCGGAAGTTTATTCAAGACTTCCGGAAATTGACATTGAGTCTCTAACCCCTATGGACAGGAAGAAATTGACCTCTAAGCTTCGCCGTGAGATGCTTCTTGCCGCACAAGACCTTAATTTCGAGCTAGCAGCTGAGATTAGAGATAAAATAAAAGAAATAACTATATAATTTGTTTATGGAAGCAATTAACGACCTTCACTCAAAAGAATATCTAATTCAGAAACTGAAACACTTTAGAGACGATTTTCAAGATAAAATTCCTCCAGAAGTCATTCATAGCTCAAGCCCTGATAATAAATTCAAAGCCCGTAGGGGTTGGTTCCAAATGGTTGCAGGACATTTATCGTATAGCTTAGAAGACGGACATATAAAAGATCTAGCCCTTAAGGAAAAAGTAGACGGATTTCTTAAATGGTGTGTCGAGGGGGAATTTAAAAAGGGGGGAGGCGAGAGATTGACCAGCCAGGAAGATATTGAAAAAGCCAACGAGGTTATTAACTCGGTCTTGAATAGCCTATCTCCAACTCAACCTACTACCTAGCGCTGGGTAATTGTATTGTAGTTAGCTCAACTCCAAAAAATTGCTCAAGAAATGTAATTATTGCCCACGTACCAAAAACTATTGCAATACCGAGAAGTGCATTTAGTACCTGACGCCAAGCTTCAGATGTCTTTTCTTTATTTCCTCCAGAAAGTATAAGTTTTAGTCCTCCCAAAAGGAGAGAGAAAATAAATAGTACCACAGTAGCAATTATCACGAGATTAATTAAAGGGGGAATGAGCTTAGGAATTGTAAGGTTCCTTAAATTGGCAAACTCTGGAGGCGGCCTATCTATTCTAATGCCTTGGGATAGCTTCATAATTTACTATTATACCCGAATTGGCTAGTTTGTCTGTGATATACTTTCTCTACCACCGGATGAAACCGGCGGGCTTTTACTATGGATAATGCAATCAAAATTCGAGGTGCAAGGCAGCATAATCTCAAGAACATTGACCTTGAAATTCCCAAGAACAAATTGGTCGTATTTACGGGAGTTTCTGGTAGTGGTAAGAGTTCTTTAGCCTTTGACACCGTTTACGCAGAAGGACAAAGGCGCTACGTTGAAAGCCTCTCAACCTACGCTCGGCAATTCCTGGGAATTATGGAAAAGCCCGACGTTGACCACATTGAAGGATTGTCTCCAGCGATATCAATTGACCAGAAAACTACTTCCAGAAATCCTCGTTCAACCGTCGGAACCGTTACCGAGATCTACGATTATCTACGCCTTCTTTTTGCAAGGGTAGGGCACCCCCATTGCCCCATATGTGGTAGGGAAATATCCCATCAGACACTTGACCAGATAGTCGAAAAGGGAGTTGAGCTTATTAAAGAAACTGCTAAAAAGAGCAAAAAAGCTTGGTTTTTAGTGCTCTCCCCTATTGTAGTTGATAGAAAAGGAGAATTTTCATCCCTTTTTGACAATCTCAAGGCCAAGGGATACAAAAAAGTAAGGGTTGATGGCTATGTTAAGGATTTGAGCGAGGAGCTAATATTAATTAAAACCAATAAACACTCAATTGAGGCAGTTATTGACAAAATTTCCCTCTCTTCCTCAAACCTAAAGGACAAAATATTTGAAGACAATCTAAAGTCTCGTTTAGCTGATTCTACTGGGCAAGCTCTCAATCTATCTGAAGGAAATGTTATCTTGGCTCAGGTTTTAGATTCGGGATTTGAAATGCCCGAACTCCCTAAGAAATTTTCCGACCATCTTTTTTCTGAGCGATTTTCCTGTCCCGTCGATAATATTCAACTTCCCGAAATAGAACCAAGGACTTTCTCTTTTAACTCTCCCCACGGAGCCTGTGTCAGCTGTTCTGGCTTGGGTAAAATTCTAAAAGTGGATCCAAACCTAGTTTTTTCAGATGAAATTTCAATTTCTGAAGGAGGCATTTTACCTTTGGGAGCAACATTTGAGCACGATACCTGGTTTTCCCGCCTGATACTCAAGGTTTGTCAGGAGGTTGGAATGGACGCTCGAAAAGTCTGCGGACTCCTATCAAAAGAAGAAAAAGAAATTATTCTTTTCGGAACGGGACTTGAAGAATATAAAGTTGAAGGCACAAATAGATTTGGCCGAGAAACCTTTATTTGGCAAAGATTTGAAGGAATAGTTAACTTTTTAGAAAGAAGACACGCTGAATCCGACTCCGATTATGTTCATTGGGAAATAGAAAAATATATGCGCCAAAAGGTTTGTAGCGAGTGCCACGGGGCTCGCCTCAAAAAAGAAGCCCTTTCGGTAACAATTTTATCGAAATCCATTTCAGATGTCACATCAATGTCCATCTTGGAAGCCCTCGACTGGCTATCTTCTCTCGCAAAGGAAATCGGGGCAAATCCGCGCGAGGAGCAGATATCGGCTCCAATTGTTAAGGAGGCTATAAAGCGCCTTGAATTTTTAAAGTCTGTTGGACTCGAATACATTACCATAGACCGCGAGGCTGGAACCTTATCTGGAGGCGAGGCTCAGCGAATTAGGCTAGCCTCACAAATTGGTTCAGGCCTTACCGGGGTCCTTTATGTACTCGACGAACCTACTATTGGCCTCCACCAGAGAGACAATCAAAGGTTAATTGATACCCTTAAAAAATTGAGAGATTTAGGAAATACTGTAATTGTCGTTGAGCACGATAGAGAAATGATTAATCAGTCTGACTATGTAGTCGATTTTGGTCCTGGGGCAGGAAAATGGGGTGGTCAAATTGTGGCAAATGGAACACCCGAGGAAATTCGTAAAAATTCAAAGTCCCTGACCGGACAATTTCTATCGGGTAAAAGAAAAGTTGAAGTAGCTGTCCAAAAACCTTTAGGCATTAACGGCCGTTCATTATCAATTTTCGGCTGCCAGCAGTTTAACCTTAAGGCAATCGACGTTCAGTTCCCACTTGGCAAGTTTATTGTAATAACCGGCGTATCGGGAAGCGGAAAATCGACACTTCTTGTAGAAACTCTCTATCCCGCGCTTTATCAAAGGCTAAACCCTTATTTTCGAGGGGACGTCGGTGCCTACAAAAAACTTGTTGGGGAGGAGTTTATAGACAAGGTAATTCTTATAGACCAATCTCCTATCGGAAGAACCCCACGCTCAAACCCTGCTACATACACCAAGGTCTTTGACCCTATAAGAGACGTATTTGCCCTAACCCACGAAGCAAGGGCCAGGGGATTTAAAAAGGGTCATTTTTCATTTAATGTGCGCGGTGGCCGCTGCGAGGCTTGCGAGGGCCAGGGACAAATTAAAATTGAAATGCAGTTTATGAGTGACATTTGGGTAACTTGTGAAATTTGTAAAGGCAAGCGCTATAACGGGCAAACCCTCGACGTTTCCTATAAAGGAAAAAATATTGCCGAGATTTTGGAGATGACAGTTTCCGAAGCCCTGGAATTTTTTCATGCTCACCCCCAGATTTTGTCTAAACTTGAAACCATCGAGTCAGTAGGGTTGGGGTATATGCACTTAGGTCAGCCTGCCACCACTCTCTCCGGCGGGGAGGCTCAAAGGGTAAAATTGGCAAGCGAGTTATCCAAAAAAGCCACCGGCAAAACATTCTATATACTCGATGAGCCTACCACGGGTTTACATTTTTACGACGTCGAAAATCTTTTGAGGGTTTTAAAGGTTTTAGTTTCTAGAGGAAATACGGTCTGTGTTATTGAGCATAATTTAGACGTTATTAAAAACGCAGACTGGATTATTGATTTAGGCCCAGAAGGAGGTAACGCCGGAGGAAAAGTCATTGCAAAAGGTAGTCCCGAAAGCCTAAAAAATACAAAATCTTCGTATACAGGTTATTACCTTAAGTAATATATACTTTTACATAAGAGTTTGATAATGAAAAAGCTACTTCTTACGTTACTCGCCTCCCTTTTTATACTCTTTCTTAGTGTTCCCGATGCTTTGGGAGCTAATGAATTCGTCGTTGACTCAAATGTAAGATATGAGATTGAAGAAAGCGGCAGAACTCAGGTTTCCCACAATATCATCCTCGAAAATCAAGTTTCTGACCTTTATGCAACAAGCTACACCTTGGAATTAAATAACATTGAAGCCAAAAACGTGAGGGCGTTTGAGGGAAGCAAGGAATTTGAAGTAGAAGTGGACAACGAAGGCGAAAAAACTATTCTTAAAGTAAACTTCGACGACGCTCTTGTCGGCAAAGGGAAAGTTAGAAACTTTTTTATTACATTTAGCGAAGACTCATTCGCAATTCGTACAGGTGAAATTTGGGAAATCTCAATTCCAAGACTTTTACAGGAATCTACCTTCAGAAACTATTCTTTGGTATTCTCAGTTCCTTTCTCATTGGGAGAAGAGGCTTATATCTCACCAGAGCCGCGAATCTCAGAGGTTTCCGAAGGTCAAAGAATATATACATATGACAAAAAGGATTCTCAGGAGTTGGGAATTACGGCTGGGTTTGGCAATTTCCAAGTTTTTTCATTTACCCTAAATTATCACCTCGAAAATCCAGTAAGTAAAACTGCCCAAGTCGAAATTGCCATACCTCCCGATACTGCGTATCAGAAAATGTATTATGAAGTAGTAGAGCCTACTCCAGAAAACGTTATAGTCGACCCAGACGGAAATTGGCTCGCAATTTATGAGCTCGAAGCCCGCGAAAGACTCGACGTTAAAGTCGCCGGAAGCGTGCAAATATTTGCAAGTCCCCGGGAATTTCTTTCATATCCCATGGAGGTTTTAGATGGGAACCTCAAAGAATCAGAATTTTGGCAGACCCAAGACCCGTCAATTACCAGTTTAGCGGCGAGACTAAAAACTCCTCGTGAAATATACGATTTTGTCTCAAAAAATCTAAGTTACGATTTTGAGAGAGTTGCCCCGGAAACTAAACGCTTAGGGGCGAAAGTAGCTCTAGAGAATCCTGATTCTGCAATATGCATGGAATATACAGATTCCTTTATCGCAATAGCCCGCGCGGCAGGTATTCCCGCTCGAGAAATAAATGGTTATGCATATACAGAAAATCCCCAAATCCAACCTCTTTCACTCGTTTCCGACGTCCTGCATGCTTGGCCCGAATATTGGGATAGTAAGCTACGAGTTTGGATTCCCGTTGACCCTACCTGGGCCTCAACTACGGGTGGAATAGACTATTTTGGAAAGCTAGACCTCAGGCATTTTACCTTCGTTATCCACGGTCTAGACGCTTCCTTCCCTTATCCCCCCGGGTCATATAAGCTAGGCCCCAACCCTCAAAAGGACGTTTTTGTCAATTTTGGCCAGTTGCCCGAAAAGAGATCTTCCACACCCAAGGTTTTTGCAACTCTTTCAAAGTCTCCCGGGATTACGGGCAAAAAAATAAATGTCCAGGTAAAAAATCCCGGCCCGGTAGCCCTTTATAATATCTCCTCTCAGGTTTACTACGACCAGGATTTGGCCCTAAAAGAAGAAATCGATATTCTGCCTCCCTATGCCTCATATGAATTCGACACTTTTATGCCCTACGGAATCCTTGGAAACAAAGCCCCAGAAAAAGTGACGGTTGTAACCTTGGGCCAAAAAGTAGAATTTCCTACGAATAAAAGCCAGATAGTTTTCTATAATTTGACCATTTTATTTATAATACTTACTATCCTTCTTAGTTTAGTAATACTTAGGTTAAAAAGGATAAATCCCTTATCACTGCTATGGGGAAAGTTAACGGATCTAAAATTGGCAATCTATGAAAAACTTAAGAAAAATAAAGCTAGAAGCCAGGGTTTATAAAAGACTTCCCCAAGAACCTGGGATTTATGTTTTTTGGCGAAAGGGTACCCCTCTTTATGTAGGTAAAGCCATAAATCTAAGAAACAGAGTCTCTTCCTATTTTGCAGCGGATCTACTTCCCAAAACTTCAAGAATGCTTGCATCCGCTAATTTTATCTCATACATCCCAGTCACTTCGGAGCTTGAGGCCCTCCTTTTGGAAGCTCGCATGGTCAAGCTTTTTAAGCCTCATTATAACTCTGCCCTAAAAGACGACAAAAGCCCGCTTTATATTAAAATAACCGACGATTACTATCCAGCGGTTTTAACCGCAAGGGTAGACCAATTAAAAAAGGGAACTAAGGCTTCATACGGCCCATTTCCTTCGTCAAACAATGTTCGTTTCGTCCTTAAAAGCTTAAGAAGAATTTTCCCTTTTGCGGAGCATAAATTGGGCAAAAGAAAATGCATCTATGCTCACATTGGCCTCTGTAATCCATGTCCAAATGAAATCGAAAACGAAAAAAGTCCTAAAGAAAAAAAAGCTCTAAGAAGAAGGTACTTAGCAAACATTCGTTACTTAAAGGAAGTCCTTTCTGGAAAAGTCGAACGGGTCAAAAAGGATTTGAGAAAAAATATGAAAAGGGCTTCTTTTCTAGAAAATTATGAAGAAGCTTTAGGGTATAGAGAAGCAATCAATAAATTTGCCTATATAACCCAACCCATAACCGATGTGGGGGAATTTTTAAAAAATCCCAACTTGGCCGAGGATATAAGGGGAAAGGAACTTCAATCTCTAAAGGTTTTACTTGAAAAAAATGCTATCCAAAGCTCAAAACTTTCTAGGATTGAATGCTACGACATTGCCCATCTTGCTGGTACCAACCCCACGGCCTCGATGGTGACCTTTATCAATGGGGCAAAAGACCCATCCTTATACCGCCATTTTAGGATTAGGCGCGCAAAAGCCTTCGACGACATAAGCGCTCTTTCCGAGGTGGCAAAAAGAAGAATCAATTACCTAAAATCCTGGGGAAAGCCCGACCTTATTGTTGTGGACGGCGGAAAGGGACAGGTGTCAATATTTAGAAATACTTTTGAGAAAGAAGGTATACCCGTTATCGGCATTTCAAAAAGGAGAGAAGCGCTCGTTATTCCTAAAAAAAAGTATGCAACCAATACTTTCGTTGAAATAATACTCGAGCCTGGTCATATTCTATCGTTAATTTCAAGATTAAGGGACGAGGCGCATAGATTCGCCAGGAGATATCACCATAAGCTCGTCTCTAAGACACTTTCTTAAATAAATTGCTTGACAAGGGCAAACTCCCCGTCGATACTTAAACTAAGGTGAAGAAAATCCTGCGCTTTTTTGTCGTCGATACTCTATCTCTTTATATTATTGCAAATTCAACTACCGGGATAATCCTGCAAAATGGCCTCTTTACGCTTCTTTTGGCCGGACTGGGACTAAGCCTTGCAAGCGTGGTTGTTCGTCCAATCATCAATATTCTCCTTCTGCCAATTAACTTAATTACTTTTAATCTTTTTAAGTGGGCTTCTTCCGCCATTGCTCTTTATATTGTGACCCTAGTCGTACCCGGATTTATCATTGAGGGATTTTACTTTGCTGGGTTTTCCGGCAAATGGTTCGATATTCCAACAATCGCTCTTAGTGGATTTCTGGCATTCGTTGCAATTTCATTCATTCTCTCATTTCTTTCCGCAATAATTTCCTTGCTCATAAAGTAAGTTTCACTTGGGGGTTCATTAAATTGCTGGTATACTAGTGCCATGCAAGATGTACTACTTCTAGCTCAAATTGTAATTGCAAGCGTCCTTATCGCTTTAGTTCTTATTCAGGCGAGGGGCACCGGACTCGCAAGGGGTTGGGCGGCATCCTCCACTTCTTTTTCAAGGCGTGGACTTGAGAAGCTTATATTTCGTTCTACCTTCTTTATTTCCGCGCTGTTTATTCTTGTGTCGCTTACGTCTCTGGCATAGAAAATAATGCTTACACTCCGCTACATTCTACGACTCATAGTAGCATTTGGGTTTAGATTTAAGTTTTTACTTTTGGCTGGACTTATCTTGGGGGTAGCCTTTTTTATCGTCTCTTCTTGGGCAATTCCTATTATCTTTGGCAAAGATCTAGATAGAGTAGGTATCACGGGTAGATTTAAGGTTGAGAGTTTACCGGATAGTATTCTTGAGGGGGTTGGGGACGGTTTAACTCGCCTCGACACCGATGGAACCGTTTTACCCAATCTAGCTCAAAGCTGGGAAAGCCCGGATAAAGGTAAAACTTGGATATTTCACCTGAGAGCCGATATAGCTTGGCAGGACGGGGAAAGGGTAGAGAGCTTTGACTTAGATTATGAATACACGGACGTCTCAATTGAAACTCCCGATGCTCATACCATTGTTTTTCGGCTAGAAACCCCTTTTTCTCTTTTCCCCTCGATTGTCTCAAGACCTACATTTAAGAAAGGCTTATTAGGAACGGGGGATTGGAAAGTAGATTCTGTTTCAATTGCGGGAGGGTACTTACAAAAATTGATTATTATTTCTAAAAATAAGGACAAAAAAATATTTAAATTTTATCCAACTGAGGAAAGAGCGAAACTCGCCTATAAACTGGGGGAGGTAGATAAGCTTGCCGGAATATTTAATCCAATGCCTTTTGAATCGTGGAAAAATACCATTGTTCATGAAACAGTTGACACCCAAAAAGAAGTGGTCCTATTTTTCAATATGCAGGATGAAATGTTTAAAGACAACAAAAACTTAAGGCAGGCCTTATCCTACGCCATAGATAAAGAGAAACTTCCCGGCGTGCGAGCCCTATCTCCAATTGCCCCTACCTCATGGGCTTTTAACCCCCAGGTTAAGCCCTACGATTTTGATAAAGAGCGCGCAAAGGAGCTTTTAGAAGATTTGCCAGAGGAATTCCTAAATAACCTTACAATAAAGCTCGTTACCTCCCCAATTCTCCTTGAACAAGCCGAATCTATCGCTAGGGGTTGGGAGGAGGCGGGGGTTAAAACGTCCTTACAGGTCTCATCAGGAGTGCCCAACGAATATCAGGCACTTCTTGCCATATATGAAATTCCAATGGACCCGGATCAATACTCGGTTTGGCATTCAACACAGTTGGGAAGTAACGTATCCAAATATCAGGATGCCAGGATTGATAAGCTGCTTGAGTCAGGTCGAACAGAGCTTTCGCTTGAGGAAAGACGTACAATTTATCTTGATTTTCAAAGATTCCTTCTTGAGGATGCACCAGCGGTATTTCTATACCACCCAATAAGCTACGACGTCGAAAGAAAATAACCCTTTATTTGAGTTCTACTTGACTAATCTGCTATACTACCCCCTTCCTTCTTAAGCGGCTGTCTAAGTCCCGCAATTACCATTCAGAAAATTATGTCACAAAAACCAGAAGTCGAAACTGAAGCAAGACTTGAGGAACTTCGCCAAGCTCTAGGTAGAATTGGTGATCAAAATCATGAGCCTGTGGTTGAAAGTGAAACAAAACCTGAGGAGTTTCGTCAAGCTTGGGGCAGAGTTGGTGACCAAGATTATGAACCTCTAAATGTGGATTTAGTTTCTGGAAATATCTACCAGGCTTCAACAGATAATTCTACTCAGGTCCAAGAAGTTCTAAATGAAGAAGTCAATGGTACGGATATAGAAATAGTAAAAGAAACTAAAGTCGTACAGGGAATGCATCTACCAGTATCTATAGAACCAGGCCTCTACTTGACCATTACTCCTGTAACGGCTCAAGACTTTGAAGTGTATGGACCCCTCGTAATAAAA